>Ga0105096_10000828_pt1 | contig 11806 bp, 11 predicted proteins | sample PPLLak3cmMay2015_FD_87036 | JGI IMG/M metagenome (GOLD analysis project Ga0105096, IMG submission 87036) | Freshwater sediment microbial communities from Prairie Pothole Lake near Jamestown, North Dakota, USA - PPLs Lake P7 Core (1) Depth... | ecosystem: Environmental > Aquatic > Freshwater >... | reverse complement strand
TATCATCAACGAAGTAAGTAAAAACGTGGATGGTTACCGGCTGAGCACTTACTTGCATAAGAAGAAAGATTCTGATGGTGGAAAATTGAGTATGGGACCTGTATGGGATTTTAATTTAGCTTTTGGCAATGCTGATTATTGTACGCAGGGAAATCCGCAAGGCTGGGTTACAAGCTATAACACTATCTGTCCCCAGGATTACTGGCTTATACCTTTCTGGTGGGATAAACTGTATTCAGATGGATTATATAGGAATAAACTGGCAGCAAGATGGAATGAATTGCGTTTGGATCAGCTAAGTACCAATCGGATATTATCCTATATAGATTCAGTAAATACGGTGTTGAATGCTGAATCACAACAGAGAAATTTTCAACGCTGGCCTGTGCTGGGTCAGTATGTATGGCCCAACTACTATGTAGGTCCAACGTTTACATCTGAAGTAAACTGGTTGAAGGACTGGATTGTGACTCGGCTTGAATGGATGGATGCCAATATGCCAAGACTTATTACAGGTATTGAAAATAATGCTGTTGATTTTTCTATTGAGATGTTTCCCAATCCATTCCTTAACGAGATTAAGGTAAATTACACTTTACAAACACCCGATATAATTTCAGTAGAAATTTTTGATCTGTTGGGAAGGCCGGTGAAAGCAATTCAGGAATCTAGAGAACAGCCAGGCACATATCAGGCTCAGGTTCAGGTACAAAACATGCCGTCAGGCAGTTATTATTACAAGGCTACAACAGGCAACGGTAAGTCGATTACAGGAAAGATGATCAAGAGTGAGTAGTTGTTCGCTTCACGTTTAATTAAGCCTTTCAAAATTCCACGGCAGGTTATGATTATTGCATTATTGTAGGCAATTTGTTGCTCAATAATATAATTTATGACAACTCGCAGAGATTTTATAAAGCAGTCGGCCTATACCGGTGCCGGAGTTTTTCTTGCCTCACCCTTGTTAAGTTTCAATGGATCGCAAAATGAGAAGGTTGTCTTAGGGGTGGTGGGTACAAATAGCCGCGGATTCTTCCTCGCGAAAATGTTTGCCCGGTTGCCTGGAGTTGAAGTGGGTTTCATTTGCGATGTGGATGAAAATGTGTTGAATAAAACCATTGCTGAAATTGAGAAGGTAACGGGTAAAAAACCAAAGGGATTTAAAGATGTAAGAAAGCTTCTGGAAGTAAAGGAGTTGGATGCCATCGCTATAGCTGCACCCGATCACTGGCATGCACCGGCCACACTCATGGCTCTGAAAGCAGGCAAGCATGTGTATGTTGAAAAGCCATGTTCGCATAATCCGGCAGAAGGTGAAATACTGGTGGCAGCTGCAGTGAAATACAACAGGCTTGTTCAAATGGGCAATCAGCGCAGATCATTTCCACGCATGATAGAAGCCATGCAGGAACTAAAGGAAGGCGCCATTGGTCGCGTTTACTTTGCGAAAGGCTGGTATTCGAATGCAAGAAAAACTATCGGCACAGGTAAGCCGGCTCCGGTACCTGCACATCTTGATTATGAATTATGGCAAGGTCCTGCGCCACGCAGACCCTTTAAAGACAATCTTATTCACTACAACTGGCATTGGTTCTGGAACTGGGGCACCGGTGAAGCGCTGAATAATGGTACTCACGAAATCGATATGATGCGATGGGGGCTCGGTGTGGATTATCCCACGAAAGTGGTTTCGGCTGGAGGCAGGTTTGCATTTAAAGATGACTGGGAAACCCCCGACACACAAACGATCACCTATGAGTTTGCCAACAATACGGCCATGTTATGGGAAGGAAGAAGTTGCAATGATTATGATGAAGTGAGAAGTGGCCGCGGAGTAATTTTCTATGGTGAAAAAGGCACGATGGTGATTCCGGGTGGCGATGATTATAAAGTGTATGAGATGGGCAACAAACTTGTACGCGAGGTGAAAACAAATATCCAACAGGCAGATGCTACCAACACAATGGGCATGGGCGACAAACTTGACAGTCTTCATTTAATAAATTTTGTTGATTCCATACGTGGTAAGGCAACACTTAACGGACCAATTTCAATAGGGCACAAGTCAACCTTACTGCCACAGCTGGGCAATATTGCTTATCGCACCGGAAGCACCTTGTATTGCGATCCGGCAACAGGAAAAATCAAAGACAACAAGATGGCGCAAGGCCTGTGGGGCAGGGAGTATGAAAAAGGCTGGGAAATGAAACTGTAACGCATTCATTTAATTTATTCAATCAAGGAAGTTATTTTAAAGAATCATACAATGACACAACCTATCAATACTGCGTTACTTTCTTACGGAATGTCGGGTGAAGTTTTTCATGCGCCACTGCTCATGGCAGACAAAGGATTTAATTTATCTTCTGTCGTGCAGCGGAATTCTGATTCAGCACATCGTCATTATCCTTCCATCAAAGTAATCCGCACGGTAGATGATGTTATTGAAGATCCCGAAATCGAGCTGGTGATTGTAAACACTCCAAACGAAACTCATTTTCCATATGCCGTAAAAGCACTGGAGGCCGGCAAACATGTGGTAGTTGAAAAACCATTTACCGTTACAGTAAAGGAAGCCGATGAACTGATCGGGCTTTCCAGAAGGAAAAATAAAATTCTTACCGCATTTCAAAACAGACGGTGGGATGGTGAATACCTTACATTGAAAAAAGTAATCTATGAAAAACTGGTTGGAAAGATTGTAGAGCTGGAGGCACATTACGATCGCTTTCGCAACTATATCGAACCAAATACCTGGAAGGAGGAAGAAGGAATAGGAAAGGGAATTCTTTACAATCTGGGTTCGCATATGCTGGATCAGGCGCTGGATTTATTCGGCATGCCTGATGAGGTAGATGCACGTGTGGGAATACAGCGGCCAGGCGGACGTGTAGATGACTTTTATGATATACGTCTTCAATACAATGAAATGCTTGTAATCATAAAATCCAGTTACCTGGTAAGGGAACAGGGACCGCGGTATGTTTTACACGGCACGGAAGGATCGTTTATTGCTTCAAGTGGCATTGATCCGCAAGAGCAGGCATTGAAAGAAAAGAAAATTCCAGGAAGTGCAGGATGGGGAACGCAGGACAAAAGAAGCTGGGGAAAACTTAATACCACAATACATGGTTTGCATGTGGAAGGACAAATTGAAACAATTGCTGGTAACTATATGGGTTTTTATCACAATCTGTATGACGTTATTCGCAACGGCAAATTACTTGCAGTAAAACCAGAGCAGGCACGTGATGTTATTATTCTGATTGAGGCAGCGTATGAAAGCAATCGCCTTAAAAAAGCAATCAGTTTATCGAAGGGGAAGTAAGTAGTTATTATATTTTTTCCTATCCGAGCTATTTCTTCTGTCAACTCATAATTCACTGCACCTCACATTATCACAGCCCGGACTGTTTCCAAAATAGGCTTTGCGATTATGAATCTGGATAATTCCTTTTTCATTAAGGTTTCGCATTACCCTGATAACCGTTTCTACCCTAAGGCCGGTCATTTGTGCAATTTGTTTTCGGGTAAGCAATACCTGACTACAGGTGGAACAAACATGGTCTTTTTTTTTATCGAGGTAGGTTAAAAATGAGATAATAATTTTTTCAGGATTATTATTGGCGATCTCTTTCAGAAGAAAAAATTTGAAGCGCAAACGTTGTGTAAGTAAATTCGAAAACGAAAAATGAATTTCGGGTTTCTCAATCAAAAGCTGATGAAATGCTTCTTTTGGAAGGCGTAAAACCTGAGATGGTTTATTGGCAATTGCCGTAGCTGCATAAACCTCCCCATCAAATAAAGGGAGTTCTCCAATGCTTTCTCCTTTTTCTACAAGTGTCTGCAAATACTCATCGCCTTCTTTATTGAAATTGACCCATCGGATCTGACCACGAACAATCTGATGATAATATTCACAGTGATCGCCTTCAGCAAAAAGTATTTCTTCAGGCAGAAGTCTTTTATAGCTGGCACCCCTGGCAAGTAAAAGGTTGGTATCGATCATTAATTGCTCTGTGTGTGATAGTAGTAAAGATAGGATTTATCCTTTCCAGATGCCAAAGACCTTTTAATTCATATGGCACCTACAATCTTTGACACCAGTGTCAGTAAATAAAAAAGTCAGGCATATAACCTGACTTTTTATTTAGGATAAGGCTATTGGTTATTCCAGCGCCTTCACTCCTGGCAAAACCTTGCCTTCAAAATATTCGAGCAAAGCGCCACCACCGGTAGACACATAACTCACCTTGTCCTCAAAACCAAATTTGGCAACAGCCGCAGCGGAGTCACCACCACCAATTAATGAGAAGGCACCTTTTGAAGTAGCTCTTACCACAGCCTCAGCGATGCTTTTTGTGCCATTTTCAAATTTCTGCATTTCAAAAACGCCCATGGGTCCGTTCCATAAAATGGTTCTTGATTCTTCAATTACTTTAGAGAATACCTGTGTAGCCTGAGGACCGATATCAAGACCCATCCATCCGGATTCAATGGTATTATTATTGGCAATTTTCGTGTTCGCGTTTGCATCGAACTTATCGGCCGCAATCGAGTCGATGGGTAAGTGAAGTTCAACACCTTTCGCTTTTGCTTTTTGAATTAATTCTTTTGCAAGATCCAGTTTGTCTTCTTCCACCAGTGAATTACCTATGCTGCCGCCCAATGCTTTGAAGAACGTATAGGCCATGCCTCCACCAATGATCAGGTGATTTACCTTATCCAGTAGTTTTTCAATGATCAGAATCTTATCAGAAATTTTTGCCCCACCCATGATGGCTGTAAATGGTCTTTCAGCATTTTCCAGTACTTTCTTTGCATTTTCCAGTTCGGCAGCCATCACAAATCCAGCACATTTTTCCTTGAAGAATTGTGCAACAATCGTAGTTGAGGCATGGGCACGGTGTGCCGTGCCAAATGCATCATTCACATAGATATCACCATGCTTTGATAATTTTTCCGCGAAAGCGAGATCTCCTTTTTCCTCTTGCTTGTAGAAGCGAAGATTTTCGAGGATCAATACTTCACCGGGATTAAGTGCAGCCGACTGAGCAAATGATTCCTCGCCAATACAATCGGCAGCGAACTTGACAGTTGTTTCCAGTAATTTCTCTGTGGTTGTTATAGTATGCCTGAGAGAATATTTTTCTTCGGGTCCTTCCTTTGGTCTGCCGAGGTGTGACATCAACACACAGCTTCCTCCGTCCTTTAATATTTTCTTAATCGTAGGTATGGTGGCGCGGATACGGTTATCGTCTGTTACCTGAAAGCTTTTATCGAGGGGTACATTAAAGTCTACCCGGATGAGCGCTCTTTTTCCCTGGAAATTAAAATCATTGATTGTCTTCATAAAAAATGGTTATCTTTTTTGATGGAGACGAAGGTAAGAAATCAAAGCGGGAAGAAGGGGAACTCCTCGGGCTATTTTTCAGCAAACGATTGATACTTCTGATTGAACAGTAGGCAGGATCTCTTTCCATTTATCACTTTCCGCATATTGCCTGATGATTTCATTTCGTTGACGTAACAATCGGGTGAGATACCTATACATGAACAAAATATTGGTAGCTTCACCAATAAGACCGAGTGGTGTCTGATAGAAGAAATGATCAATCATTACCGTTTCATCTCCGATATCATAAAAGAAATGATCGTGAATGATCGATGTGAATATGCCATTCACTATTTCATCAGTAAAGAAGAACGGGGGAGTCAATTTAGACATTTTCACCTCCAGGCTTTTACGCACACCCGTGTAGGTAGCCTGCAAGAGTACACGTTGATTGAGTCCCAGCAATCCGCTCTTTACGCCAACTACAGCTATTTCATTGGTTTCCCGTACAGATAATTTATGCAAATCGATGCTGCGTGCAAGATCAAAACAGCGATCGATCGGAGCATGAATGTTCGTATAGAGTTCGATTTTATTCATGGGAGTAATTAATCGCCAAAACTTATACCCAATCCCTTTGCAGCCTTTACCAGGTATGAGTTTTTATCAAGAAAATTGTATTCCCTGGTGGCTTCTTCCAGTGTTACGGAAGTGATCGTATTGTTTTTCAAGGCAACCATTCGTCCAAAGCTTTTCTCCATAGCGAGTTCAAATGCTTTTACTCCAAACAGTGTTGCCAGCACCCGATCAAATGCGATGGGAGTTCCACCACGCTGAACATGCCCCAGCACGGTCTCTCTGATTTCTGCTTTACAACCGGCATCCTTTAATTGTTGTGAAAGCTGATAAGCCACACCACCTAACCGAACATGTACTGAGCCTTTTTCTGCTTTACCCGCGGTGATGTTGCCTGCTTTTGGTTTTGCTCCCTCAGCAACAACAATATTTGCAAAACCTCTTCCTCGTTTATACCGGCTGTCAATTCTTTTTACCAGCTTATTAATATCGTAGGGAATTTCAGGCACCAGACAAATTTCGGCACCTCCGGCTATTGCGGTGTGCAAGGCAATCCATCCGGCATCGCGTCCCATTACTTCCATGATCATTACACGATCGTGGCTTTCGGCAGTGGTTACCAGTTTGTCAAAACTATCGGTAGCTATCTGTACGGCAGTTTGAAATCCGAATGTGAGATCCGTTGCTGAGAGATCATTGTCAATGGTTTTAGGTACGCCAATTATGGGAACTCCTTTTTCATAAAGAACTTTAGATATTTTTTGAGAGCCGTCTCCTCCTATATTTATGATGGCATCAAAATTTAATTCGTTCAGTTTTTTTATCAAATCATCAGAACGGTCTTCAAGTTTAATTGATCCATCGGGTTGAACTACAGGAAACCCTATAGGATTTCCTTTGTTGGTTGTCTTCAGGATCGTTCCTCCTCTGATATGTATGCCAGCGGTGCGTTTGCTTGTTAACCGGATTATTTCCTGAGGTTCATTCATTACCCCATTGAAGGCTTCCATACTTCCGTACACTTCCCAGTCTTTTTCTCTTTTAGCTCTTTTGGTTATGCCGCGGATAACGGCATTGAGTCCGGGGCAATCGCCTCCGCCTGTAAGGACAAGAATTTTTTTTGTCATAGATGAACACGTTGAAGAGAAGTTATCCTTCTCAAGTGAGGTAAAATGTAAATTAATAAGACGATGCTAAAAAGGAACTAACCTGTGAGATTATTTTTTAGTTAGAAGCAGCACGGTGCAGACGGTCATTTATTGCTTTGCCAAGTCCTGTGTCTGGTACTTTCTCAGCTAAAATAAAATCTATATTCTTCTTATCCAGTGCGCGAAGGCAGGCAAATAATCGTTGGGCTGCTTCTTCAAGATTACCTGATGCGGATAAAGTAAGCTGGTTTTCAGGTTGTATTTGTGAAATTTTATATTGAAAACTAAGCACGCCAATCCGATTTGTACCATAGGTCTGCATTAACTCATCAAGATTTCCAAGTTTCAACTTTTTCTTAGGTGCATAATGACTTTTAAGCTGACCAGGCGCTTTCGGGTTTGACGATGTATTGAGTTGCACACTTACCTGACCTGCCACAGATTCAATTTTTTCAATACTTAAACCACCGAGCCTGTACACAACAGGCAGTTCATTTTCAAATCCAACAATGGTAGATTCAATTCCCACATGGCATTCTCCTCCATCCAGAATGTAGTTGATTTTATCTCCAAGTTGTTCATTCACGTGTTCGGGGTGAGTAGGGCTTATATAGCCAAAGGGATTTGCGCTGGGTGCTGCGAGCGGAAAAGAAAGCTCACTCAGCAGAGCCAGGGTCATGACGTGATCTGGGCAGCGCACGGCAACGGTATCCAGACCTGAAGTAACGAGATCAGGAATGATGGATTTCTTTTTTAAGAGCAAGGTTAACGGACCTGGCCAGAAATGACCTGCCAGCTTTTCGGCCTTTTCGGGAAAATATTCAACCAGTTCTCTGGCTTTTGCTATGCTTGCAACATGCACAATCAGAGGATCGAATTGAGGCCGGTTTTTTACCTTGAAGATCTCCAGTACAGCTAACTCATTCAAAGCATTGGCTGCAAGGCCATATACGGTTTCGGTAGGAATGGCGACCAGCTCACCTTTTTCCAGGAGTTGTTTTGCTATCTCAATACTGTTTCCAATCATAGCCATACGAATGCAAAGGTAAATTAATTTGCCATGATGTTATAAACACAGTATGTTGCATAAATAAGAAACAGGTTATGAGTAATAAAACGCGCTCGATATTAAAAGCCGTTGCCGTGCTGCTGGTTTTGCTTGCCGTGTTGATGGAATTGAAGATGGTGATTATTCCTGCTATCGCAGTGTACAAATTCTGGCTGGTGGTAATTGCTTTTGGTATGTTGTTGATCGGATCAAGATAATTTCTCTTTCATTCTACTAACCGATCTTTCCTCATTATACTTTTCAAGATCACTCAATTTAATCCATTTAACATCATAAGACTCCTCACTTACGTGAATTGAATTACCTGGATCAGCTTCAAGCAGAAATCGAACATCATAATGGTAGTGCGCTGGAAATTCTGCACGGGCAGGTATAGCATGAATGTCAACATCAAAAGGGGTACTGGGATCTATGATCCTGAATTCTTTTAATCCGGTTTCCTCTTCTGCTTCTTTCAGGGCAACCCTGAGAATATTTTCATCGCCATCCGCATGGCCGCCCGGTTGCACCCACTTGTTTAATTTTGCATGATGAACCAGCAACACCTGCGTGTGTGTGGCATCGGTAATCCATGCAGATCCTGTGATATGACCAGGCAAATGAGTACGTTCAAAACAAGGTAAATCCTGTAGCAGGGAAAGAAATCGCAAAATAAAATCTTTCTCTTCCTGAAATGGGGTCTGGTAGTCGCGAAGACTATTAACCAGATCAATACGGTTCATGAACCTATTGAATAATAACGGTAGCCTTGTTGAACTTTCCCTCCTCAAGGGCACCAATCCGTTCACCTCCACCGGCATTATCCTTATCCCCTTTGTTGGCAATAACAAAGTAGGAGATGGCTTTTAGTTTCTTCAGTTTTACGATGCCTTTGCTGTCGGATACGCCCGAGAAGGCTACATTCGTTTCTTTCAGATAATCATCTTCTGTTTCAAAAAGTCTGACTTCTGCACCACTTACGGTATTACCAAGGTCATCACGAACGGTAATGGTAAGGGAAGTATTCAGTATTTGGGAAGGACCCTTTACAAATGAAAAGAAGCTGAGTGTGCTGATTAACAGAATTACGTATTTCATATTTATTTGAATTTAAGTCAAGATGCTTATTCGATACATAGTTACATAAAGCATAAGAAAGAATAAAGGCATCTGCTTCAGATGCCTTTCAAAAATAGTTATGTGGTTTTAGCGAAGAAGTGAAACACCGCCACGTTTTTCCTGCAACCCTTTATCAGGTCTGAACGCACTTTCATATCTAACTACGTATGCATACATTCCTCCGGGCACCGGCTGTCCTGCATTATTATTATAACCTCCGTTCCATTTGAAATTACGATCGGTTGATTCGTAGACCAGTTCACCCCAGCGATTGTAAATAAGGATCTGGAAGTTGTCAGTGATAAAGAACGTGAAAATGGAGAATTCCTTATTGGCTACCTGGCCACTGGTGGGACGGAACGCAGTAGGTGCTACGATTTTGGGTATGCATTCGTTGTTTACATCAGTCTTGTCTCTTGAGACACAACCAAACGAATTGGTGATATCGACCTCATAGATTCCTTCACTGTCAGCATTCAATACCCTGGATGTGTAGTTCAGTGTTAATTGATTCTTAAACCAGTTATATGCCGTAAAATCTCCTGGATCCAGATTTACGCTGGAAGTGCCCGGATCAGGATTGTCAGGATCATTGCATATAACTACCCGGTCAGGTAAACCACCTGAAGGAAGTGGTGCTTTGATTACCTGAATTTCTGCCTGCGCCAGGCACGTGCTTTTACGGATATCAACACGATAAGTACCCGCTGCTATCTGACTGGTGGTGGCTGATGTAGCAGTCCCTAGAACAGATCCATTAAAGAACCATGCATACGTTACTCCAGTAGTATTGGTTGTCGCGGTAAGCGTAAACGGTTTATTATCATCGCAGACAGGAGTACTCGTTACGGATGCAGTTAGCGTGGTTATAACCGACACAGGGGGTTGTGGTGCAGAGCGAACAACGCATCCGGTCAGCGTGCTTACAACTTCCACCTGATAGGATACTCCGTTTTCTGAAAGTCCAAGCAAAATCTGACGGCCCAGGAGCGCAGGCTGCAGCACACCTTCTCTATACCACCGGTAGGTGAAATTACCCGATGGTGATGCAGTAAGGATTATTTCCTCTGCGCATGCATCACTTTGTGTAAATGATGGTGTAATTGTTCCTGGCACATCAACGGTTATGGTTTGCACAGCAGGGCAGGAGCCCGCTGCACTGGCGGTGACCGTATAGGTAACAGTTCCTGCACCTGGAAGCAATTGTATGGTTGAAGTATTTCCTCCGCTGACAATACTTCCTGGTACGTTTGTAGTCCACGTGTAGGATGTTGCTCCTGAAGCAACAATGAATGGCGATGCGGCACACAAATCAGGAGATAATGTTACCGACACCGGAGCATTGGGTGCTACCACCACATTATTGATCACAATAGTACATCCCAGATTATCTCTTACACTGATGGTGTATGTTCCAGCCGGCAATCCCGGAGAAACATTGAAAGCAGCTGAGGCACTGTTCCCGGAGGCACTAACCGCACCTGTTCCATTATTGGTAACGGTATATTGAAGCGGGAAATTAACCGCTGTAGAAGTTACACGCACCGTAACCGGATCGCAGTTGGGTGCAATTGAAGCGGCAGTTGCGGTAAATACAGCATCAGAGAGGCCAACAGAACTGGATAGGGAACATCCTGAAACCTGATCAGAAACTATGGCTGAATAGGTTCCTCCAACCTTACCTCCCAACGGGCCGATCGTTGATGGTAACTGGTCGAAACCTTGCTGATTGAAACCAGCAGGACCTGACAGGAAATAGGAGTATGGGCCGCCTGCAGGGACAGTGTTATTAAGTTGAAGTGTAATACTTCCTGTTGCAGTGCCGCATCCTACAGGATTAGTACCACTGAGGGAAAACGAAGGAAATACATTAATTGTATAAACCTTTGCATCGGTAATAAAGCAGGTGGTTACCGGATCAGTAACGGTAACTTCGTAGGTAAACACGCCTGGGCTTGTGGTATCGACTACCTGTGTCTGTGTGTTACTGGTTTGTATGATATTGCCATTTGAATCCTTCACATTCCACAGATACGTAGCACCGGGATTCAGGGCATTTAAGGCAGGCGTGGCATTATCTTCACAAATGGTAAGATCTGCACCAAGTTCTAACTGAGGTCTGTTGTCAGCAACTATGGACTGGGCAGAAGAGAAACAGCCATTAACATCTGTATTCGTCACATTAATAAAAGATGGTACATTAAAGGTTACTGTTTTTGTAGTGTCACCGCTTGACCACAGATAAGTCAGGCCAGGTATATTCGTGTCGTTTGCATCCAGTGTTACTGCCCCCGTACATAATGCGATGGCTCCAGGAACTGATGGCCTTGGTGGCGGATTGAATATCGTCACTTGCTGAATAATCGTTGTGTCAAGTTTGCATCGGTTAAATAATCTCATGGAAACGGTATAGGTTCCTGCAGCCGCATAGAGGTGAACAGGCGAGGATTCTGTACTGCTTGCTCCATCACCGAAGAACCATTGAAACTCATCGATGGCATCTGTGGGTGTTCCTATAAACCGGGTTGTGTCGCCTACGCATACACCTGCAAAAGAAAATCCAGGTCCGCCAAAAGCATT
>Ga0105096_10000825_pt1 | contig 11821 bp, 9 predicted proteins | sample PPLLak3cmMay2015_FD_87036 | JGI IMG/M metagenome (GOLD analysis project Ga0105096, IMG submission 87036) | Freshwater sediment microbial communities from Prairie Pothole Lake near Jamestown, North Dakota, USA - PPLs Lake P7 Core (1) Depth... | ecosystem: Environmental > Aquatic > Freshwater >... | reverse complement strand
TGAAGAAGAAGATGTAGCCCAGCCCCAGCACCAGCCCGGGCACCGCCATGGGCAGCATTGACAACATGCGCACGCCACCGCGCAGCGGCCCGCCGCCATGCGTCTTTTCCAGCAGGTAGGCGCCGACGAAGACCAGTGCGGTGCCGAACACCGCCGTGCCGGTGGCCATCAGCAGGCTGTTGACGAAGCCGTTGGCGACCTCGCCCTCGATCAGCCCCGTCTGATAGTGGCGCCAGCTGAAGCTCAGGTCGTAGGGCCAGAACTTGGTGAAGGACGCGAAGATCGCCATGCCCAGCATCGCCAGCATCAGCAGCGCGATCACGCCGCAGTACAGCTGCATCGTGGCGTCGAACCAGGGTGCACGCTTCGGCCGGTAGGGCACGGCGCGCGCGCTGAGCATGGCCGTCTGCTTGCGTTGCACCAGGTGGTCGACGCTGAAGGTCAGCACGGCCGGCGCCAGCAGCAGCAGCGCGACGACCGCGCCCTTCTGGAAGTCCTGCTGGCCGATCACCAGCTTGAACACGTCGGTGGCCAGCACGTTGAAGTTGCCGCCGATCACCTTGGGGATGCCGAAGTCGGTGATGACCAGCGTGAAGGTCACCAGTGCCGCGGAGATCAGCCCGTACTTGGCGCCGGGCAGCGTGATCGTCCAGAACTTGCGCGCGGCGCTGGTGCCCATCGCATCGGCGGCCTCGTACAGGCGCGCGTCGGCGGTGGTGAGTGCGGTGACCAGGATCATCAGCGCATGCGGGAACAGCGCGAACACCTCGGCCATGACGATGCCCGGCGCGCCGTAGATCTGCGTGATGCCGAAGAAGTCGAGCCAGGACTTCAGCACCCCCTGGTTGCCGAACCAGTAGATCAGCGAGATCGCCGAAAGCAGCGAAGGCGCCAGCAGCGGGATCAGCGTGATGCCACGCAGCAGCTTCTTGAAGCCCATGCGGCTGCGCGTCAGCGCATAGGCGAAGCCGAAGGCCAGCGGCACGGTGATCAACGTGACCAGCGCCGACACCCACAGGCTGTTCCACAGCGATTGCAGCAGCGCCGGGGTGCGCGCGTAGTCGATGAAGTTCTTCAGGCCGATCCAGCGGCCGTCGCCGTCCTGCACCGACTTGATCAGGATGGCCAGCAGCGGCGCCGCCAGGAAGGCCAGCAACACCAGGGCCACCACGGCCAGCGCCCCATGCGCCAGCCGGTCGGTCCAGTGCACGCGCAGCGTGACGCGCGACGCCGGGGCGGGCAGGGCGGTGGTGTTCACGGCCTCAGCCAAAGATTCGCATGCGTTCAGGTAGCAGCCGCAGCGGCAGCCGGGCGCCGACCTCGAGCTGCTGCTCGGACAGGAAGTTCAGAGACAGGACCACCGAAAGCCGATGCTCGCCCAGCGCGTCGGAGCGCACCTGCACCAGGCAGTAGGAGCCCAGGAACTCGATCTTCTCGATCTGCGCCTCGAAGACGTTGCTGTCTCCGGGCGCGATCGGACGGGCCAGCACGTCCTCGGGCCGCAGGTAGACCTTGACCTCACTGCCGACGGCGCCTTCGTGCGGGCAGTGGAAAGGCGTGTCTGCGAACAGCACGCGTTGGCCTTCCTCCAGCCGCGCCGGCAGCACATTGATGCGGCCCACGAAGTCGGCCACGAAGGGCGTGCCCGGGTCGCGGTACACCTCCATCGGCGTGCCCACGTGCTCGATGACACCGTGGTTCATCACCACGATGCGGTCGGCCACGGCCAGCGCCTCTTCCTGGTCGTGCGTGACCATGATCGTGGTCACGCCCAGCTGCCGCTGCAGCGCGCGGATCTCCTGCCGCAGGTGCACGCGCACGATCGCATCCAGCGCCGACAGCGGCTCGTCCAGCAGCAGCAGCCCCGGCTGGGTGGCCAGCGCACGGGCCAGCGCGATTCGCTGCTGCTGGCCGCCCGACAGCTGTGCCGGGTACTTGCCCTGGCTGCCCGGCAGGCCCACCAGCTTCAGCAGCTCGTCGACGCGGGCGCGCGCCTCGGCCCGGGGCATCTTGCGGTTCACCAGGCCGTAGGCCACGTTGTCGGCGACCGTCAGGTTGGGGAACAGCGCGTAGCTCTGGAAGACGATGCCGTAGTCGCGCTGTGCCGGCGGCAGCACCGAGATGTCACGCCCGGCCATCTCGATGCGGCCCGCGGTCTGCGGCTCCAGCCCGGCGATGATGCGCAGCAGCGTGGTCTTGCCGCAGCCCGAAGGGCCGAGGAAGCAGACGAACTCGCCCTTGGCGATATCGAGCTGGATGTCGCGCAGCGCGCTGAAGATGCCGAAATCCTTGCGGATCCCGGACAGCCTCAAGAACGCCGAACTCACTTTTTCGGTTCGCTCTTCGCGTTGTAGCGCTTGTTCCACTCGGCGAGGATGCGCTCGCGGTTCTCGGCCGCCCATTTGAAGTCCATCTTCACCAGGCGCTGCTCGTAGTCCTTGGGCACGTTGGCCAGCGGCGCGGCCACGCCGGGCTGCGCGGTGATGGCGAAGTTCTTGCCGTACAGCAGCATCGCGTCCTTGCTCGTCGCCCAGTCGGCCAGCTTCTTGGCGGCGTCGAGCTTCTTCGTGCCCTGGTGGATGGCCACTGCCTCGAGGTCCCAGCCCAGGCCTTCCTTGGGGAACACCAGGTCGATCGGCCCGCCCTTGGCCTTGATGGTGTTGGCGCGGTACTCGAAGCTGATGCCGATGACGGCCTCGCCGTTGCCGGCCATCACGCAGGGCTTCGAGCCCGAATGCGTGTACTGCATGATGTTCTCGTGCAGGGCGTCCATGTACTTCCAGCCGCCGCCCTTGCCGTTGTCGTCGCCGAACAGAGTCAGCCACGCCGTCACGTCGAAGTAGCCGGTACCCGAGGAGGCCGGGTTGGGCATCACGATCATGCCCTTGTAGACGGGTTTGGTCAGGTCCTTCCAGGTCTCAGGCTTCGGGATGTTGCGCTTCTGAGCCTCGACCGTGTTGAAGCACACCGTCGCGCCCCAGACGTCCATGCCGACCCAGGCCGGCGGATTCTTCTTGTCGCGGTACTGGCTCATGATCGCGTCGAGGTTGATCGGCGCGTAGGGGATCAGCATGCCCTGCTTGTCGAGCAGCGCCAGGCTGCTGGCGGCCACGCCCATCACCACGTCGGCCTGCGGGTTGGCCTTTTCGGCCAGCAGCTTCGCCGTGATGACGCCGGTGCTGTCGCGCACCCACTTGATGTCGATGTCCGGGTGCGCCTTGTTGAAGCCTTCCTGGTAGGCCTTCAGCTGGTCGGTCTCGAGCGCGGTGTAGACCAGCAGCTGGGTCTTCTGGGCCAGCGCGGTGCCGGCGGCCAGGCAGAGCGCGACGGCGGCGAGCGAGAGTGCGGATATGCGCATGGGTACTCCTGCGGGTGATGGAAGGCGCCGGTCGCCCGGCCAAAAGCCGCGCAGCTTGCGGCATGTGCATGACGTTGTCGTGACGCCCGGCAGCGTCGACCACAGCGGCCGCACGACAGACATGCTGGCGGTGCCGTCGGCGGCTGTCAACGGGTGTTCCGCTATGTTTGCAGATTGTTGACATATCCACGGCTTGGGCGTCCAATGCGGCGGCGATGAGCGTTCTCGCCCAGCGGGGCACAGCCAGTTTTTCCCGCCGCCACCGGCCGCCCGGCCGGCCTTCGCCTGCATGCAGCACCTGCTGAACCTGCTGGCGGCCATCGCGCTGCTCGTCTGGGCCACGCACATCGTGCGCACCGGCGTGCTCCGGCTCTTCGGCGCCAGCCTGCGCCAGGTCATCTCGCGCAGCGTCGGCAACCGCTTCCAGGCGCTGCTGGCCGGCTTTGCAGTGACCACGTTTGTGCAGTCCAGCACCGCCACCGGGCTGATCGTCTCGTCCTTCGTCGGCCGCGGCCTGATCGCCACCGCGGCGGCGCTGGCGGTGATGCTCGGCGCCGACGTCGGCACCAGCGTCATGGTGGTGGTGTTCTCCTTCGACCTGTCGTGGCTGTCTCCGCTGCTGATCTTCGTCGGAGTGGTGCTGTTCATCAGCCGCGAGACCACGGGCGTGGGCCGCTTCGGCCGCATCGTCATCGGCCTGGGCGTGATCACGCTGGCGCTGCAGTTGATCGTGGCCGCGACCAAGCCGCTGATCGACTCGCCGGCGGTGCGCCAGCTGCTCGCTTCGCTGCCCAACGACGTGCTGCTGGACATGATCGTCGGCGCGGTGCTGACGGTGCTGTCGTATTCGTCGCTGGCCATCGTGCTGCTCACCGCCACGCTGGCCGGTGCCGGCATGCTGCCGCCCGGGGTGGCGCTCGGGCTGGTGCTGGGCGCCAACATCGGCAGCGGCGTGCTTGGGGTGCTGACCACCTCGCGTGCCGACATCGCCACGCGGCGCCTGCCGGTGGGCAATCTGCTGTTCAAGCTGGCCGGCTGCCTGCTCACGCTGCCGTGGCTGCCGCATGCGCTGGCCCTGCTGCAGCAGCACCTGCCGTCGGTGCCGCAACAGGTGGTGGCCTTCCACCTGCTGTTCAACGTGGCGCTGGCCGTGTCCTTCATCGGCCTGACCGGTGTGCTCGCCGGCTGGCTGGAGCGCTGGATGGTGGCGCCGCCGCCGCAGCCCTCGCAGAGCCGGCCGCGGCACCTGGACCCGGTGGCCTTGCAGACGCCGTCGCTGGCCATCGCCTGTGCCGCGCGCGAGGCGCTGCACCAGGCCGACGTGGTGGAGACGATGCTGCGCGGGCTGATGGACGTGATCCGCCGCAACGACCTGCAGCTCGCCGCGCAATTGCGGCAGATGGACGACACCGTCGACGACCTGTACAGCGCGATCAAGTTCTACCTGACGCAGATCTCGCGCGAGGCGCTGTCCGAGCGCGAGGGCCGGCGCTGGACCGACATCGTCAGCTTCACCATCAACATGGAGCAGATCGGCGACACGGTGGAGCGCGTGCTGCAGGACGTGGAGGACAAGAAGATCGCCAAGGGCCGCAGCTTCTCCGAAGCCGGCATGGCCGAGATCGGCCACCTGCACGAGCGGCTGCTGGCCAACCTGCGGCTGGGCATGAGCGTGTTCCTCGACGGTCACGTCAACGACGCGCGCCGGCTGCTGGAGGAGAAGGCGCGCTTCCGCGAGCTGGAGCACGCGTACGCGGCCAACCACATCGCCCGGCTGCGCGACAACACCGCACAGAGCATCGAGACCAGCAGCCTGCACCTGGACCTGATCAGCGAACTCAAGCGCATCAACTCGCACATCTGCTCGATCGCCTACCCGATCCTGGAATCGGCCGGCGTGCTGGCCGACACGCGCCTGCGCGAGTCGCGGCTCGGTGAGCTGATGGCCGACGAAGGGCGACGTTGACATGACCCCCCCCGAAGCGCCTGCGGCGCTCCCCCCCGAGGGGGGCGCCGCCTGCGGCCTGGCGCAGCCAGTTCCGCGGCGGCTGCTCGAATTCGCCGCAGCCCGGCCCGGTCCCAGCCGCCGTCGCCGTCCTCGCCAAGCAGACCGCCGATGAGCACCGGTGTGGTGCTGGCGGTGCTGTGCGGCGCGCTGCTGCACGCGGCGTGGAACGCGCTGGTCAAGAGCAGCGGCGACAAGCAGCTGGACATCGCGCTGGTGCATTTCCTCGGCGCGATGGTGTCGCTGCCGCTGCTGTGGTGGGTGGGGCTGCCGCCGCGCGAGAGCTGGCCCTTCCTGGCGGCGTCGCTGTGCATCCACGTGGCGTACTACATCACGCTGAACGGCGCCTACCAGCACGGCGAGCTCGGCACCACCTACCCGATCATGCGCGGCAGCGCACCGATGATCGTCGCGCTCGGCAGCTCGGCCGTGCTGGGCGAAACGCTCAGCGCCGCCGCCTGGCTGGGAGTGGGCGCGGTCACGCTGGGGGTGCTCATGGTCGGGCTGGCACGGCCGGGCGAGGCGCTGCACCACCGCCGTGCCATCGGCTACGCGCTGGCCAACGCGCTGGTCATCGCCGCCTACACCTTCGTCGACGGCAGCGGCGTGCGCACGGCGGTGGCCAACGGCGGCAGCGCCGCCAGCTACGTGGTGCTGCTGTTCGTGCTCGACGGCTTTCCCTATCCCGCACTGGTGATCGCCCAGCGCAGCACTTCCGGGCGGCGCGCCATTGCCGCCTACGCGCGCGGGCGCTGGCCGATGGCCACGCTGGGCGGGCTGGCCTCGCTGGGCTCGTACTGGATCGCGCTGTGGGCCATGACGCGTGCGCCGGTGGCCGCGGTGTCGGCGCTGCGCGAGACCTCGGTGCTGTTTGCCACCGTGCTGTCGGTGCTGGTGCTGAAGGAACGTTTCGGCCTGCAGCGCGCGGCCGGCGCCGCGGTCATCGTCGGCGGCGTGGTCGCGCTGCGCCTGAGTTAAGGAGATTCCGGTGCACGAGCTGCCGCGTGACTTCAAGGTGGTGCGCACCGACCGCGAGCTGCAAATGCCGCGCACCGATCAGGCGCTGCGCGCGGCCGGGGCCAGGCTGGTGCTGCTGCCCGACGGCACGCCCGAGACCGAGCTGGCGCGCGAGGTGGCCGATGCCGACCTGCTGCTGATGTGCTACGCGCGCATCACCGCGCCGGTGATCGCCGCGGGCACGCGGCTGAAGGCCATCGTCAAGTACGGCGTGGGCATCGACGCCATCGACGTCACGGCAGCAAGCGAGCGCGGCATCCCGGTAGTCAACGTGCCGGCCTATGCCGAGGAGACGGTGGCCGAAGGCGCCTTCGCGCTGCTGATGGCGCTGTTCAAGCGCTTCAAGCCGATCCACCAGGCCATGCAGACTACGGGCTGGGCCTGGCCCGAGCCGCGCTGGCTGGCGCACGACCTGGCGGGCAAGACGCTTGGCCTGGTGGGCTGCGGACGCATCGGCCGCAGCATGGCGCGCATGGCCGGCGCCTTCCGCATGCAGGTGCTGGCCTACGACCCGCATCTGCAGCCGCAGGCGTTGCCGCCCGGCGTGCAGCGCTGCGACACGCTGCAGGCGCTGCTGGCGGCCAGCGACGCGGTGTCGATCCACTGCGTGCTGAACGCGCAGACGCGGCACCTCATCGGCACGGCCGAGTTGGCGGCGATGCGGCCCGGCGCCTTACTGGTCAACGTGTCGCGCGGCGAGATCGTCGACGAAGGCGCGGTGCTGCAGGCGCTGCGCGACGGCCGGCTCGGCGGCGCCGCGCTCGATGTCTACGGCCAGGAGCCGCTGTCACGTGCCGGTCATCCCCTGTCGGCACTCTACGAAATGGACAACGTGCTGCTGTGGCCGCATCTGACCTTCTTCACGCACGAGGCGATGCAGCGGCTGGAGGACGAGACGCTGGCGCGCTGCTTCGAGGCGCTGCGCGGCGAGCCGCTGCGCGTGGCCTCGCACGACCCGCGGCTGCGCGCGCAGACGCGCGGCGTGCGCTTCGTGGACGACCTCGACTGAGGCGGCCGGCTGCAGCGGACGAGAGTTTGTCTTTTGTTGACAATCGGCAAAGCCGTCCCTACGATGCAGCCACCGCCCGTTCCGCGCCGAGCCATGCCAATGCCCACCGCCACGAGCAAGCGCCCCGCCGACGCATCCAGCGCCATCGAGATGCTGCGCGAGCATTCGCTGGCCACGCTGGCGCAGGCCGAACTGGAGCGGCGCATCATCTCCGGGGAGATCGCCGCCGGCGCCAAGCTGAACGAGGTGGAGGTCGCCTCGGCGCTGGGCGTGTCGCGCGGGCCGGTGCGCGAGGCCTTCAGCGCGCTCGCCCAGGCCGGCCTGGTGCGGGTGGAGAAGAACCGCGGCGTGTTCGTGCGCCAGGTCTCGCTCGAGGAGGCCAACGAGTTCTACGAGGTGCGCGCCGCGCTCGAGGGCCTGATCGGCAAGCTCGCCGCGCGCCGCATCGCCATCGACGAGATCGAGCAGCTGCGCGCCGTGGTGCGGCGCATGCACGTGACGCAGAAGAGCCGCCGCGCCGACGAGTACTTCGTGCTCAACGTCGAGTTCCACGACCTGCTGGCCCGCGCCGCGCGCAACAACGCGCTGCTGGCGCACTACCGCGGCGTGGTCAACCAGCTCGACCTGTACCGGCGCGCCACCATCAGCCGCGGGGTGGAAAACATCCCGCAGTCCACGCAGGAGCACGAAGCCATCGTCGACGCGGTGGCGGCGCGCGACGAGCAGCGCGCCGAGGCGCTGCTCACCGAACACGTGCTCGTCAGCCGTGCGCGGCTGCATGCGGCGCTGGGCCTGCCCGGACCGAAGGCCTGAAGCCCCCGAAACACCGCCGCGTCGCAGCGCGCCTGCCGGCACCTTCATTCTTCCGAACCCGCTTGCAAGCAAGGACACCATGAGCCCAGCCCAACCCACCGTGCACGTCAACGGCACCGACTACCGCTGGCCGCTGCGCCCGGTGGTCGTCGTCTGCATCGACGGCGGCGACCCGCGCTACCTGCAGCAGTTCCTGGCCGAGGGTTGCGTCCCGAACATCGCGCGCTTCGTGCGCGAGGGCTTCGCCACGGTGGCCGACGGCTCGATGCCGTCCTTCACCTGCCCGAACAACATGTCGATCATCACCGGCACGCCGACCGCGAAGCACGGCATCTCGGGCAACTTCTACCTCGACACCGCCACCTGGCAGCCGGTGGTGATGACCGGGCCCGAGCTGCTGCGCGGCGACACCATCATCGCGAAGTTCGCCGCGGCCGGCGCCAAGGTGGTGAGCATCACCGCCAAGGACAAGCTGCGCAAGCAGCTGGGCAAGGGCCTGGACGTTGCCCAGGGCCACGTGTCCTTCTCCAGCGAGTTCGCAGGCCAGTGCACGCTGGCCGAGAACGGCATTCAGAACGTGCTGCCCTGGCTGGGCATGGAGCAGCCGGGCATGTATTCGATGGAGCTGAGCCTGCTGGTGCTTGAAGCCGGCATCAAGCTGCTGCGCGAGCGCCGGCCCGAGCTGCTGTACCTGTCTTTGACCGACTGGGTGCAGCACAAGTGGTCGCCCGGCGAGGACGGCGCGCGCGAGTTCTACGCGAAGCTGGACGACTGCATCGGCCGGCTGGCGGCGCTGGACGCGACGGTGGCGCTCACGGCCGACCACGGCATGAGCGACAAGAGCAATGCCGACGGCGAGCCGCAGGTGCTGTGGCTGCAGGACCTGCTCGACGCGAAGCTGGGCGCCGGCACCACCACGGTGATCTGCCCGATCACCGATGCCTTCGTGGCCCATCACGGCACACTCGGCGGCTTCGTGCGCGTGTGGTCCCGGGGGCAGGTGACGGCGCGGCAGATCATCGACGCCATCGGCGATGCGCCCGGTGTGGAGCTGGCGCTGGACCGCGACACCGCCTGCCGCATGTTCGACATGCCGGCCGACCGCGAGGGCGACGTGGCCGTCATCGCGCACGAGCACTGGTGCATCGGCAGCTCGGCCAAGAACCATGACCTCACCGGGCTGAAGGGCCACCGGCTGCGCACGCACGGCGGCACCTCGGAAGCCAAGGTGCCGGTGATCCTGAACCGGCCGCTGAACGACGCCTACCGCTACAAGGCCGCGGGCGCGCCGCTGAAGAGCTTCCAGGTCTTCGACTTCGCCATCAACGGCACGCTGTGAGGCCGCAGATGCCACCTGACAGTGCCGACTCCCGCGCAGCAGCCCCGGCCACTGCCGTGCTGTCGCGCGCCGCGCTCGCCATGCCCTGGCCGACGCTGGACCCGTTCCTGTTCTGCGTGCACCACGACGACCGCTACCCGCGCGGCAACGGCCGCTTCGGCCCGACGGCGTCGCTCGCCGGCCGGCAGATCGGCAGCGACTTCAGCCGCAAGGATGGCTGGAGCATGTACCACGGGCAGCAGGTGCCGGGCTTCCCGGCGCACCCGCACCGCGGCTTCGAGACGGTGACGCTGGTGCGCCGCGGCCGCATCGACCACTCCGATTCGCTGGGCGCGGCGGCGCGCTTCGGTGACGGCGACGTGCAGTGGCTCACCGCCGGGCGCGGCATCGTGCATGCCGAGATGTTCCCGCTGCTCGACGAGACGGCGGACAACCCGCTGGAGCTGTTCCAGATCTGGCTCAACCTGCCGGCGCGCAGCAAGATGTGCGCGCCGTATTTCTCGATGCTGTGGTCGGCGCAGCTGCCGCGCGCCACCTGGCGCGACGACGCCGGCAGGGCCACCGAGCTGATGGTGGTGGCCGGCAGTCTGCCCGGCGTGCCGGCGCCGCCGGCGCCGCCGCCCGACTCCTGGGCGCGCGACCCGCAATCCGATCTCGGCATCGTCACGCTCGCGCTCGAGCCCGGCGCGCGCTGCACGCTGCCGGCGGCTGCCGGGCCGCAGACGCAGCGCGTGCTGTACTTCTTTGCCGGCGACGCGCTGCAGCTGGCCGGGCAGGACAGCGGCGGCCAGGCCGCGCTGCAGGTCGACGCCACGCGGCCCCTGGAGCTGGTCAACACCGGCGCCCGGCGTTGCGAACTGCTGCTGCTGCAGGGGCGACCGATCGGCGAGCCGGTGGCCAAGGCCGGGCCCTTCGTGATGAACACCGAAGACGAGATCCGCAGCGCCTTCGCCGACTACCAGCGCACCCGCTTCGGCGGCTGGCCCTGGCCGGGCGAGGCGCCGGTGCACGGCGCCGATCCGCGCCGCTTCGCGCAGCCGCCCGGCGGCGTGCGGCAGGAGGCCCCGTGAACCCCGACGCTTTCGGCCGGCCCGGCCGCTTCTACAAGGGCAACCTGCACACCCACAGCACAGCCTCCGACGGCGTGCTGCCCGCCGCCGAGGTGTGCCGCCGCTACCGCGATCGGGGCTACGACTTCCTGTGCCTGTCGGACCACTTCCTGCCGGCCTACGACTACCCGGTGACCGACACGCGGCCCTTCCGCAGCGACGGCTTCACCACCCTCCTCGGCGCCGAAGTGCACGTGCCCGCCACCGGCCTCGGCGAGGCCTGGCACCTGCTGGCCAACGGCCTGCCGCCGGACTTCGAGCCGACGCGCAAGGGCGAGACAGCGCCGCAGATCGCCGCGCGCTGCGCCGCGGCCGGCGCCTTCGTCAGCATCGTGCATCCGGCCTGGTACGCGCTGTCGGTCGAGGATGCCGCCAGCATCGACGCCGCGCATGCGGTGGAGGTCTACAACCACACTTCGGCGATCAAGGCCGACCGCGGCGAGGGCAGCGCCATGCTCGACCAGCTGCTGTCGCTGGGCCACCGGCTGAACGCGCTGGCCTGCGACGACGCGCACTTCGAGGTCGACGATGCCTTCGGCGCCTGGGTCATGGTCAAGGCCGAGGCGCGCGAGCCCGAGGCGCTGCTGGCCGCGCTGAAGGCCGGCCACTACTACAGCTCCACCGGCGCCGAGATCCACGACCTGCATGTCGACGGCGACGAACTGGTCGTCGAATGCTCGCCGGCGCGCGGCATCTACCTGCAGGGCAAGGGTTCGCGCGTCACGCAGGTGCTGGGCGACGGGCTGACGCGCGCCCGGCTGGACCGCAGCGCGCTGGGCAAGCACAGCTTCCTGCGCGTGACCGTGGTCGACGCGACGGGACGGCGCGCCTGGAGCAACCCGATCTGGCCCGAGGGGCGGGCGCGCTGATGGGCGGCCAGGGCAGCGGCCCGTCGCAGAGCGAGGGTGATGTCAACGGCACGCCGCAGCGCGCGGCCTGGCAGCAGGCGCATGTCGACGAAGCCGGCCGCGCGCTGCTGGACCGCGATGCGCAAGCCTTCCTGCACCAGAGTGTGTCCACGCCCTGCCTGTCGACGATTGCCAGGGCCGAAGGCCTGTGGATCGAGGACCTGGCCGGCCGCCGCTACATGGACTTCCACGGCAACAACGTGCACCACCTGGGGCACGGACACCCCGAGGTCATCGCCGCGATCAAGCGGCAGCTCGACGAG
>Ga0105096_10000824_pt1 | contig 11824 bp, 10 predicted proteins | sample PPLLak3cmMay2015_FD_87036 | JGI IMG/M metagenome (GOLD analysis project Ga0105096, IMG submission 87036) | Freshwater sediment microbial communities from Prairie Pothole Lake near Jamestown, North Dakota, USA - PPLs Lake P7 Core (1) Depth... | ecosystem: Environmental > Aquatic > Freshwater >... | reverse complement strand
CGGCTCGGACGGTGCGTGGCGAGACAAGGCGTCTCCGCGCGCCAAGGCACCGTCCGACTCCGAGAAGGACGAAGTGAACATGGTAGACGGCCACGAAGTAAGGACGGTGCCACTTTCCATTTTTTTCCAACTTCCCCCCAACTTTTCAGCCGCCCGAGGCCACCGTTCGCATCGTTATTCCCGGGAACACTCACGATCCGTCAGGTTTCACCCGGGAGACGAACAACATGGAAGCGGTGCTGGTCACGACGGCGGACGGGAAGAGAGCGAATGAGACAGCGGGCAGCCATGCGCGATGGGGTGCGAGGAGCGTAGCCAGGGGATGGGAGTGGCGGTGGCTGGCGGTGGTGCCGACCATCTTGGAAGCGATCCTGATGGGAGTGATGCTGCTGCCTGCGACTCTACTGCCTGCGACTCTACGGGCTGCGGGCCCGACGCGGGTGTCGGGCGCCGAGCCGCCGTCGGCGACGCTCCCCATCCACCTGGCGACGCCCATGCGATGGCGGTGGCGCGTGGCCCACGGAAGTCAGGCCCACGGGAAGCAGGCCGAGGGAAAACAGGCCGAGGGGACGCTGGCCCTGCCGGACTTGCGCTTGGAATTGCGGCTGGGACCCAGGGGAATCCCCAAGTGTCGTTTCGTGGGGAGCACCATTTTGAAGGCCGAGCGTGACACGACGTGGATCGAGTTCATGGGAAGCCGGCTCGATCAGGTGCTCAAGTTGCGCGTCGATTGCCGAGCGGACGACGAGGTGGAGTTGGTGATCACTCCGTACGTGCAGGCGAACGCGGGAGCGGGCCTGAGCCGGTATACGGAGGCCGTCGAGCGGCGTCTCAAGCTGCAGGCCGAACTGGTGGCGCGGCGTTCGGAGTATCAGATGCGGATGCTGGGAGCGGCTCCCGGCGGCAAGGATGGCCAGACGATCTTCCTGAGTTCCGCGAAGCTGACCCCCTCGGGCGAACGAACCAGGCTGATGGCGGATTACCACTACAAAGAAGCGCGGGAAGCTCAGGAACGCCTCTGGCAGCTGGACATCCTGCGGGAAAAATTGGAGGGAACGGCCAGGCTGGAGGTCCGTGCCACGCGCGCGGACGATGCGCGACCGGTGCAATTGCTGGTCGACGAGCAAGGTGGTTGAGGAGGTCCTCACCAAACCCCGTAGCACGGCCTTCCCAGGCCGTGCTTGGCGGGCTGGGAAGCCCGCCCTCCAGGCCCCACCCTACACGTGGGGTTAGGCGCTCGCAGCTTGACAATGCTAGCCAGCGCAGCCATCTTGCAGGCCAAGCCACTCCCCCCACGGGACCTCGCAGGTCCCTGGAAGGGACGATTCTCCGGATGGCGGCGCTGTTCGAATCTTCTTATTCCTTCATGTGAGGGCCCACGATGCGTAAGACTTGGAACTTAATTCTGCGCGGCGGCATGACGCTGACTCTGATGCTTGGGATTGCCAGCGGAATGCGAGCCGACGATGAACCGGCCAAGGCCCGCGAAGGGGACAAGGCCGAGCGGCGCGAGGGAGACAAGAAAGAGGATCGACCCAAAGAGGAAGCCGTGAAGAAGGACGGCGAGCGACGCGAAGGGGACCGACCTCGCGCCGACAAGCCCAAGGAAGGCGACCGACCTCGCGAAGGCGACCGACCTCGCGAAACTCCACGGCGCGAAGGTGACCGTCCGCAGGCCGAAAAGCCCAAGGAAGGCGATCGCCCCCGAGAAGGTGATCGACCTCGCGAAGCGCCGCGCCGTGAAGGGGATCGTCCCAAAGAGGGAGACCGACCGCGCGAAGGGGACCGACCGCGCGAGGGTGATCGACCGCGCGAAGCGCCGCGACGCGAAGGCGACCGACCCCAAGGCGACCGTCCTCGGGAAGGTGACCGCCCCCGCGAAGCGCCGCGACGCGAAGGGGACCGACCGCGACCCGAAGGCGACGTCCGAATGCATCACTTGCGGGAAGCGGTCGAGCACTTGCGGCTTGCCGGGATGCCGGACATTGCCGAAAAGATTGCTCAGGAAGCCAGGGAACGAGCACGAGCCGAAGGTCCCCGGCGCGAACCTCACCCGGAAGCTCGAGAGTTGGCGGAGCAGAACGAGCAATTGCGGCGCGAGTTGGCCGAACTGCGCGAACTCGTTCGCAGGCTCGAGAAGCGTCCGCAATAGAACTCAGAACTCTGAGGAGTCCGACAGTTCTTTCCTAAGTCCCCTCACAAGCCCCCGTAGCACGGCCTTCCCAGGCCGTGAACGGTGGGCGGGGACGCCTCCCGACAAGAATTGTCATGCAGTTGGAGCCACGTGATGCCGACCCCCTCTTTCAAATCCGTCACTCCGGTTTTCACCGTGGACGATCTGCCAGCCACCCTCGATTACTTTCAACACGTGCTCGGATTTTCGGTTGCTTGGACCTGGGGAACTCCACCTGACAGGGCAAGCGTATGCCGCGACAACGTCGAGATTACCTTATCGAAACGGGGACTCGTCGACCGACATGGCCCATCGCGTGTTTTTATTCAGGTTTCCGACATCGACGATTACTATGCCACCATCGAGAAGGCTGGCGCGACGATCGACGTGCCGCTAGGTGATCGTGAGTACGCGATGAGGGATTTTCACCTGGTCGATCCGAGTGGCAATTACATTAGCTTTGGACAACCGCTCATGTTTCATGCGTGACCAGGTGGTCAACCCGATCGGCGGATGGGACGGATTCAAGTAAGATAGGACGTCGACCGCCGCCGGGTTACTTTTGTCGTTGAACGCTCTTCATGCCGAGGCACTTTCGCCTCGGTTTCTGCCTTCAGGGTGAATTTCGAGCACATACATGCAGGGTGCCTTGCCGTATTTGGTCCAGTCGGTTCTTTGCGGATCGGCGGACCACCACGAGGTGACGTGGCGCACGCCAGTGTTTCTGTTGATCGCGCTGGCGCTGGTGATTGTGAATGGATTCTTCGTGCTCATGGAGTTCGCGATCGTCAAGGTGCGCGCCAGCCGCATCGAGGAATTGGTGCGGCAGGGCGACCCGCGCGCGATGCTGGCCAAGCCTATCCTGGCTCGGCTGGACGCCTACCTTTCGGCCACTCAGCTGGGGATCCCGATGGCCAGCCTGGCCTTGGGCTGGGTCGGCGAACCGGCGTTCGCGGCGCTGGTGAGCTGGGTGTTTGGCACGTTCTCCTGGTCTTCGACGACCAGTCGCACGATTTCCGCCGTCATGGCGTTCGCGATCATCACGTTCCTGCACATTCTGCTGGGAGAAGTCGCCCCCAAGAGCTTGGCGATTCGGCAGCCGGAAACGGTCACGCTCGCCATGGCGCGCCCCTTGCGGTTCGTGTACGCCATGTTCTATCTGCCGATGTTGTTGCTCAACGGCACGTCGAACATGCTGTTACGGCTCTTTGGCTGGAATGCCCAGACCCACGACGTGGCGCACAGCGAGGAGGAACTGCGGGTGCTCTTGTCCACGGCGCAGACCAGCGGTGCGTTCTCGCTGAATCGCATGCTGATTCTCGAGAATATCTTCGACCTTGGCGAACAGACGGTGCGAGAAGCAATGATCCCCTGGTCGCAGGTGCATTACGTGAGTCGCCAGTCGTCGCGCAGCCAGATCATGCGCACGGTGACGGAGACCCGCTTTTCGCGATATCCCGTCGTGGAAGGCTCGGCCCCGCCTCGCGAGTATCTGCTCTTGAAGGATCTCATCGTGCAGTCGTCCGACGAAAGTGATTGGACGCACGTGCTGCGCCCACTTCCCTCCGTGCGGCCCGACGAGAACCTGGAAATCGTCATGCAGAAGCTGCAAGCCGACGGCGCGAACATGGCGATCGTGGTAGACGGCGGCAAGTCGGTGGGCATCATCACGCTCGAGGATATTCTGGAAGAAGTCGTGGGACGCATCGAGGACGAGTATCCTCGATTGCCGCGGCTCTATCTGAAGGACGCACTCTTTCTGGGGGGCGTCGTGCTCGACATGAAGGCCACGGATGCGGAGTCCGCGATCCGCGAATTGACGTCGGTGATCCCGCCGCAGAATCTTCCCAAGGACGCGACGGTCACCGATCTGGCCTTGGCGCGCGAACGCCAATTGCCGACCGACGTCGGCGAGGGAGTGGCGATTCCCCACGCGCGGTGTCCCAATCTGGCGAAGGCGATCATGGTCGTGGGGCGATCGCGCGAAGGGATCTCGTTCAACAAGAACACCAAGGAAAAAGTGCGCTTGGTGTTCCTGCTGGTGACGCCTTCCGAACGCCCGCAAATCCAGGTGTTCTTCTTGTCGCAGCTCGCCAACGTCGCCGCGAGCGAGCTGGTGCGCGAACGGCTCAGCCGAGCGGCCGACATCCACGAAGTGATCGACATCATCGCCGCCGCCGACCCGGCCGTGACCGGGTGACGTCGTCATTTCGCGTACGACGGGCCATCGGTCGAACCGGCCCCCTGTGAGGGTGGCGGCCGTTGCGGCATAATACTAGGTCCTAGTAACCGTCTTCGACTCGACTATGCGACTCGAGCGTTTCTAGTGCTGTTTCACGGCTTGATTTTTTGGATCAGCCGCCGAGGCGCGAGCCGGCGGTTTCCGGCCTGAACCGGACGCGAACGCGTGCCAACAGGTGTCGCTGATCCGAACTTGATGGCCGTGACCCGGCCCTAGCGGACGCTCGGTCCGAGGAGATTTGCATGTTCAAGTGTTTAAATCCATCGAATCTGGGCCTTTCCGGACGCCAAAGTGAATTGATCGAACTGACGCTGACGTATGGCTTTCGAGCGATCGAACTGGACCTGCCTGAAGTGGCCAAACGAGTGCAGGATCAGGGCGCGGCGGTCGCGCGGCGACTGTTGGATAGCGCGAAGCTCAGCATTGGCGGTTCCGAACTACCGCTCGGTTGGTTCAGCGACGCGGTCGGCTACGAGAACGAACTAGGTCAGGTCGAAAAAATGGCGGCGGCGGCCGGCGCCATGGGGGTTCGCCGCTGCTGGACGTATTTGCACCCGGCGAATGACGAACGCCCGTTTCACGAGAATTTCGAATTGCATCGCACTCGCCTGAACGAGATCGCCGCCATTCTGGGCAAGCACAATATCCAACTGGGGGTGGGGATTCGCGCGGCGGCCAACCTGCGGACGAACAAGGCCTTCCAGTTCATCTATCAGCCCGACCAACTGTTGACGCTTGTGAAGTCCGTCGGCGCGGATAACGTCGGGGTCGTCGTCGATGCGTGGGATTGGTATGTCGGAGCCGGGGGGCATCTCGATCAGGCCAGTGCCTTGGCGAAAGTGCTGGTGGTCGGCGTGCGACTCGCCGACGTCCCTGTGGACGCCGACTTGCAAACCATGACCGAGGAACAACGACTGATCCCTGGCGAATCGGGCGTGATCGACTTCGGCGCCTTGTCACGGACGTTGACGGAAGCGGGCGTCGACTGCCCTGTGCTGGTGCACGCTCATCCGAGTCGATACGCGGGAATGCGCCGCGACGCGGTGGTGCAAAAAGTCAGCCAGGTGCTCGACGAACTGTGGCAGATTGGCGAAACGAACGTCGCGGCGTCCGGGCTGAGCGTCGCCGAGTCCAAGGGCTGACGTGAACCACGGCGAGGGTCGATGTTTCACTACGACGGCGGATTAAAACTCACGGCGATCGATCTGGCGATCGACGTGTGCCGCCGCCAGGCGCGGGGATTCATTTCGCACGCGCACGCCGACCACATGGCGCCCCACGAATTGGCGGTGTGCACGCCGCAGACGGCCGCCATCTACCGCTGGCGATACGGACAGCGCCTGGTGCGCGAAATACCTTTCGACGAACCGCTCGAGTGGCGCGACTTGCGGCTCACCACCCTTCCCGCCGGTCACATGTGGGGCGCCGCGATGCTGCTGGTGGAATCCGCCGCGGGGAGCCTGATCTACACGGGAGACTTCAAGCTCTCGCCGTCGCGGACCACGCTGGCGGCGCGACCCGTGCACGCCGACACGCTGGTGATGGAAAGCACGTTTGGCGATCCGCGGTACGCCTGGGCGCCGCGCGAGGAGGTCGAGGCCCAGTTGCTCGCGGTCGTCCGGCAGTCGCTGCTGGTCGGTCGAACTCCCGTGATTCATGCCTACGTCGTCGGTAAGTCCCAGGAAGTGACGCGTATTCTGAGCGACTCCGGATTCCGAGTGCTGCAACATCCGCTGATCGCCGAAGTCAGCGCGATTTATGAAGCGGGCGGCTGCCGAGTCGGCGCGGCGGAGATCTACCGCGGCCTGGCGACCCCCGTCGGCGACAACGAGGTGATTGTCCTGCCTCCGCTGAGTCAACGGACGTCGCGCCCCGAACTGCCCAAGGACCGGACGACGATCGCGGTCACTGGTTGGGCCACGGACGAACGAGCCCGCTTTCGCCTGGGCGTCGACTACGCGGTCCCTTTGTCCGATCATGCCGACTACGGCGAATTGGTGGAATGCGTCCGCCGAGTGGAACCACGCGTGGTCTACTGCACGCATGGCTCGCCGGAATTCGTCGACCGGTTGCGGCAACTGGGTTGCGACGCCCGCCGCCTGGAAACTGCGCGCCATGGGTAGAACCCGGTTTAGCCGATACGAAGACTAGCGGACTCCCCTCCCCCAGTTTGTCTTGCATGCTCACTCGCCTCGTGTATAAACAGGCTTGGATTTGTGGCGGAGTCGACCCGACGGGTTCTTGGAGTTTTCGACCATGCTGCGATTTGGTACCTCGTCGACGAACACGGTCTCACGACGATCGTTTCTGCGCATAGGCGGTCTGGCCCTCGGAGGCGTCGCCCTGCCTCAGTTGCTGGAGCTCGAGGCGCAAGCCGGAACGGGCCGGCGGCAGAAATCCATCATCATGATTTTTTTGTCGGGCGGACCTCCTCATCAAGACATGTTCGATTTGAAAATGGATGCGCCCGCCGAGATTCGGGGCGAGTTCAAGCCCATCTCGACCAATGTCCCGGGAATTCAGATTTGCGAACATCTGCCCAAACTCGCCCAACGCATGGATCGGCTGGCGATCATTCGCTCGCTGGTTGGTTCCGAGGGGCGTCATGCGGCGTTCCAATGTCTGACGGGTTGGCCTGTGGATCGGCAGCCGGCGGGAGGCTGGCCGTCGTTTGGCAGCGTGGTCTCGAAGTTGCAAGGACCCGCTCAGCCAGGCACGCCGCCGTTTGTGAGCCTGACTCCCAAGATGAAGGGGGGAGCGTGGGGGGATCCTGGTCAATCGGGTTTCGTGGGACAAGCCCATGCCCCGTTCACCCCGAATGCCGAAGGGCGATCGAGTCTGGTACTGAACGGCATCACGCTCGACACGCTTTCCGATCGCCAGACGCTGCTTGGCCAGTTGGATGGAATTCGTCGCGACATCGACGCCAGCGGCGCGATCGAGGGAATGGACGCCTACCATCGCCAGGCGTTTGGCATTTTGACGTCGAGTCGTTTGGCCGAGGCGCTCGATCTGGACCAAGAGGACCCGCAACTTCGTGATCGCTACGGTCGTGGTTCGCCGGAACCCGCCGGCTATGGCGACGCCGGACCGTTGATGAACGACTATTTCCTGGCCGCCCGCCGCCTGGTGGAGGCGGGAGTTCGAGTCGTCACGCTGGCCTATGGTCGCTGGGACTGGCACGGCCGTCCTCACGGCACCAACTTCGACAATGCTCGCGACCACCTGCCGCAACTCGATCAAGGACTGACCGCGCTGCTCGATGATCTGGAAGCTCGCGGGATGAGCGACGATGTGTCGGTTTTGGTTTGGGGCGAATTCGGACGAACTCCGCGCATTAACAAGAATGGCGGTCGCGATCACTGGCCTCGAGTGGCCTGCGCGGCGCTAGCCGGTGGTGGCATGCGCACCGGACAGATGATCGGAGCGACAAATCGGCTGGGCGAACATGCGACCGATCGTCCCGTCCATTTTCAGGAAGTCTTCGCGACGCTCTACCGCAATCTGGGGATCGACACGAATTCCGCGACGCTGAAGGATCTGCACGGTCGGCCGCGCTTCTTGATCGACCACGTCCAGTATCAGCCGCTACGCGAAGTTTCGTAAGGCGCGCGTCGATGGAGCCGTACAAACTGCTGCACACGCTGCGACATCCCAATTCCGTTTATTCGGCGACGTTTTCGCCGGATGGCAAGCTGGTCGCTTCCGGCAGCCTCGACAATACGATCAAGATCTGGGATGCCGGAACGGGCGAAGAAAAGCACCGCCTGAAGGGGCATGGCGACGGCGTTTGCGGCGTGAGCTTTTCGGTCGACGGCAAGACGCTCTATTCGGCCAGCCTCGATCGCACGATTCGCTTCTGGGATGTACCGTCGGGCGCCATGGTGGCCTCGCTGTCGGGACATCAGAACTATATCGAATGCATGGGCATGTCGGCCGACGGCAAGCGGCTCGCGACCGGTGGTCACGACAACGAAGTGCGACTGTGGAACACGGCCGGCGGATCTTCGGCCGGCGTGCTGAAAGGTCACACCGAAGCGGTGTATGGAGTCGCGCTTTCGCCGGACGCCGCGCGCGTGGCCTCGTGCGGAAACGACGGGCAACTGATCCTGTGGGACGCCGTCGCTCAGAAGCAGTCGCACGTACTGCGCGGCCACGCCGGCCCGGTGCAGTGCGCCGCCTTCTCGGCGGATGGCCGGCTGCTGGTTTCCGGAGGAGCCGACGAAACGGTGCGGCTCTGGAATCCGACGGACGGCGCCTTGGTCGCCACGCTCGAAGGTCACGAACAGCTCGTCAAGTCGATCACGCTGTCGCCTGACGGCCAGCAGATCTTGTCAGGCGCGGCTGATGGGACCATTCGCATCTGGGACATCGCCACCCGGCGCTCGCTGACTTCGCAACGCGTGCACGACAATTCCGTCTACAGCGTCGCGTTCTCCGCCAATGGCCGCCGCGTCGTGACCGGTAGCTTCGACCGATCGCTGAAGGTTTGGGAGGCTGGGAAGGCACCGACAGGAAAATAGGTGACAGGAAAATAAGAGCAGAAGGTACAGTCACGGCTCATCAGCGGATCTTTCTTCCTGTATCTTCCCCCCGTCCAATTTTCCTGTCCGCCATTTTCCTGTCCCCTCTTCAGCGTAAGCCCCATGCACCACCACCGATTTCCGAGGACTCGAGCGCGACTCGTCCCCTGCATCTTATTGTTCTTCGCCGCGCTGCCCGGACTGGCGGCTGCCGTCGAACCCGAGAAACCGGAGTGGAAGTATGCTGCTGAGCTGCTTCGTCCGTTCTGGCAGGGAAACACGGTCGAAGGCGAATCAGTGCTCTTCATCAAGGACACCGACTCGGGTGTCGCTCGAGCGTCGGTGCTGTTCCCGATCCAGAAGGTTCTGGCCGTACGAAATTCGGCGGGTGACATCACGTACGAGGAGGGACGCGACTACACGTGGAGGCCCGAGTCACGCGAAATCGTCGTGCCCCTTGGATCGCGAATTACAAGTCGGACGGCCCAAGAGCTCCGTCGGCCGGCGAATTCGCAGAAGTATCAATTGACGCATCGCGATGGAAACGGCGAGATCTTCTTTGGCGCACAACTCGAATATCACGAAATGCAGACGTGCGTCACGTACACGCACGCGCCCGATCTTTGGAAGGCCGCCGTGCCGAAATTCGACGCGACCGTGCTGCCGCGCGTAGTCCAAAAGTTGGCGAATCGGCAGCCCATATCGATCGTGCTGTTGGGAGACAGCATTTCCACCGGTTGCAACGCGTCGGGCTGGGCGGGGGGCGCGCCCCATCAGCCTGCGTATCCTGAGCTGTTGCGCCGGCACCTCGAAGCGCAGTGTCTCACCAAAGTTCAGCTGACCAACCTGTCGGTCGGCGGCACCGATACCGCCTGGGGGCTGACTCAAGTCGACAAAGTCGTCGCCGCTCAGCCCGATCTGGTCCTGCTGGCCTTCGGCATGAACGACTCGGCGGGTCGCTCGGCCGCCGACTTCGAGACCAACTCCAGCACGATGATCGCGAAGATTCGCGCGGAGCGGCCGAACGTCGAGTTTGTCTTGGTCGCCGGCATGTTGGGGAATCGCGACTGGACGAGGCTCAAGCACGAGCGGTTCCCCGAGTACCGCGACGCCCTGGCCAAGTTGCGCGGTCCCGGCATCGCACTGGCCGATCTCACGTCGGTCTGGGCCGAGTTCCTGACGCGCAAGCGAGACTGGGATCTGACGGGCAACGGAGTGAATCATCCCAACGATTTTGGGCATCGAGTGTACGCCCAAGTGTTGGCCACGGTGCTCACGCCCGACAAAGGACCGTGAGCGCAAGGAAGGAATGGAATTCACCGGCGCGACGATTCGCGCGATTCGTGCGAATACGCACGGCGGACGGGCTGGAGTTCATGGATGCCGTCATATCGTGCTATGAGCACAAATCCAGCGGAAATTCCAGGCGAACCGCCGCCCAAATCAGGCGGAGCACAAGGGGCCTGGGCGAGCGGCATGAACCTTGCTTAACATTTGAGTCACGCGGTACTGTCGGGTCATGAAGTCCAGCTCGACGGCACGGCGGCGAAGTAAGGCGGAATCTATGGAACAACCAGCCGAAGATACGGCCGGGAGCGGGGATGGTCCCGATCCAGGTCGCCGACGACTCCTGGGCGCGGGGGCGACCGTGGCCATGGTCGCGGGGCTTGGCGCCGGCTACGGGTCGTTGGGCGTGATGGCCGGGCGATATCTGTTTACGGTGCAGGCGGACAAGGCTTGGCTGTATGTCACGCAGGTCGAGTCCATGCAGCCGGGGGACTCGATCGATTTCGAATCACCGACCGGTGTGCGCGTGACGTTGACGCGGCGCGCGAGCAGCGATCCTGGGACGGAAGCGACGGTCGACGACTTCAGTGCCCTGTCGAGCGTATGTCCTCATCTGGGTTGCCGAGTGCACTGGGAAGGACAGAACAACCGGTACTTTTGTCCCTGCCACAATGGGGTGTTTGACCCGGAAGGCAAGGCGACGGAGGGGCCGCCGGCAGCCGCGGGCCAGGAACTGCCTCGCTATCCGTTGCGAGTCGAGCGAGGGTTGGTATTCATCGAGATGCCGCTGAATGCCCTGGGCGACAAACGCGACGTGTTTTTGACCCAGAATGACTACCGACCGGATGATCGTGCGGATTCCGCGCCCGACGCGTAGGCCCAACGAGCGAGAGAAGAGAAGTTCATGGCACGAGTTGTCGATTGGTTGGCGGAGCGCATCCCACTCAATGGCGATCATCTGCGCGAGCTGACGAACGAACCGGTCCCGAATCACATGAAGCGGTGGTGGTTCTGCTTGGGCGGAACTCCGGCGTATTTGTTCGTGGTGCAGATCGTCACGGGCATCCTGTTGGCGATTTACTATCAGCCGTCGTCGGGGACCGCTTACGAGTCGGTGCGGTACATTACCGAGGAAGTGCGCTTTGGCTGGTACTTTCGCAGCATGCACAAGTGGGCCGCGACGCTGATGATCGCCGCCGTCATCCTGCACCAAATGCGAGTCTACTTCACCGGCGCGTATCGACGGCCGCGCGAAGTGAATTGGATGATCGGCATGTGCCTGCTGTTCTGCTCGCTGCTGCTGGGCTTTACCGGCTACAGCCTGGTCTTCGAACAGCTCAGCTACTGGGGTGCCACGGTCGCGGGAAACATCTCGACCAGCGTGCCGGTCGTCGGCGAGTTGGCCAAGCAATTCCTGCTCGCGGGCGACACCGTGAACGAACGGACGTTGCCTCGCTTCTACATTCTGCACGCGGCCATTCTGCCCACCACGTTGATCCTGCTGGTCGCGGTGCACATCGTGCTGATTCGGCTGCACGGCGTGACCGAGCTGAAGTTCGAGGATGAACCGGCCGATCGGCCTCAACATTTTCGCTTTTT
>Ga0105096_10000823_pt1 | contig 11825 bp, 11 predicted proteins | sample PPLLak3cmMay2015_FD_87036 | JGI IMG/M metagenome (GOLD analysis project Ga0105096, IMG submission 87036) | Freshwater sediment microbial communities from Prairie Pothole Lake near Jamestown, North Dakota, USA - PPLs Lake P7 Core (1) Depth... | ecosystem: Environmental > Aquatic > Freshwater >... | reverse complement strand
GTTGAACACCGCGCGGTCCATCTCAGAACACGTCCTGGAACACGAACGCATCCCGGACCCAGTCGATCTTCCAGTTGTTCCCGGTGCCGGTCAGCAGCACGGCATCGAAGCGGCAGGGCATGTGCGCGAAGTGCGCATGCTGTTTCAGCCAGCATTGCGCGGCCAGCGCGCATTTTTTCATCTTGCGGCGGTCTATCGACTGCGCGGCGCCGCCGAACAGGTCGGACTTGCGCTGGCGTACTTCCACGAACACCAGGGTGTCGCCCTCGCGCATCACCAGATCCAGTTCGCCGACCGAATACAGGGCATTGCGCTGCAGCAGGTTCAGGCCTTTATGGCGCAGGAATTCCGCCGCGCACTCTTCGGCCAAGCGGCCTTGTTCCTGTTTCGGGCTAAGGTTGGCTGGCATTGAGCGGCTGCGGCACGCCGTTCTGGAACACCGACCACGGCAGAGTGCGTTCGATGCGGCCGTCCGGTTCCATGTGCAGGCTGCCGGTGGCGCCGTTGATGGCGGTGTTCGGGCTGCCGAGCCAGACCTGCAGGCGGGTGCTGATAAGCCAGGCGTCCAGCCCGAAGGCGTTCAGGCGTGCGCCCCCGCGGGCACTGGGCAGCTTGGCCAGCTGCGCAGGATACACGCCGAGCGCATTGCCTTGGCCGGTCAGCCAGGGCATCTGCAGGAATTCGATGCCGTTGAGCTGGGCATTGGTTTTGGCATCGCCGTCGTTGCTGATGTCGCTGCCGGCGAACACCGGAATGCCGCCGGCGCCATTCAGGGCCAGGGCGGCACGGGTCGGCTTGGCGGCATCGCCCGGCATCAGCAGCAGCACGGCTTTGGCCTGCGGCAGGGATTCGGGCAGGGCCGGGTTGACCGGCGCGCCGCTGGCGTCTTTGCCGAATTGCGGCGCCGGGGCGCGGAACAGGAGCTTGCCGCCGGCTTGCTGGTAGCGCTTTTCGAATGCGGCCAGAGTGCGGCTGTTGCTGTCGCTGCCTTGGAAGAACACCCCGGTCAACAAAAGGCCTTTGCCGATCAGGCGTTCGGCGATCAGCTCGCCTTCACGTTCCGGGCTGAGCGAGAAGTTCAGCACCATGCGGTTGCTCGGCTGCTCGATGCGGTTCAGCGCCAGCACCGGTATGCTGCTGGCGGATTCGGCGATGGCGGCCACTTCCTCTTTGCCGATCAGGCCGATGATCATCTGTGCGCCGTCCTTCAGGGCCCGTTGATAGGCGGCATTGGCGCCTTCGGCGCTGCCTTGGCTGTTGTAAAAGCGGATGGTCGGCTTGCTGCGGGTTTCGGCGTAGTAGCCGGCCAGGATGCCGTCGCGGATGGCGGTTCCGGCCACCGCCAGCGAACCGGTCTGCGGCAGCAAAACCGCCAGGCGTGCCGGCGGACGGTAGTTGGGATCGATGCCGGCCGGAAATGCCTCGATCAGTGCCGGGTTCATGAAATGCCGGTTTTCCGCACGGGCCTGTTGCAGGGCCGTGCGTTCCTGCGCCTGGGCCGCCTGCGGTGCATTCGGGGTTTTTTTCGGCGCGCTGCCGCATGCCGCCAGCAGGCATAACGCGGTGGTTGCAATCAAGACACGCATAACCCTAATCCCTTAAGCTGACGCTATGATGGTGGCAGTACTGCAGGGATTTTACCAATGTTCGAGCTAAAAAAGGGTTGTTTGTACGTGGTCGCCACGCCGATCGGCAATTTGTCCGATTTGAGTCCGCGTGCGCGCGATGTACTGGCGCAGGTCGATCTGATCTGTGCCGAAGATACCCGGCATACCCGCCAGCTGCTGAATGCCGTCGGCCTGGAAAAATCCCTGCTGGCCCTGCACGAACATAATGAGTCGGAACGCGTGGCGCAGATCCTGGCGCAGCTGCAGGCCGGAAAAAGCCTGGCCTTGGTCAGCGATGCCGGTACCCCGTTGATTTCCGATCCGGGCTACCGCCTGGTGCGCGAGTTGCGTGCCGCGGGCATAGTGATCAGTCCGATTCCGGGGCCGTGCGCGGCGATCGCCGCGCTGTCGGTGGCCGGCATCGCCAGCGACCGCTTCAGTTTCGAAGGATTCCTGCCGCACAAGGCTTCGGCCCGGCGTGAACGCCTGCAGGCCTTGGCCGGCGAAGCGCGGACTTTGGTGTTTTATGAAAGTTCGCACCGCATCGAGGAATGCCTGGCCGACATGCGCGCCGCGTTCGGCGACGGGCGCGAAGCGGTGCTGGCGCGCGAGATCAGCAAGCTGTTCGAAACCGTGCTGGACGGCTCACTGGCCTCGATCGCCGATAAAGTCGCCGCCGACGCCAACCAACGCAAGGGCGAGTTCGTGCTGATCATCGCCGGCGCGCCCGAAGACGAAAACGCCGCGCTTCGGGAAGGGCGGCGTCTGTATGCCAAGCTGGCCGAGGTGTTGAAACCCTCGCAGGCCGCGAAAATCGCCGCTGATTTAAGCGGCGCCTCGCGCAAGGACCTGTACGGCGGCGAATGATACCAAACGAAAATCGTAGGATGGGTCTTGGCCTGCCCAACAAGGCAATTATTCTTTTTTAATTTTAATTTTCAAACCTTGCACATCGTTGCTTAGCAAGACCAAACTGCTTGAGCCTTCGGCGATATTCAGCTTGACCAGCACGCTTTCGCCGTCGTCGCCCTCGACTTTGAATTTTTTCGGAAAGGCTTTGCGCAACGCCTGTTTGACGACATCTGCGGCGTTGTTTTCACCGGTGCCCTTCTTAATCGGAATATTGACCACTACCGGGTCCGCGTCCGAGTTTTTCATCACCATGCGGAACACCAAAGTGCCGTCATTTTTCGCCCGGTTATCGAAAGTCACCCGCCATTTATTGGAGTAGCTCAGCGAGCTGCGGTCCAAGGGTGCTTCGGCAGGTTCCAGGGCGGCTTCCGCCGCAGGCGGTGCGGGGGCTTCGGCCTGTGCTTCATCAGCCGCGGCGGCGGGTACGGCATCCTGAGCGGATGCGAAGGCGCTGAACGACAGCAACAGGCCGGCGGCGGCGAATCGAAGCAGTGGTTTCATGTAAGTAGGCCTTGTGTGGGTGGGAAGCTGAACTTCAATTATCTACACATTGAAAGGGATTGCAAACGCCGGCAGCGGTTCATGCGACAATAGCCCCGGCGGAGTTGGTCAAGACAACCGCGTCGCGGCTTGCCGCGCCGAGGAAAGTCCGGGCTCCACAGAGCAAAGTGCCAGGTAACGCCTGGGCGGCGCAAGCCGACGGCCAGTGCAACAGAAAATATACCGCCGAACGGCAGGGCGCCAGCGATGGTGTGTTTGTGCGTGGTAAGGTTGAAATGGTGGGGTAAGAGCCCACCGCCTGCGGGGCTAACGTCGCAGGGCAGGGTAAACCCCACTTGGAGCAAGGCCAAATAGGCATGCTATGAATCGGCTCGGTTCGCATGCGGGTGTGCTGCTTGAGCCTTGCCGCGAGGCAAGGCCTAGAGGAATGGTTGTCCACGACAGAACCCGGCTTATCGACCAGCTCCGCCACTTTTTCCTTATTTTCGGCCGAACGCCAGCTCCAGCTGCCGTGCGTCAAAGCCGTCCGGCGCCTGCCCGTCGGCGGCATAGCGGTACAGCACGGCGGCGTAAATGGCCGAAATGGCCGACTTGAGGATGCCGATCAGCACCAGGCCCAGAGCCAGTACGATGGCCAACGCGATGGCCAACGCGCTGGAAAGCGAAGCCGCGCCGAATACCAGGGCCAGCGACAGCAGCACATACACGAAGCTGATGATGCCGAAGCCGAGCCATAAGCCGGCCGTGCCGATCAGGTTCTCGCCCCAGGTTTTCTTCAGCAGCAGGGCGCTTTCCTTGATGGCGTCGATCGGCCCCAGTTTCCGGCTGACCAGCACCGGTACCACCAGGAAGGTGCTCAAGGTCCAGGCCATGCCGGCCACGGAACGGACCATGTCGGCAGCGAATCCGCCGCGCTTGCCCTTCATTTTCAACAGCATGCCCACGGTCGCGGCGATGGCCGCGTAACCCAGGATCGGCCCGATGTTCCGCCTGGCGACTGCGATGCCGTCCGAAAACGTCGGGCTTCCGCCGCGCAGGCGGATCAGTGCCGCGCCGACCAAGGCGGAATTGAAGAAAAAGATCACCGCGTACTGGCATAGATAGAACAGGAACACGATGATCAGGTTGAACGGCATCAGGCCATATTCGAATACGCGCGCGAACAGCATCGGCAGCGCGAAAGTGGCCAGCACCAGTAGGGTGGCTATGCCCGACAGGACCGGAAACAGCAGCAGTTCCTTGTCGTCACGCAACACCCCGAAACAGGCCTTGATCAAATCCCAGCTACGCCCGAAACGTTCCATATCCACCCCTTGGCTTGAGTTTTCAGTCTGCCACAGTCCCTGAACGATGCGCGTGCAGGAAGTCATGGGAAACCGGTCACATTTTTCGCGCATTCAGCGTTCAGGTTCGGCAAATGGAACTTGGGGATAGGCCTGTGGATAATTTTGGGGATACTTTCGCGGTACAGCGTGTGAAGGCTAAATTTCAACATAAACAACACGCATGAATAGCTTCTTAAAGCATTTTATTAAGTTCTTGCAACTCCTTGATTCAACATATGAAAGTTCCGTGAAAAGTGCTTGACAAGGCTGAATCGGAATACTAATGTGGGCAATCGAGGGGAATTCTGGGAATTAGTGGGAATTTGTGGATATGTTTCAGGGCGAGACCGCAATCAGCATCGACGACAAAGGACGTTTGGCCATACCCATGGCCTTCCGCGAGCTGGTCGTGGGCGCCTGCAGCAACCGCTTGGTGCTGGCCTACAACCCCTATGAGTCCGGTTGTCTGTGGATTTACCCCGAAACCGAGTGGCAGAAGGTGCGTGATCAGGTCAATGCCCTGCCCAGCGCCAAAAAGGTCTACCGCAGCCTGCAGCTGAAGCTGGTCGGCGCGGCCACCTTGCTTGAGCCCGACAGCAACGGCCGGGTCTTGCTGCCGGCCAGCCACCGCAATGCGGCCGGCATCGAAAAGCGCGCCGTGCTGCTCGGCATGGGCGTGAAGATGGAATTATGGAGCGAGCAGGCGCATCTGGCCCAGATCCGACAGACCATCGTCGAAGAGGATGTCACCGATGCCATGCTTGACTTGAGGCTATAGCCGTGGCGATCGGGACTTCTGTGCAGACGCAGACTCCCCGCCACCTTCCCGTCATGTGGAAAGAGGTTATGGATGGCCTGCGCGTCAAAGTTGACGGCGTGTACCTCGACGGCACTTTCGGCCGCGGCGGCCATGCGCGCGGCATCCTCGAGGCCCTCGGCCCGGATGGCGGCCTGCTGTTGATGGACAAGGATCCCGATGCGATCGCCTTCGCCGAGGCGCACTTCGCAGCCGATCCACGCGTATCGCTGCGGCACGGCTCGTTCGCCGACATGCGCGCCTGGGACAGGGCCGCGCAGGGCCTGGACGGCGTACTGTTCGACCTGGGCGTGTCTTCGCCGCAGCTGGATGTGGCCGAGCGCGGCTTCAGCTTCCGCCAGGACGGCCCGCTCGATATGCGCATGAATACGGCGGCCGGGCAAAGCGCGGCGCAATGGCTGGCCAAGGCTTCCGAAAAGGACATCACCGAGGTGCTGTGGCAGTACGGCGAGGAAAAAATGAGCCGGAAAATCGCCCGCACCCTGGTCGAAAGGCGCAAAGAACAGCCATTCACCCGTACCGCGCAGCTGGCCGAGTGCATCGCCGGCATCGTCGGTCGCGGCGATGGCAAAATCCACCCCGCCACCCGCAGTTTCCAGGCCATCCGGATTTTCATCAACCGCGAGCTCGGCGACCTGGAAGACGGCCTGCAGGCCGCGCATGACCTGCTCAAGCCGGGTGGCCGCCTGGCGGTGATCAGCTTCCATTCGCTGGAAGACCGCATCGTCAAGCAGTTCATCGCCAAGCACGCCAAGGCCCCGGCCGGAAACCGGCGCCGCCCCGACGTCCCTGCCTTCAGCGCCAGCTTGATCGACGTTTCGGGCGCGCTCAAAGCCGGCGCTGCCGAACTGCACGACAACCCGCGCGCGCGCAGCGCGGTGCTGCGCGTCGCCGAAAAGATGCAGGCCGCATGAGCGCCCGCCTGTTCCTGCTGATGGCCCTGCTGCTCGGCATGCTGAGCAGCGCGGTAGCGGTGGTGTACGCGCGCCACTCGCACCGGCAGGCTTATGTGGAGCTGAGCAAGCTGCAGCGCCGCCGCGATGAGCACAACGTCGAGTTCCGCCGCCTGCAGACCGAACAGGCCACGGTCGCCGAAACCAACCGCATCGTCAGCATCGCCACCGAAAAACTCAGCATGCATTTCCCGCTGGATACCGAAACCACCGTGGTGCAGCCATGAAGATGCAGGCCCGCGGCCCGCAGCCCCGCACCCGTCTGGTCTGGATCGTCGGCGTGCTTCTGTTCTGCGGGGTGGTGGTGGTGGCGCGCGCCGCCTACATGCAGCTGGTCACCGAGGATTTCTACCAGCGCGCCGGCAATGAACGCTTCCTGCGCGTAGTGCCGATCGCCACCACGCGCGGCATGATCACCGACCGCAACGGCGAGCCCCTGGCGGTATCCAGCCCGGTCGAGTCGATCTGGGTAAACCCGAAAGAATTACTGCTCGATGCCAAGCGCCTGCCGGAACTGGCCAAGGTCCTGGATCTGCCCTTGGACGAGCTGACCCTGAAGCTGGCGCAGAAGAAAGACAAGCAGTTCATGTATCTGCGCCGGCATATGAATCCGGACGCCGCCAAAGCGGTGCTGGACCGCGACATTCCGGGCGTGTACAGCAGCCGGGAGTTCCGCCGCTTTTACCCGCACCGTGAAGTGATGGCGCAGGTGCTGGGCTTCACCAACCTGGACGAGCACGGCGTGGAAGGCATGGAGCTGGCCTACGACGACTGGCTGACCGGCAAGCCGGGCAGCCAGAAGATCATCCGTGACCGCCGAGGCCGGATCGTGGAGAACGTCGACCTGATCAGGCCGGCCGAAAACGGCAAAGACCTGGTGCTGTCGATCGACCGCCGCATCCAGTATCTGGCCTACAGCGAATTGAAGAAGACCATCCAGACCCACAAAGCGCGCGCCGGTTCGGCGGTGGTGCTGGATGTCAGGACCGGCGAAATCCTGGCGATGGTCAACTACCCCTCGTACAACCCGAATTCGCGCCTGCGCATTTCGCCCTCGCTGCGCCGCAATGCGGCGGTCACCGATGTGCTGGAGCCGGGCTCGACCATGAAGCCGTTCACCGTGGCGGCCGCGCTGGAAGACGGCGTCGATCCGAACATCGTCATCCCGACCGAAGCGGGCGGCTACCGCATCGCCAACCGCCGGGTCACCGACACCCATTATTACGGCCCGGTCGACATGCGCCGGCTGTTGGTCAAGTCGTCGAACATCGGCGCCGCCAAGCTGGCCGGCAACATGAGCAACCAGCATTTCTATTCGGTGCTGAGCCGCTTCGGGTTCGGCGAAAACACCGAATCCGGATTCCCGGGCGAATCCTCGGCGGTGCTGTCGGCGCCGAACCGATGGGGCCCGGTCGAAAAGGCCACCATCTCCTACGGCTATGGCATTTCGGTGACGCCTCTGCAGATCGCCCAGGCCTACGCGGCCTTGGCCAATGACGGCATGCTGATCAGCCCGACCTTCGTCAAGGGCGGCGAAGCCCGCCATCAGCGCGCGGTTGACGCGGTGGTCGCCGGGCAGGTGCTGAACATGCTGGAAGACGTCACCAAGATCGGCGGAACCGCCGTGCAGGCCGCGATCAAGGGCTACCGCGTCGCCGGCAAGACCGGCACCTCGCGCCGCGCGGTCGCCGGCGGCTACGAAAAACGCTACATCTCGCTGTTCGCCGGGGTGGTGCCGATTGAAAACCCGCGTTTTGCGATGTCGGTGGTGGTGCACGAACCGTCGGTCGGCGGCTACTACGGCGGCGTGATTTCAGCGCCGGTGTTCCACAACGTGATGGACGGCGCGCTGCGCCTGATGGACGTGCCGCCGGACAACATCGAGCAGTGGTACGCCGATAAAAGCGTTCCGGTCGCCGCACCGCCGGTGGTTGCCGAAGAAGCGCCGCCGCCGGACACCGGGGTGATGCCATGAACCGCGCCATGACCTTGGTGAAATTGGCCGATGGCCTTTTCGACGTTTCCGGCCATGCCGACGCCATGGTGACCGGGCTGAGCTGCGACTCGCGCGCGCTGCAGCCGGGCGATGCATTCATCGCCGTGCCCGGATTCAGCGCGCATGGCTTGACCTATCTCGATGCCGCGCAGGCTTTGCAGGCCAGCGTGGTGCTGTTCGAACCGCCAGCACCGGACTCGGCCAGTCTGCCCGCGCATGCACTGCCGGTGCCGGAGCTGAAGCGCCTGCAGGCGGCCATCGCCGACCGTTTTTTCGGCGCGCCGTCGAAAGCCCTGCGTATGATCGGGGTGACCGGCACCAACGGCAAGACCTCCATCGTGCAGTTGATCGCACAGGCTTACAGCCTGCTGGACCGGAGCGCCGGCACCATCGGCACCTTGGGCGTGGGCATTTACGGCCGTCTGCAGGCCGGCGAGCGCACCACCCCGGACGTGATCGCCGTGCACAAAGCATTGGCCGACATGCGTGCGGCCGGCGCCCAAGCGGTGGCCATGGAGGTGTCTTCGCATGCGCTGGACCAAGGCCGCGTCGCCGAAGTGGCATTCGATACCGCCGTGTTCAGCAACCTGACCCTGGACCACCTTGATTACCACGGCAGCATGCAGGAATACTTCAAGGCCAAAGCCAAGCTGTTCGTCTGGCCGGGACTGCGCCATGCGGTCATCAACGTCGATGACGCCTACGGCCGTCAGCTGTTTGAAACGCTGCCTGCCGGTCTGTCGGCCATCGGCACCTCATCGTCCGGCAATGCCGCTTCGCTCAGCGCCGCGGATATCCGGCTCGGACTGGACGGCATGCATTTCACCCTGACCTATGCCGGACAGCAGGCGGCCGTCGCCTCGCCGCTGCTTGGCCGCTTCAATGTCGATAATCTGCTGGCCGTGGCCGGTGTATTGCTGGCCGACGGCGAGAGCTTGGCCCGCGTCGCGGAACTGCTCGGCAGGCTGAGCCCGGTCGGCGGCCGGATGAGCCGTTTGGGCGGCGCCGATGGCAGGCCGCTGGTGGTTGTCGATTATGCACATACTCCGGACGCCTTGGAGCAGGCCCTGAAAACACTGCGCAGCCACAGCCAGGCGAAACTGATCTGCGTTTTCGGCTGCGGCGGCGACCGCGACCGCAGCAAACGCCCGTTGATGGCGGCCTGCGCCGAACGGCTGGCCGATGCGGTCTGGGTTACCGATGACAATCCGCGCACCGAATCCGGCGATGCCATCGTGGCCGAGATCTCGGCCGGCTTCGCCCGGATGGACCGGGTCCATGTGCAGCGCGACCGGCGCCTGGCGATCAAGCAAGCGCTGGCCGCGGCCGGAGCTTCGGATATCGTGCTGATCGCCGGCAAGGGCCATGAAACCTATCAGGAAGTGAACGGCGTGAAGGCGCCGTTCGACGACCGCGCCGTTGCAGCCGGATTCCTGGCGGTGGCGGCATGAGGCCGGTGCTGCTCTCGCAGCTGGCGCTCTGGTGCGAAGGCCGCCTGATCGGCGCCGATCTCGCCATTGAACGCATCAGCACCGACAGCCGCGAAGACCTGCAGCGCGGACTGTTCGTGGCATTGAGAGGCGAACGTTTCGACGCCCACGATTTCGTGGAGCAGGCCAAAGCCAATGACGCCGCGGCCTTGCTGGTGCATCGGGTGGTCGATACCGACCTGCCGCATATCCTGTGCGCCGATACCGAAGAAGCGCTCGGCGAAATCGCCGCCGGCCTGGCCAAAGACCGCCCGGCCGTGGTGCTGGCGTTGACCGGCAGCAACGGCAAGACCTCGGTCAAGACCCTGCTGCACAGCATCTTGGACCTCGCCGGCAAGGCCTACGTCAATCCCGGCAACCGCAACAACGAAATCGGCCTGCCGCTGGCGGTCATCGACGCGCCGGAAGACGCCGAGTTCGCCGTATATGAAATGGGCGCCGGCAAACCCGGTGACATCGCCTACCTGACCAGCATCGTCACACCGAATGTGGCCTTGGTGAACAATATCGCTCCGGCGCATATCGAGCGCATGGGCTCCTTGCTCGGCATCGCCGAAACCAAGGGCGCCATCTATGAAGCGCTGCCCGATGACGGCATCGCCGTGGTCAATGTCGACGACGCGTTCGCGCCGTATTTCCTGGAGCGCATCGGCCGGCGCGGCGTACTGCGCTTCGGCATCGAGAACAACGCCGATGTGACCGCAAAACAGCTGCAGCTTTCCGCCGATCAGTCGCATTTCGAGCTGGTTTGCCCGGCCGGGCGTGCCGAAATCAGTCTGGCGTTCTCCGGCCGGCACAATGTCATGAATGCCTTGGCCGCCGCCGCGATGGCCTTGGCAGCCGGCGCCTCGTTTGAAGCGGTGCAGGCCGGTCTGCAACGTGCCCGTCCGGTAGCTGGCCGGCAGGCGGCCATGCTGTTGAATAACGGCGCCGTGCTGGTCGACGACAGTTACAACGCCAACCCCGGTTCGGTGGCGGCAGCGATTGATGCCTTGGCCGCCGCCTGTGCGCTGGACAAGAAGCGATCCGTATTGGTTCTGGGCGATATGGCCGAATTGGGCGAAACCGCTTCTGCGCTGCATGCCCAAGTCGGCTCGGCCGCCAGAACCCAGGGCATCGATGCGCTGTACACCTGCGGCCTCTTAAGCGCCGCCGCCAGCGCCGCATTCGGGCCGCCGGCCAAGCACTTCAACTCGCGCGATGAATTGATCGTCGCCCTGAAACAGGACATCGCCGCCAACCAGCGCATTTTGGTCAAGGGCTCGCGTTCCAGCCGCATGGACGAAGTCGTCAAGGCCTTGGTGCTGCAATTCGGATCGAAGGAGAATACCGATGCTGCTTGAATTAGCCCGCTGGCTGCAGGATTTCGCCCGGTTGTTCGCCTTGTTCGATTACATCACCATGCGCGCCATCCTGAGCGCCTTGACGGCCTTGGCGTTATCGCTGTGGCTGGGCCCGACGGTGATCGAGCGCCTGTCGCGGCTGAAGGGCGGCCAGCCGATCCGCAGCGACGGTCCGCAGTCGCATTTCTCCAAGGCCGGCACGCCGACCATGGGCGGCGCCCTGATCCTGATGACCATCAGCCTGGCGACCCTGCTGTGGGCCGACCTGCGCAACCGCTATGTCTGGATCGTGCTCGGCGTACTGGTCAGTTTCGGACTGATCGGCTGGCTGGATGACTGGATCAAGATCGTCCGGCGTGATCCGAACGGCCTGAAGTCGCGGCATAAGTACGCGCTGCAGTCGGTGTTCGGCGCCATCGCCGCCGTGGTGCTGTTCACCACCGCCGATGCGCCGTCGAACACCACCTTGTATCTGCCGCTGCTGAAGAACGTCGCGATTCCCCTGGGCGCCATGTTCATGGTGGTGGCCTATTTCTGGATCGTCGGTTTCTCGAACGCGGTCAACCTGACCGACGGACTGGACGGCCTGGCGATCATGCCGACCGTGCTGGTCGCCGGCGGCATGGGCATCTTCGCCTATGCGGCGGGCAATGCGGTGATCTCGACCTACCTGCAGATTCCGCCGGTGCCGGGCGCCGGCGAACTGGCCATCGTGTGCGCGGCGATCGCCGGCGCGGGCCTGGGCTTCCTCTGGTTCAATACCTTTCCGGCCATGTTGTTGTTGTGCGATATCGGCGCGTTGGCGCTTGTCGCGGCTTTGGGCGCCATCGCCGTGATCGTGCGCCAGGAACTGATCCTGTTTATCATGGGCGGCATTTTCG
>Ga0105096_10000822_pt1 | contig 11827 bp, 8 predicted proteins | sample PPLLak3cmMay2015_FD_87036 | JGI IMG/M metagenome (GOLD analysis project Ga0105096, IMG submission 87036) | Freshwater sediment microbial communities from Prairie Pothole Lake near Jamestown, North Dakota, USA - PPLs Lake P7 Core (1) Depth... | ecosystem: Environmental > Aquatic > Freshwater >... | reverse complement strand
CTGCCTGAGACCGTCGCCAGGAGCCCACGATTGGCCCATCCTTGAAGGTCGGCTTCCAGATGTGCCACTTCGAGCCAGCGACTTCAGCTATGGGTCGTGAGAAGCCCTACGGCCTGCCATCCGAGAGCCGACACACGGCGCCGCCGACCGATCGACGGGCGACATGTACACAACAGAGTGGCGCACCACACGATGAGGCAGCCATGGCGCCGATGCTCAGGGCGCTTCGCACAGGCAGTGCACGACGGCGGCGAAGGGCTGCCGGCGCCGTGCGATCTCGGCCAGCCCGCCCAGATCCTGCACCAGGCCGGTGGCTGTCGGCGCCCCCAGGCCCAGCGCAAGCAGCGCGCCCGGCAGGTCCACCGGGTGGCCGATGGCGGCGCCGACGGTCGCGCCGACATCCTGCAGCAGCCGCTGCAGCGGCCCGGGCTCGGCTTCCACGTACTGCACACGGTGGCCCTGCGGCAGCTGGGCGCGGCGGGCGGCGGCGGCCAGCGCGTCGGCGAGGCCGCCGGTGCGGTCGACCAACCCGCGCTCCAGCGCCTGGCTGCCGCTCCAGACGCGGCCCTGGCCGACTTCGTCGATGCGCTGCGGCGTCGTCTTGCGCGCCTGGGCGGCCAGCGTCGTGAAGTCGAGGTAGGCGCGGTCGATGATCGTCTGCACCAGCTGCCCGAAGCGCGGCTCGAAGGCGCGCCGCGGGTCGTAGGCGCCGCCCAGCCAGGTCGTGGTGACGCCGGCGGTGCGCACGCCGAGCTTGTCCATCGCGACTTCGGCCGTCGGCAGCAGCGCGATGACGCCGATCGAGCCCGTGATCGTGGCCTCGTCGGCGATCACTTCGTCGGCCGCCATCGAGATCCAGTAGCCGCCGGAGGCCGCGACGTCGCCCATCGACACCACCACCGGCTTGCCGGCCTGGCGCGTGAGTTCGAGCTCGCGGCGCACGAGTTCGCTGCCGAAGGCGCTGCCGCCGGGCGAATTGACGCGCAGCACGACGGCCTTGATGGCGTCGTCCTCGCGCGCCTGGCGCACCAGCTCGGCGGTCGACAGGCCGCCGATGCGGCCGGGCGGCTCGCGGCCGTCGCTGATCTCGCCCTGCGCCACGACCACGCCGACGGCGTCGCCGCGCCGGGGGGACTCGACGCGGCCGAGGTAGCGGGCCATCGAGACCTGGCGGAAGGTCTTGCCGTCGTCGTCGCGCACGCCGCGCTCGACGAGCAGGGCCCGCACCTCGTCGCGGGTCTTCAGCGCGTCGACCCATTGTCGCTCCAGCGCCCAGCGCGCCGGGTCGCCGCCCGCGGCCTGCAGGCTGCCGGGAAGCGATTCGATGGCCTGCGCGATGCTGCCGGCGGGCAGCCGGCGCGCCTTCTCGACGCTGCCGGTCCAGCTCTGCCACAGCGACCCATAGAGGGCGGTCTCGGCCTCGAGCGCTTCCGGCGAAGGCGCATTGGCCGACCAGGTCTCGCCAAAGCTCTTGAACTTGCCCACGCGCAGCACGTGTGCGGTGACGCCGACGCGGTCGAGCAGGTCCTTGTAGTAGCTGCGCCAGCGGCCGTAGCCCTCGATCTCGACCATGCCCATCGGGTGCAGCCAGACCTCGGTGGCGTGCGCGGCGAGGAAGTACCGGCGCTGGTCGAATTGCGAGCCCCAGGCGTAGACCGGCTTGCCGGCGGCCTTGAAGCGTTCGAGGGCGGCGGCGATCTCGCGCAGCGTCGGCAGCCCGGCGCCGGCCATGTCGTCGAGCATCAGCAGCGCGTGCTTCACGTGCTCGTCCTTGGCAGCGGCGTCGAGCACGGCGACGACGTCGCGCAGCCGGGTGCCGCCGCGCTCGCCGCCGCGCAACTGCCCGAGCGCGCTCTCGCGCAGGCCGCCGCTGCGCTGCTCGACCACCGGGCCGGCGATGTCGAGCACGAGCGCCGTGTCGGGTTCGATGCGCGGCGGGCCGGACTTGATCGCCAGCCACAGGCCGCCGATCAGCAGCGCCAGCAACAGCAGGTTGAGCAACGCGCGTCGGCTGGCGTCGAGCAGCCACCACAGGCCGCGCAGGGCGCGGCCGATCCCGGAGACGATGTTGGAGCTCATGTTGGCAAAGGTCCTGAGTTGAAGCGGATGCAACGAGCATAAGCACGGTGCGGCGGGTCCGGCCAGGCCATGCGACGAGATCCTTGCCCGCGGCGACGAATCGACGCCTGGGCCGCCGCGGCCGCTGTTGCGATACTTGCGGCGCCATGCAAGCGATCCTCGCCGTCACCATCCCCTTCTTCTCGCTCGTGCTGTGCGGCTACCTGGCGGCGCGCCAGCACGTGCTGCCGGAGAGCGCGATCCCGGGCCTCAACGCCTTCGTGCTGTATTTCGCGCTGCCGTCCATGCTGTTCCGCTTCGGCATGAACACGCCGGTCTTCGACCTGCTCAACCCGGTGGTGCTGGGGGTCTACCTGTGCGCCGCGCTGCTGATCGTCTTTTTCACCATCGCGGTGTCGCTGAACGACCGCGTGCAGCTGAAGGACGCCGCCTTCGGCGCGCTGGTGGCGGCTTTCCCCAACACCGGCTTCATGGGTGTGCCGCTGCTGGTGGCGCTGCTCGGGCCGGCCGCCGCGGGGCCGGTGATCTGCAGCATGCTGGCCGACCTGTTCGTGACCAGCTCGCTGTGCATCGCGCTGGCCCAGGCGCACGGCGCGGCCGGGCACGGCGCGCGCGTGGCGGCGCTGCGCGCGCTGCGCGGCGCGCTGTCCAACCCGCTGCCCTGGTCGATCGCCCTCGGGGCGGCCTTCTCGGTGGCTGAGGTCAAGCTGTCGGGCCCGGTCGACGTGATCGTGCGCATGCTCGCCGACGCCGCCTCGCCGGTGGCGCTGTTCACCATCGGCGCCGTGCTCTGGCGCGCCGGCCAGCACGCACACTCGCGCACGCCGGTGGGGGACTTCCTGCCGGTGGCGCTGATCAAGCTCTTCGTGCACCCGCTGCTGGTGTTCGCGCTGGCGGGCTCGGCGCACGTGCTGGGCGCGCCGCTGTCGGTCTTCCAGCTGACGGTGCTGACGCTGGCAGCGGCGCTGCCCAGCGCCAGCAACGTCTCGCTGCTGGCCGAGCGCTACGGCGCCGACAACGGCCGCGTGGCGCGCATCATCATGTCGAGCACCGTGCTGGCCTTCGCCAGCTTCACGGCGCTGGCCTGGGCGTTCGGGGTGCAGCCGGGGTGACGGCGCGCCGCAGGCGCAGCGCGCGGCCGCCGCCGGCGGCGCTTCACTTGCCGGGGATCTTGCCCTCGACGCCCTTGACGTAGAAGCCGATGCCGCCGAGGAACTTGTCGTCGGCGACCTCGTCCTTCTTCAGCACTTCCTTGCCGTCCTGGCCGACGATGGGACCCTTCCAGATCGCGAAGCTGCCGTCCTTCAGGCCGGCCTTGACCTTGTCGAGCTGTTCCTTGGTCTCGGCGGGTACCTTGTCGCTGATCGAGACGATGTCGATGGCGCCTTCCTTCACGCCCCACCAGGTGTGGCCACCGCCCTGCCACTTGCCTTCGAGCGCCTCGCGCGTGGCCTTGATGTAGTACGGCGCCCAGTCGATGATCGCGCTGGCCAGGTGGGCCTCGGGCGCGTAGGCCGTCATGTCGCTGTCCCAGCCGAAGGCGAGCTTCTTGTTCTTGGCTGCGGTCTGCAACACGGCCGAGCTGTCGGTGTTCTGGAACAGCACGTCGGCGCCCTGGTTGATGAGGCTTTGCGCGGCCTCGGTCTCCTTGGGCGGGTTGAACCACTCGTTGACCCACACCACGCGCGTCTTGATCTTCGGGTTCACGCTCTGTGCGCCGAGGGTGAACGAGTTGATGTTGCGGATGACCTCGGGGATGGGGATCGACCCGACGACGCCCAGCGTATTGCTCTTCGTCATCTTGCCGGCGATGACGCCGGCCATGTAGGCGCCCTCGTAGGTGCGGCTGTCGTAGGTGCGCAGGTTGACGGCCTGCTTGTAGCCGGTGGCGTGCTCGAACTTCACGTCCGGGGTGTCGGCGGCGACCTTGAGCATCGGCTCCATGTAGCCGAAGGTGGTGCCGAAAATGAGCTTGTTGCCCTGTCCGACCATGTCGCGGAAGACGCGCTCGGCGTCGGCGGCCTCGGGCACCTTCTCGACGAAGCTGGTGACGACCTTGTCGCCGAACTCCTTCTCGATCGCCTTGCGGCCGTTGTCGTGGGCGAAGGTCCAGCCGCCGTCGCCCACCGGGCCGACGTAGGCAAAGGCGATCTTCAACGGCTCGGGCTTGGCCGGCGCCGGCGCGGCGGCAGGTGCCGGTGCCGGTGCCGGTGCCGGCTCCTCCTTCTTGCCGCAACCGACGAGGGCGGCGGTGGCCGTGAGGGCGGTCAGGCCGGCCAGCTTCAGCAGCGAGCGCTTGGCAACGAGGGTCATGGGTTCTCTCTCCTGTGGGTGGAAGCGCGGCCGGACCGGCCAGCCGGGATTATTGCGGCCGGTTCAGCCGCCGGGGAAGAACGGCTTGCCCAGCGAGGCCGGCATGTTGGCGCGGATCCACAGCGCGTTGCGCGAGATCAGCACCAGCACGACGATCGTCGCCACGTAGGGCAACATGCTGAGGAACTGGCTGGGCACCTGCACGCCTTCGCCCTGCAGGTGGAACTGCAGCATCGTCACGCCGCCGAACAGGTAGGCGCCCAGCAGCAGCCGGGCCGGGCGCCAGGTGGCGAAGGTGGTCAGCGCCAGTGCGATCCAGCCGCGGCCGGCGACCATGCCCTCGACCCACAGCGGCGTGTAGACGACCGACAGGTAGGCGCCGGCCAGCCCGCACAGCGCGCCGCCGGCGACGACCGCGGCAAGCCGGATACGGCGCACCGGCATGCCCAGCGCGTGCGCCGACTCGGGCGACTCGCCCACCGCGCGCAGCACCAGGCCGGCGCGCGAGCGGAACAGGAACCAGGCCAGCGCCAGCGTCAGCGCGACAGTCAGGTAGACCATCGGGTGCTGGCGGAACAGGGCCGGACCGACGAACGGCAGCTCGGCGAGCCACGGCAGCTCGAAGCGCGCGCGCTCGCCGAGCTTGCCTTGCACGAAGCCGATGCCGACGAAGGCCGAGAAGCCGCCGCCGAACAGGCTCAGCGCCAGCCCGGTGGCGACCTGGTTGGTGTTGAGCCAGATCACCAGCACGCCGAAGGCCGCGGCCAGCGCCGCGCCGGCCAGCGCGCCGGCGCCGAAGGCCAGCCAGTCGTTGCCGGTGGTGACGGCGGTGGCGAAGCCGGCGATCGCCGCCACCAGCATCATGCCCTCGGCGCCGAGGTTGACGATGCCGGCGCGTTCGTTGATCAGCAGGCCCAGCCCGGCCAGCGCGAGCACGGTGCCGGCGTTGAAGGTCGCGGCGAGCAGCAGCGCGAAGGCGTCCATGGCTCAGGCCCCCTTCGCCGTGGCCGTGGCATCGGCTGCGTCCGGCGCCGCCCTGCGCTGCCAGCGCAGCCGGTAGTGGATCAGCGTGTCGCAGGCCAGCAGCGTGAACAGCAGCAGGCCCTGGAAGACGCCGGTCAGCGACTTCGGCAGCGCCAGGCGCGACTGCGCCAGCTCGCCACCGATGTAGAACATGCTCATCAGCACGCCCGAGAAGACGATGCCCAGCGGGTGCAGCCGGCCGACGTAGGCGACGATGATGGCGGCGAAACCGTAACCCGCCGGCACGTGCGGCGTGAGCTGGCCCAGCGGACCCGCGGCCTCCAGGGCGCCGGCCAGGCCGGCCATGCCGCCGGACAGCAGCAGCGCCGTCCACAGCGCGCTGCGCGACGAGAAGCCGGCATAGCGCGCCGCCAGCGGCGCCAGCCCGCCGACCTGCAACGCGAAGCCACGGTAGGTGCGGAACAGGAAGACCCAGAACGCGCCCACCGCGGCCAATGCGATCAGGGTGCCGATGTGGGCACGCAGCCCGCCCGCCAGGCGCGGGATCCGGGTCTCGGGCAGGAAGGTGATGGTCTGCGGGAAGTTGTAGCCCTGCGGGTCCTTCCAGGGGCCGTAGACGAGGTAACTCAACAGCATCTCGGCGACGTAGACCAGCATCAGGCTGACCAGGATTTCGTTGGCGTTGAAGCGGTCGCGCAACAGCGCCACGATGGCCGCCCAGGCCATGCCGCCGAGGACACCGGCGAGCAGGATGGCGACGACGACGCCGCGGCCCATCCAGGCCAGCTGCGGGCCGGCCTGCATCGCCACCCAGCCGGCGACCAGCGCACCGACCACGAACTGGCCCTCGGCGCCGATGTTCCAGACGTTGGAGCGGAAGCACACCGCCAGCCCGAGCGCGATCAGGATCAGCGGCGTGGCCTTGATCGACAGCTCCGACAGCGCGTACAGGCTCTTCACCGGCTCGACGAAAAAGATCTGCAAGCCGCGCAGCGGGTCCTTGCCCAGCAACATGAAGAGGCCGACGCCGATCAGTACCGTCACGGCCAGCGCCAGCAGCGGTGACAGCATCGACATCCATCGGCTGGGCTGCGGCCTGGCCTCGAGCTTGAACATCGTCAGGTCCCCACCGTCGCCGTCGACCACAGCCCGGACATCCAGGCGCCGATCTGCTCGATGCTCGCCTGCGCCACCGGCACGCTCGGCGAGACGCGCCCCTTGGCGATGACGAGCAGCCGGTCGGCGAGCTCGAACAGCTCGTCGAGCTCCTCGCTGACCACGAGCAGCGCGCAGCCGGCATCGCGCAGCTTCAGCAGCTCGCCGCGGATCTGCGCCGCCGCGCCGACGTCGACGCCCCAGGTGGGCTGGCTGACGATGAGCAGCTTCGGGTCGGCGCTGATCTCGCGGCCGACGAGGAACTTCTGCAGGTTGCCGCCCGACAGGCTGCGCGCGCTGCTGTCCACGCCGCCGCCGCGGACGTTGAAGCGCGCGATGATGTCCTGCGCCATGCGCCGGACGCGGTCGGTGTCCACCCAGCCGCCGCGTGACACCGCCTCGGTGCGCGTGAGCAGCGTGTTCTGCGCCAGGCTCAGCGTCGGCACGGCGCCGCGGCCCAGGCGTTCCTCGGGAATGAAGTGCAGGCCCTCGCGGCGCCGCCGGCGCGGCGAGCGGTCGCCGATGGGCTGGCCGAAGAGCGTGATCGCCGCCGGCGCGGCACGCGTGTCCTCGCCCGACAGCGCGGCCATCAGTTCCTGCTGGCCGTTGCCCGAGACGCCGGCGACGCCGACGATCTCGCCGGCGCGCACCTCGAAGCCGATGTCGTGCAGGTCGATGCCGAAGGCGTCCTGCCGCTGCAGGCTCAGGCCGTCGACCTTCAGCACCACCGCGCCGGCCTGGTGTGCGCGCTGCTGCAGCTGTGGCGGCTCGGCGCCGATCATCAGCCGCGACAGGCTGGCATTGCTCTCCCGCGTGGGATCGACCTCGCCGGTGACCCGGCCGCCGCGCAGCACCGTGCAGTGGTGGCAAAGGGCGCGGATCTCGTCGAGCTTGTGGCTGATGTACAGGATGCTGCAACCACGTTCGGCGAGCAGCCTCAGCGTGACGAAGAGCTTGTCGACGGCCTGCGGCGTCAGCACCGAGGTCGGTTCGTCCAGGATCAGCAGCTGCGGGTCGGTGAGCAGCGCGCGCACGATCTCGACGCGCTGGCGCTCGCCCACGCTCAGCGTGTGCACCGGCCGTTGCGGCTCGATGTCCAGGCCGTAGTTGTGCGCGACCTCGACGATGCGCCGCGTCACCTCGGAAAGCGCGAGGCTCTTGTCCAGGCCGAGCCAGACGTTCTCGGCCGCCGTCAGGGTGTCGAAGAGCGAGAAGTGCTGGTAGACCATGCTGATGCCCAGCCGCCGCGCCTGCGCCGGGCTGGTGACGGTCACCGGCTGGCCGTTCCAGCGGATCTCACCTTCGTCGGGCTGCACGGCGCCGTAGATGATCTTCATCAGCGTGCTCTTGCCAGCGCCGTTCTCGCCCAGCACGGCGTGGATCTCGCCCGGCTTGACGCGCGGGTTCACGCGATCGTTGGCGCGCACCGCCGGGTACTGCTTGCTGATGCCGGTGAGTTCCAGGCGCAGGTCGGCGGTCACTGGGGCTTCCTTTCGTGGCGCAAGCGGCCACCGACCCAGGTGCGCACGAGGTGGCGCTCGTCGGCCAGCATCATCCAGGCGAAGACCTTCTCGTGCAGGTCGCGCGCCACCTGCTGGCGGCGGCCGTCGATGGCACCGACGGCCCAGTCCCACAGGCACAGGTCGGCCATGCGGCCGGGCTCGAGCACGCCGATCTCGTGGCCCAGCTGCAGCGCCTGCGCTGCGCCGCGCGTCGCTGCGTGCAGGGCGCACCAGGCCGTGAGGTCGTGACCACCCATCGCCTGCACCTTGTAGCCGTCGGCCAGCGTGCGCGGCAGCGCCAGGCTGGTGCCGCCGCCGACGTCGCTGGCGACGCTGATGTGCACGCCGGCCGCGGCGGTGGCCGGCCAGTCGAACAGGCCGCTGCCGAGGAACAGGTTGGAGCCGGGGCAGAAGGCGATCTGCGCGCCGGCATCGCGCAGCGCGGCGCGGTCGTCGGCGTCGAGCCAGATGCCATGCGCCAGCACCGCGCGCGGGTGCAGCAAGCCGGCGCCGGCGTAGACGTCGAGATAGCTGCGTGCCTGCGGGAACAGCTCGGCCACCCAGCGCACCTCGTCGCGGTTCTCGGCGACGTGGGTCTGCATGTACAGGCTCGCGTCGGCGCTGCACAGCGCGCCGGCCATCGCCAGCTGCTGCGGCGTGCTGGTGGGTGCGAAGCGCACCGTGACCGCGTAGGTGTTGCGCCCGCGCCCGTGCCAACGCTGGATGAGGTCGACGCAGTCGCGTTCGGCCTGCGCCACGTCGTCTCGCAGGCCGAAAGGGGCGTGGCGGTCCATCAGCACCTTGCCGCCGATCACGCGCATGCCGCGCGCGCTGGCGGCCTCGAACAAGGCCTCGGCAGAAGTCTTGTGCACGGTCGGGAAGACGACCGCGGCGGTGGTGCCGTGGGCCAGCAGCGCGTCGAGGAAGAACGCCGACCCGGCGGCGGCCACGGCCGGGTCGGCCCAGGCGCGCTCGGCCGGGAATGTGTAGGAGTGCAGCCAGTCGAGCAGCTCGGTGCCGTAGCTGGCGATGACCTCGAGCTGCGGGCTGTGGACGTGGGTGTCGATGAAGCCGGGCATCAGCAGCCGGCCGCGGTGGTCCTCGCGCTCCCATTCAGGGCCGGGGGCATCGGCCTGCACGCCGGCGATGCGCCCGTCGTCGCCGATCAGCAGCCAGTGATCGGGGCGCCAGCGCACACCCTGCGCGGCGGTGTCGCCCCAGGCCGGGGCGGCGGTGAAGTCCAACAGGTCGGCGCGCAGCGCGATCATGGCGGCTGGCGCCCGGCACGGCGCTTGCAGGTCATGCCATCGGCGACCCGCGTGCGGCGGGGCTGTGGGGGCTCGGAGGGCGCGCGCAGCACGATGCACGCGATCTTATCGGCACTATGCTCCCCCGAGCCTGCGCGTTCCGGCCGGCCGCACGATACTGCCCGGGTCGCCACCGCCAGCCGCTTCCGTCAACAGCCATCCACCGCCCATGAGTCCACGCCCCATCCGCTTCTTCCACCGCGGCGCGGTGACCGAGATCGCCGACGCCGCGCCCACGCGCACCGTGCTCGAGTGGCTGCGCGAGGATGCCCGCCGCACCGGCACCAAGGAGGGCTGCGCCGAGGGCGACTGCGGCGCCTGCACCGTGGTCGTTGGCGAGCTCGACGCGCAGGGCGCGCTTGTCCTGCAGCCGGTCAACGCGTGCATCCGCCTGCTGCCGACGCTGGACGGCAAGGCGCTGTTCACGGTCGAGGACGTGGCGGGCGAGGGCGGCGCGCTGCACCCGGTGCAGCAGGCGCTGGTCGACGGCCACGGCTCGCAGTGCGGTTTCTGCACGCCCGGTTTCGTGATGTCGCTGTGGGCCGGCTACCAGCGCCATCGCGCTGCCGGCACGTTGCCGACGCGGCAGCAGCTGGCCGACGACCTGTCGGGAAACCTGTGCCGCTGCACCGGTTACCGCGCCATCCTGGACGCCGCGCAGCGCGCCTTCGAGCTGCCGGCGCCGGCGTTCGACCGTGCCGCGGTGGCCGCCGCGCTGCGCGGCCTGCGCGCGTCGCCGCCGCTGCACTATGCGCCGGGCGGCGGCGCGCCGGACTTCCATGCGCCACGCACGCTGGCTGAATTCGCGGCGCTGCGCGAGGCGCGGCCGCAGGCCCGCGTGCTCGCCGGCGGCACCGACCTCGGGCTGTGGGTGACCAAGCAGCTGCGCGACCCGGGCGAGCTGATCCACATCGGCGAGGTCGCCGAACTCGGGCGCGTCGAGGTGCAGTCCGGGCGCATCGTCATCGGCGCGGCGGCGTCGCTCGAGTCCGCCTGGCAGGCACTGGTGCAGGAGTGGCCCGCGTTGCGCGACCTCTGGCTTCGATTCGCCGCGCTGCCGCTGCGCGCCACTGGCACGATGGGCGGCAACGTCGCCAATGGCTCGCCGATCGGCGACTCGGCTCCGGTGCTGATGGTGCTGGGCGCGACACTGGTGCTGCGCCGCGGCGAGCGCGTGCGCATGCTGCCGCTGGACGAGTTCTACCTCGACTACATGAGCAACCGGCTCGAGCCCGGCGAATTCGTGCAGGCGATCGAGGTGCCGCGCCGCGGCGGCCGGGCGCAGGCGGTGCAGGCCTACAAGGTCTCCAAGCGCTTCGATTGCGACATCTCGGCGCTGTGCCTCGCGGCGGCGATCGAACTCGACGGCGAGCGCATCACGTCGGCGCGTCTGGCTTTCGGCGGCATGGCCGCCACCGTGCGCCGGGCGGCGCACGCCGAGGCCGCGCTGCTCGGCCAGCCGTGGACCGAAGCCACGGTCTTGGCTGCGATGGCCGCTCTGCCGCGCGACTTCACGCCACTCACCGACCTGCGCGCCAGCGCCGGCTACCGCATGCAGGTGGCGCAGAACCTGCTGCGCCGCTTCTGGCTGCAGACGCGGTCGGCCGATCCCTTGCCCGAGAGCGCGGTCAGCGTGTGGGCGCGCGAGGAGACGGCATGAACCAGCCCGTGGTGGATCTGCCCGACGGCGCAGCCGCATTTGCCGAGGTGGGCGTGAGCCGACCGCACGAGTCGGCCCACCTGCACGTTGCGGGCGCCGCGCCCTACACGGACGACCTGCCGGAACTGGCGGGCACCTTGCACGCGGCGCTGGGGCTGTCGCCACTGGCGCACGGCGTCATCGAGGCGCTGGACCTCGACGCGCTGCGCGCCCTGCCCGGCGTGGTCGACGTCTTCTCGGCACGCGACATCCCGGGCCGCAACGATTGCGGTTCGCTGGTCCACGACGACCCCATCCTGGCCGGCGAGGCCGGCGCGACGCTGCGCTACCTGGGACAGCCGGTGTTCGCCGTCGTCGCGACCACGCGTGGCGCCGCGCGGCGCGCCGCGGCACGCGCCAAGGACGTCATCCGCGCCAGCGCGCTGCCGCCGATCCTGACGCCGCAACAGGCGCACGCCGCGCAGCAGTACGTGGTGCCGCCGATGCACCTGCGCCGCGGCGACGCCGCCGCCGCCATCGCCGCTTCGCCGCACCGCCTGCGCGCGAGCTTCGACATCGGCGGCCAGGAGCACTTCTACCTGGAGGGGCAGGTTTCCTACGCGCTGCCGCAGGAGGACGGCGGCATGAAGCTGCTGTGCTCGACCCAGCATCCCAGCGAGATGCAGCAGCTGGTGGCGCACGCGCTGCACCGGCCGGCGCACGCCGTGCAGGTGGAGTGCCGGCGCATGGGCGGTGGCTTCGGCGGCAAGGAGTCGCAGTCGGCGCTGTTTGCCTGCGTCGCCGCGGTGGCGGCGGCGCGGCTGCGCTGTCCAGTGAAGTTGCGCCTG
>Ga0105096_10000821_pt1 | contig 11833 bp, 13 predicted proteins | sample PPLLak3cmMay2015_FD_87036 | JGI IMG/M metagenome (GOLD analysis project Ga0105096, IMG submission 87036) | Freshwater sediment microbial communities from Prairie Pothole Lake near Jamestown, North Dakota, USA - PPLs Lake P7 Core (1) Depth... | ecosystem: Environmental > Aquatic > Freshwater >... | reverse complement strand
GTTGCCGACCTCGGCGAACGCGGCGCGTACCTGCGCCGCATCGTTGTACTGCAGCGTCATCGTGTGCGCCGCGAGTTCCGCCGGCACGCCGGGCGAGGTGGGCACGCCGAGCGTGAGCATGCCCGATCCGGCCTTTACCAGCAGCGAGTCCGAGTGGCCGTGGTAGCAGCCTTCGAACTTGATGATCTTGTTGCGCTTCGTGTAGCCGCGCGCGAGCCGAATAGCACTCATCGTCGCCTCGGTGCCCGAACTGCACATGCGGATCAACTCGATGGATGGAACCAGCTCGATGATCTTGCGCGCGACGACGGTCTCGATCTCGGTGGGCGCGCCGAACGAGAGCCCGTTGACTGCGGTCTCTTGCACGGCCTTGATCACGGTCGGGTCGGCGTGGCCCAGGATCATCGGTCCCCAGGAGCCCACGTAGTCGATGAATTCCCGGCCGTCGGCTGCCCAGACGCGCGAGCCCTTGGCCCTGGCGAAGAAGATCGGCTCGCCACCGACGCCGCGAAAGGCGCGAACGGGCGAATTGACGCCGCCGGGAATGTACTTGCAGGCTTCGGTGAACAGGCTCACGGGTGGGGCTCCAACGCGACGGGCGGCTGCGTAGTCTAGCAAGGGTGGCCGTTGCGCCCGTACCATCGGGGGCGTGAAAGCGTGGATGTGCGTCAACTGCGGGTTCGTTTACGAGGAGGCCGCCGGCCACGCTGCGACCGGCGTGCCGCCCGGCACCGCCTGGGCCGACGTGCCCGAGGACTGGACCTGCCCCGACTGCGGTGCGCCCAAGTCCTCGTTCGAGATGATCGAGGTCTAGGCTTTACTGCCGCGTGACGGTGTAGCCGCGCTGCCGCAGCAGGTCGACGACGCTGTTGCGGCCGACCAGGTGCAGCGCCCCCACGACGACGAGGTAGTCGTCGCGATCGTCGAGCAGGTCGTCGAGTTGCTCGACCCAGGCCCGGTTGCGGTCCTCGGTGAGCGGCCGGTACAGCTCCGGGAAAGCGTCGAATTCATCAGAGAGCATGCGTGCCAGCGCGTCCGTGTCGCCTGCCTGCCAGGCGCCGACCAGTTCGTCGACCTGGGCATCGAGCTGCGTCGATTCTTCGAGCGTCATCAGCAGGAAGCGCTTCTGCTCTTCGAGCGGCATCCCTCCCAGCACGGCAAACTGCTGCTCGGCTGTCTCCAGCCCGCGTATCGGCTTTCCGTCGTCGATCGCCCGGCTGGCCAATCGTGCCTCGATGCCGAGTTCCGGCGCGAAGCCGCGCTTGGCGAGTTCCATCTGCAGCAGCAGCGTGGCGACGAACCACGGCGCGAAGCGGTCGAGCATTGCGAGATCCAGACCCGATTGGCCAGTGCGCTCCCGGATCGAGTCGTAGTCGGAGCCGAGCACGCCGCGCAGCGTCTTGCCGTCCGGCAGCAGGGCGGCCTGCTGCATCGTCGCGAGCATTGCCGACGGGTCGGCCGCCGCATCGTCGAGGTCGATCTCCATGACCAGTTGCTCGGCATCGTCGTAGGCGCGCTCCGCTGCCAGCGGCAAGCCGCCATCCCCTGGCCGCAGCACGTGGATGGAGCCGAGCAGGTAGATCGTGTTGCGCTGCCCCTCGACCGTCCACAGCACGTGCTGCGCGCGCGCCTGGCTGCCGGGCGCCGCCAGCGTCGTCAGCAGCCCGATCAACAACGCGGACACGCGGATCGTCATTGCTGGTAGCCCTCGAGCCAAGCCACTTCCGTCGCGATGCCGCCGTCATCCTGCAGGTCGAGCACGCGATAGCCTGGCGGACGGCCGTCGACGACGAATCCGGGGTCCCTCGGCTTGAACTGCATGCAGGTCGAAGGGGTGCACATATAGCGGATGCCGCCGCGGAACACGTCCAGGGCCTGGTGCGCGTGCCCCCACGCAACGCCGCGGACCTGCGGATGACGGTCGATGATCGCCATGAACGGATCGGCGTCGAGTAAACCGAGCGCGTCGAGGCCCGGCGCGTCCATCGACATCGGCGGGTGGTGCAGGCAGATCAGCGTGTGTCGCTCCCGGTGCTCGACCAGCGCGGCCTCGAGTGCCTGCAGTTCGGTCGGGCCAAGGCGGCCCTCGCCATCGTCGGATTCGGCGTACCAGGTGTCGAGCAGCACGATCACCCAGTGACCGAGGATCCGGGTGCCGCCCACCTGGAATGGCGGGTGGGACAGGCGCCTGCTCAACTCGTCGGGAACGTCGTGGTTACCCGGAATGAGCAGCACGGGCGTTTGCAGCGAGTCGAACAGCAGGTCCAGGGCCCCATAGGCCTGAGGTTCGTCCTGCACCAGGTCGCCGGTTACGGCGATGGCGTCCGCTGGCAGGTGCCTGCGGCGCGCCATGGCGAGGCAGGCCTCGAGGCTCGCCAGCGTCCGCACACCCCGGACGATGCCCGCCGGATCAGCGAGGAGGTGGGTATCGGTGAACTGCAGCAGCCGGATCATAAATAGGGAACATTCTCCTTCTGCGCATTTTGCTTGTTTCGCCGTGGCAAAAAAGGGGAGGATGCGAAATAGGAGAACTTCACCTGATCCCATGTCCAATCGTTCGATTTCGCTCACGGATTCGCTATACGACTACCTGCTGTCGGTCTCGTTGAGGGAGCCCGACCTGTTGCTGAAGCTGCGCGAGGAAACCGCGGCGGATCCGTCGGCCCGCATGCAGATCTCGCCGGAGCAGGGACAGTTCATGGGCCTGCTCGCGCGGCTGATGGGCGCCATGCGGTGCCTCGAGATCGGCGTATTCACGGGCTACTCGTCGCTCGCCATCGCGTTGGCCCTGCCCGAGGACGGCCGCATCGTGGCCTGCGACGTCAGCGAGAAATGGACGTCGGTCGCCCGGCGCTACTGGGCGGCGGCCGGCGTGACGCACAAGATCGACCTGCGGCTCGCCACGGCGATGGATACGCTCGATCGCCTGGTCGCCGCTGGCGAAGCCGGAACGTTCGACTTCGCGTTCATCGATGCCGACAAGGAAAACTACGTCGGGTACTACGAGCGGGCGCTGCAGTTGCTGCGTCCCGGCGGGCTCGTGGTCGCAGACAACACGCTGTGGTCGGGGCGCGTCGCCGATCCCGAGAACGCCGAGGCTGACACGGTCGCGCTGCGGCACTTCAACGAACTGCTGCACGGCGACTCGCGCGTCGACCTGAGCCTCGTGCCGATCGGCGACGGGCTCAGCCTGGCGCGAAAGCGATAGCGGCGCCGGGCTGCCGCGCGACGTCAGTCGGGCTTCGTGGCCTTTCGCTCGAGCGTCTTCGCCAGGTCGCGCAGCAGGGCGGCACCGTCGCCACGCCATGCGCTGCCGTGCATGCAGGCCAGCACTTCCGGCCGCTCGGCAGCCAGCCGCTCGAGCATCGCACCGGTGTCCGGGGAGTGCGCGTAGTAGTCCATCGGACTTCGGAAAGCCTCGCTGGGCCCGAGGATGTCGGACTCGGTGAGCGGCGTCTCCCCCGTGCCACCCTGTGTGAACAGATCACCGCAAAGCAGCGTGCGGGTATGCAGCTCCATCATCAACCCGCATTCCCATGCGTGCGGCAGGTGGGGCGTGTCGAACCAGCGGAGTTCGTGCCGGCCGAGCTTCAGGACCTCGCCATCGGCCAGCGGCCGAGACGGCCGGTCGGCCACGTCGTCCACCGACACCATTGCCGCAACCCGGCTGCACACTGGCACCGCCTTCGGCGCGACTGCGAGAAACTCGTTCAGCGACCCGCACTCGTCCGCCTCGAAATGCGAGAACGCGAGGTACCGTAGCTGCTGCAGCGGAACGATACGTGCGATCGCCTCGCTGACCAGCGGGAACATCCGGCGCGGGCCCGTGTGGAACAGCAGCGGCTCGTCGTCGGCGATCAGGTACTGGTTGAAGTTGAACGCGCCCGCTCCGCCGGGAAATTCGACCGGCGTGTTGATCCGATAGATGCCCGTGGCGACTTCGTGCACGTTGGTGCCGGAACTCGAATTGGTGATCATTCGGGCCTCCTTGGGTCGTACCCAGGATGTGTCGGGATCGGCGGCTGCAGACTACTGCTCACCGAACGCCGGTGCCAGCGTCCGCAATTGACGGATCGACGAGTCGATGGTGCAGTGCAGCGTTGCAACCCGATCGGGAGCTCTCTTGAGACTCTGCACGCTGGCAATACTGTTCATAACCTCATCGGCCGTTGCGCAGACGACGGCGCCTGCGCCGATTCCAACGGACGCGGAGGTTCACCGCATGCTGGTGACTCGTGTCGATACGCAGCGGCAGGCCACCGGCATCGTCGTCGGTATCGTCGATGCGAGGGGTCGGCGAATCATCTCGTACGGGACGATGGGAACGGACGACAAGCGAGCGGTGGGCGGCGATACCGTCTTCGACATCGGCTCGATCACCAAGGTATTCACTGCGCTGCTGCTGTCGGACATGGTGCAACGCAATCAGGTTGCGCTCGACGATCCGGTCACGGAGTTGCTGGCGGCAAAGGACTTGCCCTTCCTGGGGCGCGGCGATCGCGAGGTCACGTTGCTGGACCTGGCGACGCACACGTCCGGCCTGCCGTTGCGTCCAGCGAATCTCGTGTCTACGAATCCCGAGGACAAGTACGCCGGCTACACGACCGGGTTGCTGCACCAGTTCCTTTCGTCCTTCGAGTTCGATCGCGATCCGGGAAGCCGATACGAGTACTCGAACGTGGGCTATGGGCTGCTGGGCGAGGCCTTGTCGCTACGATCCGGCGCCCGCTACCAGGATCTGCTCCGATTGCGCATCACACAACCGCTCGGCATGCCCGACACTCGGATCGATCCGACCGAGGCCATGGAGAGCCGGCGGGCGACCGGCCATGACTACGAACTCAAGCCGGTGGCGCGCTGGGACTTCGGGGCGCTCGAAAGTGCCGGCGGCCTTCGCTCGACCACCAACGACCTGCTCAACCTGCTCGAAGCGACCCTCGGCTACCGGAGTTCCTCCCTGCAACCCGCCATGCGCGCGATGACCGCAGCGACCCGGACGGGTGGTATGCAGCCATCGACGCAGATCGGTCTGGCTTGGAACGTCTATCGTACGGGCGGCGGCGAGATCGCGTGGAAGAACGGCAGCGTCGGCGGCTTCCGAACCTTCATCGGCTACGACTCGCAGAACCGCATCGGCGTGGTCGCGCTCGCGAATGCGCAGACGGCGGTCGGCGTCGATGACGTGGGATTGCACGTGCTCGATCGAAGCATGCCGGTCGATCTTCGTACGCCGGTCATCCGGCAGGAAATCGCCGTCGATCCGGCAATCCTCGACCGCTATGTCGGTCGATACCAGTTTTCGCCGACGGACATCGTGACCATCACGCGCGACGGGGAGCGCCTTTTCATGCAACAGCCGGGGCAGGACAAAATCGCACTTTTCGCCTACGGCGAGCGCGAGTTCTTCCTCAAGATCGTCGACGCCCAGATCACGTTCGAGTCGTCGGGTGACGACCCGGCGACGGCGGCGATCTGGCACCTGTCGGGCCAGGCAGAGAAGGGCCAACGAATCGAATAGTCGACCAGGAGGGGCGGGAACCCCTCCTACTGGGCCGCGAAGAACGACTGAACGGCGGCCAGGCAGAACGGGGGTACCAGCCCGGCGTGATAGGTATCGGTCACCGCGCTCGCCCCGCCATCCGTGGCCCCTTGAGCCACGGCCGTGGCCGCAGCGATCTGTTTCGCCAGCGTAAACTGGCTTTTCAGATCGGCGTAGGGGTCGCCGGCCAGCGTAGTCGAGTCGAGATCCAGCACGACCACCGGACTGGGTGCGGACCCGTTCGCTGCCCAGTAGCCCTGCATCAGTTGCGTGTTGAACCAGAAGACGGCCGGGTCCGCATTGCCTCCGCACAGCAAGGTCGGGGCCGTTGGAGTCCAGTTGCGCAGGTCATTCTGTTTCAACGCCTGCCGCAGGCGAACCCCGGGCGTCGCGGCCGCAATGCCGATCGTCGTCGTTGGCCAGCCGCCATCGGGGTTGGCCTGTGCATCCAGCAGGTAACTCAGGCGGAAACTGTTCTGGATCAACGGGTCCACGCCAAAGCCGCTCGCGAAAACCGGCGCCAGATTGGCCGGCGTGGTCGCGGGTGTGATGTCGGCAAATGCAGGATCCGGGGGCGTCGTGCTGAACATCGCATCCTTGGGCAATTTCCCCTGTGTATACAGCACACTTCGGGCCGTAGTGGTCGGCAGCAAGGACTCGATGTCGCTCGCGTACTGCGCCCCGAATACCTCAGCCGCGCCGGCGTAGATGTTGCCGTATGCCTTCTGGTATCCGGTGATCAGCAGGGTGGCTGACACGGTTGCGCCGGAATTGACCCGACCCGAGAACACCGCGTCCACGAAGGCTGCCATGGCATAGGGCCCGGACATCGGAGCCGATGCCGTCACCGTCATTCCGGCGGCCTGCATGGCGCGATGGGTCGCCATCGCCACAAACCCGCCTTGCGAGTACCCGGTAATGAACAGCCGGCCGCTGTCAGTGGTTGCCGGCGCAGCGGCGGTCGGCAGCGCGCTGCGTGCGGCGGTCAGCGCGTCGATCATGTCCTTCGACTGCTGGTCGGCGACCAGGTAGGAATGGTAAGGCAGCGTCGAGCTGTCGTAGCCGGCGTAATTCGGGGCGACCACGATGTAACCCTGCGAGGCGAAAAGCGCCGCCATGATGAGCGCTTCTCCATTCGGGTCATCCCGCAGATTCGTCATGTTGAACGCGCGATCGGTCGTGGTGCCATGCGCGTACAGGAGAATCGGGCGGGTGCCGCGGCAATCTGCAGCGCCGCCGAGGGGCACCATCAATGCTCCCGATGCAGTCGTGGCCTCGTTTGCGCCGCCGACCGTTGCATAGCGAATGTTGTGCACGGCGACGTCGCACAAAGGCGTTCCGCTGATTGCGAGCAGCTGCTGGTTGGCCAATGCATTCAGTGCGAGCAGCAGGGCGGGAGCGGTGACCGTGGATACGAGCTCGGGCGGTGTCTGCAGCAATTGACCGCGCACCGGGTCCGCAACGACGACGTCCGAGCCCGAGTTGCTTCCGCCGCAGGCAGCCAGCAGAAATGCCGCGAGAAGGGGGGGCGCACTGAAATGGATTCGACGCATGGATCGGGACCCCTTACACGCTGAGAAAGCGCAGCGATGCAAGTGTGCGCTTCCCGTCAGGGCCAGTCGGTACGGTGGCGCACAGGACATTTGAGTCCCCCAATGTACGTTGACGCACCGAAATCTGCGTCACTTGCGCCTACGTTACCCAAGCGCCGAGTGCGGCCTGTCGGGTCGCGCCACGGTCGCGGACCGCCAGAGCCATCCGCACGAAAGTGTCCCGCTTCCATCCGAGGATTACCCATGAATCGTTCAACATTGATGCTTGCGCTGGTCGCAGCACTGGGCCTGAGTGCGTGTGAGCGACAGCCCACCGTCGTCACCGTTCCCGCGCCAGCTGCCGAGCCCGGCCCCGCTGGTCCGCAGGGCGAACCCGGTGACCAGGGCGATACCGGCAACACCGGCTATACCGGTCAAACCGGTGCGCAGGGCGATACCGGCATGATGGGCCAGACCGGCGAGACCGGCATGATGGGCCAGACCGGCGAGACCGGCCCCAGTACGACGGTAATCGTCGAGCCTTCGCCGCCGCCGCCGACGAACTGAGCAGACCTCCGGTCTGAAACGCCTCTCGCACGACTTGTAAGCGAAGGAGATCGAACATGCATCAACTCAAGGACCTGATGAGTCGGGACGTCAAGGTCATCAGCCCGGACATGACCATCAACGAAGCTGCCCGGAGCATGCGTGACGGCGACTTCGGGATGCTGCCCGTCGGCGAAAACGACCGCATGATCGGCGCGATCTCGGATCGGGACATTGCGATCCGAGCTGTGGCCGAAGGCAAAGGGCCCGGCACGAAAGTGCGCGAAATCATGTCCGAAGATATTTGCTGGGCTTACGACGACGACACCGTGGAAAGTGCAGCGAAGCTCATGAGTGAGAAACAGATCCGGCGCTTGCCGGTCGTGAATCACGACAAGCGGCTGGTGGGCATCGTTGCGCTCGGCGATTTCGCGGTCGACAGCTCGGCGATCCGGCCGGCCGCTGACGCGCTCGCGGGGATCTCGGAACCGTCTTGACGAACTCGAAGGGCTCCCAGGCGGGCGAAGTCCGCAATTCCCCTCGCAAGGCGGAAAGCAACGACAGATATTTTTTCGGAGGAACGACAGTGACTGACAAAGATACTGACAAAGATAAGGACCCGCGCGTGCAAGGCGAGGGCGACTACCGGGCGGCCCGGCGTCATCGGCGCGACGTAGAGCAGTTCGTCGCGACGAGCGACACAGAGCAACTCGCGCGCGAGGCCGCGCCACGCAGCGAAGCCGAGCACCAGGAAATGCTCGATGCCGAGCGGCAGGGGAAAGCCGGGGCGAAGGGCGGGAAGCCTGGAAATCGTCCCAACGAACGGTGAGCGCCGCTCGAATGTCCCAGCAGCAAAACAACCGAAGGAGCAACCATCGATGAGACACGTCAACAGCTACATTTCCGGACTAGCAGCCGTCCTGCTACTGATGACCGGATGCAACCGCGCTGAATCTCCCAGCGAAGTCAAGGAGGATGTCGCGGAGGCGCGGCAGCAAGGCGCAGAAGACGTTGCGGAGAAGCGGGCCGACCTGGCGCAGGACCGTGCGGATGCCGGCCAGGTGCTGAATGAATCGACGGCAGAGAACCGCTACGAGCTCCGGATTGCCGAAGCGGATGCGGAACGCAAGGTTGCGCTGGAGCAATGCGAGGGGCTGTCCGGCAGTCCGCAGGAAGCGTGCAAGGAATTGGCCGACGAGCGGTATGAGTCGAGCAAGGCCGACGCGGAGCGTCAGCGCGGGAGCATGTAAGGATCAGCCTCCGCGCGGCTCCGGTAGCGGACTTGCATCCGCTCCCGGGCTGGATCACGCCCGCGCGCACCCGCGTCGGGCGGGACCCTGTCAGCGAGGACGCAAGGTCAAGGAAGTCGCTGGCAAGCACGAGGCGGCCCATGCCGATCCGACGGAAGACATCAAGAAGCTCGCTGGTGCATGAATGAAGAGACCCGTCACAGCCTTCGCTGGAACCCGCATTTCTTCCGGCAGACCAGGAGGGCCTCGTCCACCCCTTCCGTGTCGATCATGCCGGGCATGAGCGCGAGCTTCTTCTGAAAGCGCACGCCAAGCGGCATGAGAATGTGGTTGTACCACCAGATCGCCTTTTCGCGCCGGTGCGTAAGGCACCATATCCCAAGATCGAGCAGGCGTGACGATCGGGGCTGCATGCCGTAGACGGCGCTCTGGTTCACCGAGAAACCGTGCTCGGCGAGTATCCCGAACAGCCGCTCGGGCTGGTAGCGACGTCGATGCCCCACGAAATCGTCGAAGGCCGACCAACGTGATGGGTGCAGTGGCACCGAGAGTAGAAACGCCGCGCCAGGCGCAGCAACGCGAGACAGTTCCGACAGTGCACGATCATCGTCATCGACATGCTCGATGATGTCGAACGCGCAGATGAGATCGAAGACTCCATCGCGAAACGGGAGCGATGACACCAGGCCGAGCAGGGCTGTCGCTCCATGCGCCCGGAGCTTCGAAACGGCCGGCGCGCTCAGGTCCATGAAATGCGTCCCCTCGAGCGGCAGCCGCGGCCTGAGCCCCGGAGCAACCTCGAGCCTGCGGAGCGAGTGGGAGACGAGCGAGCACACCAGTGGCCAGGTATTGAACGACTCCGGACCGACCAGGCGAGCGTCCGTCCACAGCGTGTCGTAGAACTCGCGGTTCGCTTCAAGGAGCCCTGTCATGGAGCGGAGTATTGCCAGACCGCGGCGCACTTTGCCAGATCATTGCCTACGGTCGTAAGCTCGCTCACGTCATGTTTCCGCACCGTCGCCTGACCTCCCTCGCCTTGCTGCTGCTCGCAGGCTTTTCTGCCGGGCACGCCGTTGCCGATGAAAAACCCCTCTGGGAGTTGGGCATCGGCATGAGCGCCCTGTACTTTCCGGATTACCGCGGTTCGGACGAATCCAACGTCTTCTTCATTCCCTTTCCTTACGTCGTCTATCGCGGGACGTTTCTCAAGGCGGACAAGGACGGTGTCCGCGGCGCGTTCTTCAACAGCGACCGCGTCGAACTCAACGTCAGTGTCGGCGCCTCGGTGCCCGTGGACAGCGACGACAACCGCGCCCGGGAGGGCATGCCCGACCTGCAGCCGACGGTGGAGTTCGGCCCGTCGCTCGACCTCAATCTGTGGCGCACCCAGGACCGCCGTTACGAGCTGGATTTACGCCTGCCAGTACGCGCCGCTGTTACCGTGATGGGGGGAATGGATGACGTCGGTTGGGCATTTACGCCGCGCCTCGTCCTCGACATCGCCGATGTTGCGGGGCTTGCCGGCTGGGACCTGGGGTTGCTCGCCGGGCCCATGTTCGGCTCGGAACGCAACCATGAATACTTCTATTCGGTGGCGCCGCGATACGCCACCGCCGACCGTCCGGCCTTCGATGCCACGGCGGGCTACGCCGGCAGCCAATTCCTGGTATCGCTGTCGAAGCGGTATCCGAAATACTGGTTGGGCGCATTCGCGCGCTGGGACACGCTTGCGGGCGCCTCCTTCGCCGATAGCCCGCTGGTCAAGAGCGAGAGTTACTTCGCCGCCGGCATCGGCATTGCATGGGTCCTCCGCGAATCGTCCACTCTGGTCGAGGCGACGGACTGAAGGCGATCGAGATGCTGCCAGAGCGGGCCGCGCAGGCCGAACTTGCGCAGCACGGTGAACGTGCGCGGGTCGAAGCGGATGCCGAGACGGGGCACAACCCATCGCGGCTGGCGCGCGGCGCGTTCGCCGACCCGCTCATAGACTGCGTCGCGGAAGCGACGCCGCTCCAGTTCGGTCTTCGGGTCCAGGACTTCGAGGTCCTCCACCCAGACGAGCATGACCGCGGCGAAGGGGTCGAGCTCTTCCACGAAATCGAGCGTGCGCTCGACATGCTCCAGCGTCTCGCCGGTCGTGCCGAGGATGAATGAGTGGCAGTCCTTCAGGCCGTGAGCCCTCGAGATGCGCGAGAGCCTCGAGATCTTGTCCGTGTGAAAGCCCTTGCGGAGCCGGTCCAGGATGTCGTCACAGCCACTGTCCGACCCGATCTCCATGCCGGCGGCCCCGGCGCGCACCATGAGTTCCGCCAATTCGTCGTCGAAGGCCATCGGATTGACGTAGCTCGTCCAAGGCGTGCGGTTTCCGCGCGCCGCGAGTTGCCGGCAGATCTCCTTCGCGTGGCGCAACGGAAGATTGAAGACGCTGTCCACGATGAAGAGGTGCTCGACGCCGGTGCGCGAGCAGATCTCGATGAACTCGTCAGCGACCTTGCCGGGGTCGCGCAGGCGGCCCTGCCGACCTTCGATCAGTGGATACGTGCAGTAGTCGCAGCGTAGACGGCAGCCGCGCTTGGTTTGCAGCGACTCGATCCCATAGTCCACGTAGTAGCGCTGGGGCAGGACACTGCGGTCCGCTCGAGGCAGGTCGTCCAGGGCGAGAAAGCGTCCCGAGTGCCCGGTGAAACGGATCTCCCCGTCGGAGCGGTAGTACAGTCCGTCGATGACACCGACTGCCGGGTCCTCTTTCTCGAGTTCGTCGAGCAGTTGGGGAAAGGCACGCTCGCCCTCGCCGGCAATGCCGAAGTCGGCGCCGAGGTCTCGCATCATGCCGTGTGGCATCACCGAGAAACCGCCACCACCGAGCACGATTGGCGCCGGTGAGATCGCGCGCACGGTGCGGATGAGTTCGCGGTAAGCATCCAGGTTCGTCGTGATGTTCGTGTAGTCCATGTTCTGGAGATTGC
>Ga0105096_10000820_pt1 | contig 11837 bp, 5 predicted proteins | sample PPLLak3cmMay2015_FD_87036 | JGI IMG/M metagenome (GOLD analysis project Ga0105096, IMG submission 87036) | Freshwater sediment microbial communities from Prairie Pothole Lake near Jamestown, North Dakota, USA - PPLs Lake P7 Core (1) Depth... | ecosystem: Environmental > Aquatic > Freshwater >... | reverse complement strand
TACCTGTGGCCTGCATGTGGGCGTACATAATCGTGGATCCGACGAAGGTGAAGCCGCGCTTCTTCATGTCCTTGCTCATTGAGTCGGAAACTGTGCTTGTCGACGGTACATCTCGCAACGATTTCCAACGGTTTTGTATAGGCTGGCCATCGACGAAATTCCACATATAGTCAGAAAAACTGCCTCGCTCCTGCTGCACGTCAAGAAAAGCGCGGGCATTCCTCCTTGCGCCATATACTTTGAGTCGATTTCGTATAATGCGTGGACTTAGCAGAAGTTTGTCCAGTTTTCTATCGCTGTAGCGGGCGATCTTCCCGGCTTCAAAATTGTCGAACAGTTCCCGGTAGCCCTCCCGCTTGCGCAGTATGGTTATCCACGAGAGGCCTGCCTGGGCGCCTTCCAGTATCAGGAACTCGAATAGGGTTTGGTCGTTGCGCACTGGTACGCCCCATTCCTCATCGTGGTAGGCAACATAGAGCGGATCATCTCCGCTCCAGGCACAACGTCTTATCATCCAGTGAGGCCTCTTTGCTTGGAGCAGTATGGTGTTACGTTGTGCCGGTGTCCATGATTTTAGTGGGCCGCCGCTGGCGGCTATAGCCAGCCTATGCCACACTGGCTTGGGAAATTTACATTGAAAATCTGATGACAGATACTATCCTTTATAGCTCTATCGGCCATGTCGCTCGTCTGGTATTAAATAATCCACAGCGGCATAACTCCCTTGGTCATGTGGAATTGCACGCTATCATGGAGCGTCTGACTCAGGTAGCCACCAGTCCACAAGTACGCGTATTAATTGTCACCGGCACCGGTGAAAAATCCTTCTGCGCGGGTGCCTCCTTGCAGGAGTTGAGTGAGGGTAAGATCGGTGACGACGAATTCCAGAAGATGACCGCTCAATTGGCTGATCTGGCGATTCCCACCATCTGCGCTATGAACGGTGATGTGTTCGGAGGTGGAGTAGAGCTCGCGGTAAGTTGTGATTTTCGTATTGGCATAGAGGGTAGTCGTATGCGTGTCCCGGCTGCTGCTATTGGCCTGTGCTATCCACCAGCGGGCATAATTCGCTTTGTAGAATGTTTGGGGGTGAGCCTGACAAGACGAATTCTGGTAGCCTCTGAGGAGTTCTCTGCGAAAACCTTACTGGGAATTGGTTTTCTGGACCATTTGGTGCTGCCACAAAATCTGGATGCTTTCGCAACTGATTTCGCCCTGCATATCTCTGGACTTGCGCCGCTCGCAGTGCAGTCGATGAAGAGCATACTCCGGCAGGCTGCCGCGGAGGGCATAGATCTGGATGTAGCCAGGGAATTGTCGACCCGTTGCCTGGTATCACAGGATTTGCAGGAAGGGTTCGCGGCCAAGCGAGAAAAGCGCAGCCCCCGGTTCGAAGGCCTCTGAGGCCGTTAGCTTTTTATGGCCAAAGGCCCATGGCAGTTGAACTTTCGATCTACCGCCAGCCATGGCAACCCCAATTTTTCCAGCCATTTTATGCCTGTGGTTTCTGTTTTTAGTCGTGCCACGCTAGCCGCACTGCAGGCTGTAAGGCAATTGTCTGCGATGACGGCCACACTGAGCAGTCCAGGGATGGGCTGGCCATCCACCGGGCTAAGAGCGCGCCCGAAGCGCTCGCCATCTTGTATTACTGTCTGCTCAAAGTCGCCGCGGAGGGCGAAGCCCTTATGGTTCAATTTTAAACGCACAATCGCAGCACGAGATCCTTTCGGGACGCGCATGCCGACCAGCCAGTTGGCCCCGTCTGGCTCCTTGCCGATGCTAGCCACTTCCTGATCCATGGCAATAAAAGCCTTATCTACATCATTTTTTAACAAAAGCTTGCGCACTGAATCCAGTGCATAGGGTCGGATACAGCTGTTCAGGTCGATCATCATGCCTTTCCTCGACAGATGTGCCCCTGTGTCAGTTATTGCGAGATTTCCCCAGCCAACCAGCTTGAGCATTCCGTGAAGCTGATCCCGTGAGGCGAGCAGGTTGCCCGTGCTGTTGTAGCAATCCTGCAAGATTCGCGTGGTCGGGTCAAAGATGTGTTTGCTCTCCTGCCAAAGTGCATCAACATAGTGAAATAAGCTGCGTGCCTCAGCGTCAAGAGGTACATAGAAGCCTGTACCAGCACTCTGGTTAATCCGGCTGGGAATACTGTCAGGGAGGTAAGAACTGAACTTATTTTCCAGTCTTTTCAGTTCGTCCTGACACGAATATAGTAGTTCGGTACCGCGGCCATCTCCGTTATCGACAACCAGGTGACATGCCCTACCGAATGCATGCAGTCGAATTTCGCTCTTTTTCACCATCCCGTACCAGAACTCATTCTCGTTAAAGACGCACTTGATACTGTGACTACTGTCCTCTATCTGGGGATTGTTGTTGAGGCACTGAGCCGCAATGTAGCACTGCAAGAGGGAACCTGACTAGGTCGGAGTCATTCGGTTAGGTCAAATTTGAGCGTTGTCTGGGCTGGGAACTGTGATTGAGACTGTCGAATCCGAGAATTGAACCGTTCCGCCCAGCTTTTTCACAATGGACTGCACAATGGTGATACCAGAACTTTCATGTGCCAGGTCTTTAATACAGTCAGGGATTCCAATGCCGCTATCCTGGATAGATAGGTTAAGGTAGCGTAAAGACGGCTCAATAGTTTCTCCTGCCGACATTTTTACAAGTATATAGTTCGCTGGTGATCCCGGTTCAAAGGCATGATGAATACAGTTCTCCAATAATTCATAGATTACAACAGACAGCGGAGATGCCAATTGAGCAGGAATAAGCATCGAGGATACTTCGTTGATAGTGATTATTGTTTCCGGCTTGACGGTGGCACTCTTGAGTAGTACCGCTATAATGCCATCAGTATATTTGTGAAGATTAGCCACCGGGCCACCAGTCTGGTAATAAAGGCAATCTTCGAGGCTGGACAGGGCAGCTATACGATTGATACTGCTCTCCGCCAAATCATTTTTTACCTCTTCCGGCTGGTTGACGCTGCGATAGGATATACAATCGCTGACCAGAGATAATGTTGTCAGATTGTGCTGAAAAGCTGATTGCACAAGTTCATCCTGCAATTCCAATTGTTCCTGCATATCGTCATCTGCCTGGTTTGCAGCGTCGAACATCTGTCTCGTCAACCGGGCTTTGTCTCTGTCGACCGCGTAGCTGTGATAAATGCGATGAGAGCTCCACCATACGAAAAGAAACAGCATGCCGTATATTGAATATGCCCACCATGTGAACCACGGCGAGGGAAGTACATGGACGTCAAGAGTGATGCCATTCCTGTTCCAGATGCCAGCGGAATTCGCGCCCTGTACGCGAAAGACGTAGTCTCCAGGTGGAAGGTTCGTGTAGGTGGCGGTATTTCTTGTTCCGCTTTCAATCCAGTCGGGGTCAAAGTTTTCAAGCATATAGCGAAACTGATTTTTTTCAGGAAAAACAAAATCAAGTACACTGAACTCAAATGTGACGAAGTGGTCCTTGTGCGTCAATTGGAGAGATTTGAGTTTGTCAACCGACCCTGCATTTCTGTCATCTGGTTTTGGAAGACTAATACGGGTCAGCCTCATGGCTGGTGCCGTTCTATCTATATCAACCTCAGTTGGGTCAAATCTGTTGTAGCCATTTGCCCCGCCAAAGTAGATGAGTCCCTCGCTACTCGTAAACGAAGCTCCGAGAGCAAAATCGTTACCCTGTAATCCATCCGCTGCTGTGAATCGCTTGATCAATCGACCTTTTGAATCCAGCTTGACTATACCATTTTGCGTTGAGCACCAAAGATTTGCCTTCGAGTCGACTTCTATACCGTAGATAGTGGAGCTTGTCATTCCACCGCTTTTGATGGTTGGTCGCAATACAAACTGGTTTTTCAGCTGCGTTATTCGGGGCCAGATAAACAGACCGTGATCTTTCGTACCTATCAATATGTCGCCGTTGTAGGCTTGAGCGAATGAATAGATAACAGGCTGTATTTCTCCCAGGTCGAATTCAAATCGTATCCTACTAAATTGATCGCTCTTCGGGTCATATTGATAGACTCTATTCTGGGATACGGCTAGAAAAATGTCTGTCTTTGATCGAAATAGCAAGGTGATAGTTTTTTCCGGTAAAGACTGACTCTCATAGTACGAATGCGTTTCTTCTCTGTTACGGAATAAGCCTCTATCATAAGTTGCGATCCATACGTCTTCACTCTCGTCGTCAGCTAGTATCTTTGTTACCGCAATTGCATTCTCTTGGCCTAGCTTAATTTTATGAGAGACGCCGCTTACAATATCCAGCATATTAACACCACCTTGGAAATACCCAATCCATAATTCATCCTTTCTGGTGGCAATTGTTGCTGTTCCTTGGTCTCCATGCGTAAGTGATTCAGGGTCATCACTTAATTGAAAACGTATATGAAGTCCGGCAGCGTGATCAAAAAAATATAACCCAGAGTATGTAGTGATCCAGATGCGTCGTTCCCTATCTTCCGCAAACGCTAGCACCGTATTGTGAACGCCGCCATTTCTTGAGTTGAATAAGTCAAACGGAGAAAATGACAATATGTCCAGTCCATCGGATGTTCCAATCCAGATGTATTTCCCATCTCGAAAGAGGCTATAAATGTCAGGGTTTGAAAGCCCATGTCCTTGCTTACTTAAGTCCTCAATGAAAGAAAGATGATTGTCGGATGCGAATAAGCCTCTATCTGTAGCGATAATCAGTTTGTCTCCGTACAGTGCGAACTTCGAAATGTAGTGTGGCGCGTTTCCTGCGATAGCAGAGTTGGCCAGCGGCGTATTCGTGTCCACATCCCATACAAGTAGCTGCCCGGTATCTGTACCGATGGTCAGGTTACCCTCACTATTAATCTGCAGAGTGGTAATTCTGCTGCTCTCTTGCAATCGAAGAGTTTCAAGGTCAAATGGCTCGAACGATTTATTTTCAGGCAGTACCTTGGCTAGGCCGAGACTCCCTCCCACCCAGAGGTTTCCCGATTTGTCTTCCACAACGTCATGGAGTCTGCCGATGCTACCCCCCAACTTCAAATTCTTCACCCAGTTCACAGTGTTTTGAAATCTGGGATCATAGAGAATTAGCGCATCCTTGCTAAGCAGCCAGATGCTGCCATGCTTGGAAACGAGCAGGCGAATGATGCCAGACATATTTGAGCCAAATTCTTTGACTATATCAAAGGTTTCTTTACGCCTGTCGAGTTTCAAGAGAGTGCCACTGGATGTGACAACCAGGAGATTGCCATCTTTATCCTCTGCAATATCTTTTATTTCCGAATCCGGGATCCAGTTTTTGTTGTCTCTGTCAGAATCAAATACGGTCGGATTTGCTCCATCAAATCGGTGCAATCCCTGTTGTGTTCCGATCCAGAGAATTCCTGATCCATCACGATGAATTGCAATAACAGTAGGTTGTTGGAGCATGCTTGATAAGCTGGATGGGGTTATTCTGGGTTGCGAGCCATATGCGTGACTGACTATGCTCAAGCAGAAAGCAAGAGTTAGTAGCCTGTGACTCAGCGACATCTGTGTTTCGTGGATAATTTCATCTAACTCACCAAGAGTAGAGCCGTATTGTCACGCGGTTTTTGAAAAACACATGGAATTTCAAAATAGCTATACCGGGTTCGTTTCTATAATTCACTTTACGCAAAAGGCCTGCTTCAGTTCTAGACATTGAATAGGGCTATTTGGCAAAGCTAATGTCAAATTGCTCCACAAATTCATGATAGGCTTCAGTGAGTACTAGAATTTCTTCTGCCAGACTGCCCAATTCGTTTTCCTTACTTTTTTTCTCTATTTTGGAACTGATATTTCTAACTTTGGCTGCACCTATATTCGCGCTCATTGATTTAATTGCATGAGCAGTGCGGTATAGGGATGTGCAGTCCTGAGCGAGAAATTCTCGTTCAATGTCCCGCAGCTTCTCGTCCATTTGACTGATATAGCCTTCAAAAATTGAAGGCAGTAACTGCTTTCCAGTCTGGCGTTCCACGTCTCTTATGTTTTCTATCGCAGCAAGATTGAGTACTTTGTAGTCCTGCTCTTTCCCATCGCCACATTCTGCTTGATGTGGGTGTCCGCTACCAATTTCCTCAAATGTATCAGTAGCGAAGAAACCAGGTCGAAAGTGAGTGTCAAAAATGTTCCGTATGTCAGATATCGAGAATGGCTTGGTAAGAAATCCGTCCATTCCCGCCTGGCGACATTGATCCCTGTTCTCTTTGTCGGTGCCTGCGGTTAGGGCGATGATAGGAACAGGCTTACGCTGTCGCTCGGTTTCGAACATGCGAATCGCCCGTGTCGCCTCATACCCGTCCATTATTGGCATCTGGCAGTCCATAAACAGGAGTGAATACTTTCCGGACTTGTATTTTGCTACGGCGATCTGACCATTACTGGCTATTTCTACGTCGTGTCCAAGCATGTTGATCATTTCGACGATGATCTGTTGATTGGTAGTAACATCCTCCGCAACCAGTATCCGTTTTCTCCCAAAGGAACGATTTTCCGAGTTAGAGCCTCTCCGGTCTGCCGTCGGAGCTGCTGCACACAGAATTCCGGACAAAGTGTCGTAGACTGCTTTTGAAGTTAATGGCTTCGATAGGGTGGTCCAGCCAGAGAAAATGTCTGGTGGTGTGTGTCCGGACAATGGTGTCAAAACAATACAAATTGACGCATCAACGTAACTTAATTTTTTTTCAGTGGTCGGAGAAAACTGATGTCTATCATAGTCCACGATCAGAATGTTATTTCTCCAGTTAGCAACAGAAACTAGTTCCTCTTCCAGAATGGGAGATGAGTTCACGCCCACGCGCGACAGTTGGCTGGATACCATCTGAAAGGTGGCTGGATTATTGGTAAATATCCTGGCAGTCAATTCTTGGAACGCTCTGGCGGGGGTGCCGATGGTGGAGTCAAATTCCATCGGAATAGACAATGTTATTTTTGTGCCTTCACCGACCGCTGATTGGATGGCGATGTCACCACCCATCAAATCAATATAGTGACGCGAGATCGTCAGACCAAGCCCTGTGCCACCATATTCTCTGGTTGTGCTGGTGTCGGCTTGAGTAAACGGTTCAAAAACACGCTTTTGCGTCTCTGCGTCCATTCCAATGCCATCGTCCTCAACATAAATATGTATAAGCGCTTTCCCGGAATTCGAGGGGCTGAATTTCGGTTCTACCCTAATGCTTACATTTCCATTATGGGTGAACTTGATTGCATTGCTGACCAGGTTCATGACAACCTGGCGTATCTTGGTTGGGTCTCCTACCAGGTTGTAGGGGGTTAGTGGGTGGCAAATATTATTGAGTGTCAGTCCTTTTCTGCTCGCGGGTTCTCCCTGTAGGTAACATATGTCATCGATTAGTTCTGTGAGGTTAAACTCAATCTGCTCCAGTTCAACTTTGGACGCTTCAACTTTGGAAAAATCGAGAATTTCGTTGATTAAACTCAGTAGCGACTCGCCACTATTGCGCGCGGCGTTGGCAAATTGCTGCTGCTGCTTATTAAGCCCAGTGTGCAACAGTAGTTCCGTCATGCCAATAATTCCGTGCATTGGCGTACGAATCTCATGGCTCATTGTTGCCAGAAATTCTGATTTCGCCTTGGTAGCCTCCTCAGCGATTTTTCTTGCCGCCTGTAGATCGTGAGTGCGCTCTTCCACGCGGTGCTCCAGTTCTCTTTGCCGTTGCAGTGATATTCGCGCCTGCCGGGCCTGTCGACGAAAGAAGTATACGATAGTAGCGATAGCAAGAAGTGTATATGCGCTATAGGCCAGAGGGCTAAGCCAAGGTGGAGGAGCGACAACCACCGGAATACTGAGACCATCCCAGTTCCATGTGCCATCGGGGCTGGCTGCGGCAAGTTTGAGCTCATAATTTCCGGGAGGTAGTGTGGTAAATGACGCGATCCTTGATTCTGGTGATATTACCCATTCGGGGTTAACGCCCTCCAGCTTGTAAGCGTAATTGAGTAACTCAGGGCTTGAGTAATCGGCTGCATAGAATTCGACGGATAACATCTTGTCTTCATATCCTAGCTCTATACTGTTTAAGGCGTGATAAGGCGTGTCAAACTCTCGCCGTAGATTCATTACCCGGATTTGGGATATCGCCACTTTAGGTGGAATTCGATCTGTTGCTAGAAAATTTGGATCTATGGTGTTAAACCCATTTATTCCTCCAAAATGGATTACTCCTGATGAGGATTTAAAAGAGGCACCTAACGTGAATTCATTGGATTGTAGCCCGTCACGTACCCCATAGTGATGAGTCGCGAATGTTTTGGGATTTATTCTGGACAATCCTTTGTTATGTGATACCCATACCCAACCTTTTGCATCGCCTTGAATCCCGTAAATACTTGAGCTAGGTAATGTGCTTTTATCAGAAGAAAGCTGTTGGATACTTGTCCTCAAATTTCTCCTTTCTTCTATCGGCCATAGATTTATTCCGCCACCCGATGTGCCTATCCAAAGCGTACCGCTAGTGTCTTCATAAAAATACCAGGGAGTATCGCTTGAAAAACTATTGGATTCATTCGATTCAGAAAAGTAGCGTTGAAACGCTCGTGCTTCTTGATGATAGCGATTCAGGCCTTTTTCTGTTCCGATCCAGACGAAGCCTAAAGAATCTTCATAAATTGCCAACACTCTGTCGTTACTGATGGTCGCTGAATCGCTGGGATCATTCACCAGGCTTATGAAGTCGTCGGTCTCATCGTTATAAATGCTCAGGCCGCCACCATAGGTTCCGATCAGTAACTCTCCGGTGGATAGTCGAAGGATTGATGTTATGCCGTTTGCTCTAAGACCAGATCCTCCTACAGTGCCGCTTCGATAGGTTGTCGTTTGGCCAGTAATCAGGTCCACTCTATTGAGGCCGCTATCATAAGTGCCGACCCATAATGTGTTTCCTTCACTGTAGAGGCTCATTACGCGCGGATCTGAAATACCAGGTTCAGTCGATTCGTTGATCCAATCAAATTCAGTACTTTCAGGGCGGAGCCTATTCAGTCCATCATCTGTCCCCACCCACAGACTACCATCCGCCGACTCCGTAAACGCATTAACTGAATCGCTAGAAAGATTACCTCGTGATTGGGTGTACTTATGAAAGGCGGTTCTCATGCCCGAGGCCAAACCTAACATGGTCCCTACCCAGTATTTCCCCTCACGCGTTTGATAAACACTAATTACTACATCTTCAGTTAGGTTGGAATTTCTGCTATCGTATTTAGTAAAGGTGTTGGTTTCAGGTGCGAACAAATTCAGGCCCTGATCAGTGGCGATCCAGATATTGCCATCTGAATCTTCAAAAATGTCCGAGGTCTGATTAGTGGACAATGAATTAACATCTGAGTCTTTATGAGTAAAGTTCGTCGCGACATCCTCGACGGGATCGTACCGACTTACACCTGAGTCGGCCGAAGAGATCCAAATCTTGCCATCTTTATCAGCTACAACGACGTATAACCAGTTGGAAACTATAGAGTTCGCGCTATCCACGTCGTGAGTGCGAACGCTCAGCTTGCCCGTTGACGGTTCAATTCGAAGAAGCCCCGTGGTTTGTGTCGCAGCCCAGATAGCACCATCAGGTGTCTGAGTAAACCTGCTGATAGTTCCGGTAAGAGGAATATCGTTGGAGCCAGAAACATAGTGGTGAAAAGTGTTTTTTTCTGGGTTGAAGCTACTAAACGCATTCGAATAACCAAGCCAGATAGTTCCGTCCGCAGCAGTAAATATGGTACTGATGTCATTAGAGTAAGGAGTATCGAGATTATTTGGGTCGGAATAGATCGCAGCGAAGCTATCTGATATAGCATTGTGGGACACCAAGCCGGCACCGCGTGTTGATAACCAAATTCGACCCTGTTTGTCTTCCGTTATCCTGGTGATGCTGTCTGTAGGTAATGAATTAGGATTAAGGGCAGAGTATCGGTAATTGCGGAGTTCGTAGCCATTGTAACGGTTCAAACCTTCTTGAGTGACGAACCACAAAGCGCCCCTGGAGTCCTGAAAGGATTGCCTCACGCTTTGTTGAGTGAGCTTGTCAGCAAAGCCGGGCCGACTGAGGTTGATATCTATAAATCCGCGCGCGTCGGCCTGTACGGTTTCCGCCTTGGCGAACGACAGGGCCAGGATCAAAAAGCAGAATCTGTTAAACATTCGGTACGGTATGGTCATTTCACTCTGGTCTAATGGATATGCCCAACCTTAACCGTGAGGCTGACACATATCCCATTTATAATTCATACGCATAACTCTAACTTGAAGGCACTCTTAATGAAAAGCGAAATGGCGGGTCAAAATACAACCTATAACAGCATTAAAGTAATATTTTCACCTTACTTGTGAAATTTGTGAGAGAGTTATCGCTATAAGTATTTGGGCTTTCTCGCCACACTATAGTTCAAAAATACTGAGACCATATAGTTCTTCGATGCGTGGCGATCAAAGGTTTATTCAATGAAACTATCTGTCATTCTCATTTCCTATGATATGGCGCGGGAAATTCCCCGTACCCTGCGTAGTTTATCTCGCAGTTACCAGCAGGGTGCAGAAGATCTTGCGTACGAAGTTCTGCTGGTTGATAACGGTTCACCGGTGCCGCTGAACGAAGAAACATGGGCGGACGTGGATGTGCCTGCGCGACTGATAAGGATTGAGGGCGCCTCGGCTTCTCCGGCTGGTGCAATCAATATTGCTCTGAAAGAAGCCTCAGGTGAAATCATTTGTTTGATGATTGACGGCGCCCATATTTTGACACCTGGAATCTTCAAGATGGCACTCTCCAGTTATCAGGCTTTTGAGAATGCCGTTGTAGCAATACGCTATTTCTACCTTGGCATGGAAGAGCAAACCGTATCAGTAGGCAAGGGCTACAATCAGCAGGCTGAGGACAAACTACTGGAACGAATAAATTGGCCAGAGGATGGCTACCGGCTCTACGAGATCAGCACGCCGCTTCGTTCAGGCGCCAGTCGGCTTACATGGTTTAATCGTATGTTCGAAGCCAATTGCCTGTTTATGAAGCGATCGCTCTTCAAGGACTTGGACGGAGCTGATGAGCGATTTGATTTCCCCGGTGGCGGCTTTTTGAATCTGGATATTTTTAAGCGAGCAGTAGAATCTCCCGGAGTTACTCCGCTTCAGATCATTGGTGAGGGAAGTTTTCACCAACTACACGGTGGCGTTACAACCAATTCCAGTGGAGATGAACGGATAGCGCGATTGGATAAATATCGTGCGCAGTACGCGAAAATACGTGGCGATGATGAAGTAATGGCGAAAGCCTCGTTCATCTACATGGGTCATATGCCTACGACAGCATCCAATATCACAGCTGTGGAGCGTAGAAGGGCGCGGCTAGCGGGCAGGCCGCTCGACTAGCGAGTGGAGTGGCATGTGGTTGGATTAACTTTTGCTAACCCACGGGTTGATGACCTATCATGCAAATTCAACTTTCTGCAGATTCATGACCGAGATCAGGTGTGCCTCAATATGAGAGCCCAATGAAATTATCTGTCATCCTCATATCGTACGATATGGCACGGGAAATACCCCGTACTTTGCGTAGTCTGTCTCGCAGTTACCAGCAGGGTGCGCATGACCTCGAGTACGAAGTCATTCTGGTCGATAACGGATCGCCGCTACCGCTGGACACTACCTCCTGGTTGGGTATAGATGTTCCCGTTCGCTTGATTCAGTTGAAAAACGCGTCACCGTCCCCCGCCAGAGCTATAAATATTGCGCTGGAGGAGGCGGTAGGCGAGATTGTTTGTCTAATGATAGATGGGGCGCATATATTAACACCG
>Ga0105096_10000818_pt1 | contig 11852 bp, 9 predicted proteins | sample PPLLak3cmMay2015_FD_87036 | JGI IMG/M metagenome (GOLD analysis project Ga0105096, IMG submission 87036) | Freshwater sediment microbial communities from Prairie Pothole Lake near Jamestown, North Dakota, USA - PPLs Lake P7 Core (1) Depth... | ecosystem: Environmental > Aquatic > Freshwater >... | reverse complement strand
CTGATCGGCGGGCAATTCATCTTTGGCGACCTGTCCAACGCGGACAAGTTCGGTTTTATTTTTGCCTTCCAGGTATTGCCGACCATCATTTTCATTGCCTCCCTGATGAGCGTGCTCTATCACATCGGCCTGATGCAGAAAATCGTCCAGGGCATGGCCTGGGTCATGCTGAAGGTCCTGCGTGTCAGCGGTGCCGAATCGCTGTCGGTCGCCGCCAACGTCTTCATCGGCCAGACCGAGGCGCCGCTGGTGGTCAGACCGTATATCGCGAAGATGACCGAATCCGAACTGTTCACCATGATGGTCGGCGGCATGGCGACGATCGCCGGCGCCGTGCTGGCCGCCTATGTCGCCATGCTCGGCGGCACGGACGAGGCGCAGAGGTTGTTCTATGCCCGGCATCTGCTGGCCGCCAGCGTCATGGCCGCACCGGCGACTATCGTCATTGCCAAGCTGTTGCGGCCGGAAACCGAGGAATCCCTGACCAAGGGCACGGTGCACCTCGATATCGAGAAAACCGCGGCCAATGTCATCGAGGCGGCGGCCAACGGCGCGGCCGACGGTGTCAAGCTGTCACTGAACGTGGCCGGCATGTTGCTGGCGTTTTTTGCGCTGATCACGATGATCAACTACCCGCTGGCCTGGGTCGGACAGGCGACCGGCCTGGAATCACTGACCGGGCAGACGCTCAGCCTGTCCCTGATCCTGGGGTACCTGCTGGCGCCGCTGGCCTGGATCATCGGCGTGCCGTGGAGTGAGGCGACCATCGTCGGCGGTCTGATCGGCGAGAAGATCGTCATCAATGAATTCGTCGCCTACCTGCACCTCGCGCAGATCAAGGAGACGCTGTCGGAGCACTCCATCCTGATCTCGACCTACGCGCTGTGCGGCTTTGCTAATTTTTCCTCCATCGCCATCCAGCTGGGCGGTATCGGCGGCCTGGCGCCCAACCGCCGTTCCGACATCGCCCGCCTCGGCTTACGTGCGGTGCTGGGCGGCACGCTGGCGACGATGATGACGGCCACCATCGCCGGTGTCCTGACCCAGTTCGCCTGATTTACGCACCCGTGTCAGATCACTCCCAGTTCAGGCTGTTAACGGAACGGCGCTTCATGCCGTTCTTTGTCACCGGGGTGCTGGGCGCCTTCAACGACAATATATTCAAGAACGGCCTGGCGGCCATGCTGGTGTTCAACAGCAGCCAACTGGCCGGTCTCAACACCAACCAGATCGTCAACCTCAGCGCGCTGGCCTTCATCCTGCCGTTTTTCCTGTTCTCGGCCCTGTTCGGGCAATTCGCGGACAAGTACGAAAAGTCGGTCCAGATCAGGGGGATCAAGCTGTTCGAAGTGGTGATCATGCTGGCGGCCACGCTGGGTTTCTGGCTGGATAGCGTGCCGCTGTTGCTCATCGTCCTGTTCATGCTGGGCTTCCAGTCCACCATGTTTGGCCCGTTGAAGTACAGCATCATCCCGCAGGTCCTGAACCGCGGCGAGTTGATCGGTGGCAATGCGCTGGTCGAGATGGGCACGTTTATCGCGATCCTCGCGGGCACCATCGCGGGGCCCTTGTTGATGGGCATAGATGCGCCATGGCCTGTCTGGGTGAGCGGGGCGGGCTTAGTGGTGGCCATCGCCGGCTATATCGCCAGCCGCGGCATCCCGGTGGCCGCGGCGGTTGCCCCGGGCCTGAAAATCAACTGGAACTTCTTTACCGAAACCTTCAGGAATATCAGCTTTATCACGGAAAACCGCGTGGTGCTGAACAGCGTCCTGGGTATTTCATGGTTCTGGTTCTTTGGCGCGACCTTCCTGGTGCAGATCCCCAGCTATTCGGAAAATACACTGGGTGGCGACGCAACGCTGATGTCCACCCTGCTGGCGATGTTCATCATCGGTATCAGCACCGGTTCGCTGCTGTGCGAGAAGCTGTCCGGCGGACAGGTGGAAATAGGCCTGGTGCCGCTTGCAGCGCTGGGGCTGACCTTTATTGGCATCGATATGTACCTTGCCAGCCCCGCCAGCGTCGTGGCGTACACGGGGCTGGCCGGCTGGTTTGCCGTGGGCAGCAACTTGCGCATCGTATTCGACCTGGTCATGATCGGCATATTCAGCGGTTTTTACATCGTACCGCTGTACGCGCTGGTGCAACAGCGCTCCACCCCCAGCCATCGCTCCCGGGTGATCGCCGGCAACAACATTCTCAACGCGCTGTTCATGGTGATCGCGGCCATCGTCGCCATGATCCTGCTCGGCCGGACCGGTTTCACGGTTCCGCAGTTGTTCCTGTTCACCGCCCTGCTCAACCTGGTGGTGGCCATCTATATCTTCAGCCTCGTACCCGAATTCCTGATGCGATTCCTGATCTGGATATTGATACACACCATTTACCGGGTGGAGGTCAGGGGCATGGACAACATACCGGAATCCGGGCCGGTCATCGTCGCGGCCAACCACGTCAGTTTTGTCGATCCGCTGATTATCGGCGGGATGATCAGGCGGCCGGTGCGGTTTGTCATGTACCACAAGATCTTCAGGATCCCGGTATTGCATTTCATCTTCAAGACCGGCCGGGCCATACCGATCGCCTCACGCACGGAAAATCCCGCCATACTCGAGACGGCCTGGCAGCGCATCCACGAAGTGATCAACGCGGGCGATGTGCTGGGTATTTTCCCGGAAGGCTCGATCACGCAAAGCGGGGAAATCGGCGAATTCAAGAAGGGCATCGAAAAGATCGTCGGGCAGAACCCGGTCATCGTCGTGCCCATGGCGCTGTGCAATTTATGGGGTTCATTGTTCAGCCGGCGCGACCCGCTTTACAAACGCAGACCGTATAAATTCAGGGCCCTGATCGAATTACGCGTCGGTCGGCCGATACCGCCCGGGGAATTGACCGCGCAGCGCCTGGAAGACGAGGTCCGGCAACTCAGGGGCGCCGACCGTTAATTTTTTTCGCCCGGCGGGTCCGGTCTCAAGGTCGAACAGTTCCAGCATTGCGTGAATGCCGCCTCGTGGGACGTGCCGCAAGCCGGGCAATCCCAGGCCTGCAGCAGGTCGGGGCCGCCGGGGTGACGCAAATCCCTGATCAGGCCCTCGGCGCGCCCGGCATCGGCCTCGTTCAGTACCCACAATTGCGGAATGACCTCGATGAACGGCAGTTCCCCGGCGCCGGAGGTGCCAAACTGGTTTTTCATGAAGGTGGCGATACCCTCGGCTTCGAGTATCGACTGGTAGTGGCCGACCAGGGTGATGTCGAAATCTTCAAAAACCTTGAGCATGACGGCCCCCTTATTCAGACTCGCAAAGGATGCAATACAATGACAGGTATGCTGAAAAAAATCACCAGGAGCAGGCAGGAATGGCAGGCGCAACTGGATGCCGAACAATACCGCGTGACCCGCGAAGCCGGCACCGAGGCGCCGTTCAGCGGCAGGTATTGTGACCATGACGAGAACGGCTACTATGCCTGCGTCTGTTGCGACCACCCGCTGTTCGGTTCCGCCAGCAAGTACCACTCCGGTTGCGGATGGCCGAGCTTTCATGGCGAACTGGATACGGCGGAAGTGGTGCAGCGCCCGGATTTCAGTCACGGCATGCGCCGTGTCGAACTGTTGTGCCCACGCTGCGACGCCCACCTCGGGCACATTTTTCCGGATGGGCCGCCACCGACCGGGCAACGTTATTGCATCAACTCGGCAGCGCTGAAGTTTGTGGGTGGTCCAAGCGACAGGGAATGATACTCCGCCCGTTACTGTTACTGTTACTGCTCCTCGGCCTGTGCGCCTGCTCGGGGCCGGGTTATTACCTGCAGGCCCTGTCGGGGCAGCACAGGCTGATGCGGTCGCGACAGGATATCCAGACCCTGCTGAATGATCCGGCAACCGCACCGGAACTGGCCACGCAACTGCGCCAGGCCGGGCAGATCAGGACCTTTGCCGAAGACACGCTCGGCCTGCCGGCAGACGGCAGCTACACCACCTATGTCGAGGTTGAGGGCGAGGCGCTGGTCTGGAACGTGGTGGCCACGGGGGAATTTTCCCTCGAACCCAAACGCTGGTGTTTCCCGGTGGCCGGTTGTGTACCCTACCGGGGTTATTTCGAGCAGCACAAAGCCCGCGACTCCGCCGCCCACCTGTCAGGCAAGGGTCTGGACGTGCTGGTTTCACCCGCCGCCGCGTACTCGTCACTGGGGTGGTTCAGCGATCCTTTGCTCAGCACCATGTTGTCCGCGTCCGCAACCCGCCTCGCAGCTTACCTGTTCCACGAATTGGCCCACCAGCGTCTGTATGTCAGCAACGACAGCAGTTTCAACGAGGCTTACGCGGATTTTGTCGAGCAAGCCGGTGCCAGGGCATGGCTGGAATTCAACCAGCAGCAGGACGAACTGCAGCGATGGCTGCAACTCGGGGAGGTCAGCACGGACTTTGCCGCGCTGGTCATGACGACACGCGGCAGGCTGGCAAAACTTTATGCGGGTGACCTGGAAACAACCGCCATGCGTCAGCAAAAAGCTGAAACCTTCCATGTATTTGAGCAGGAATATCACAGGCTGAGTGACTTGAGGTGGCAGGGCAAACGTTACTATGCGGCGTGGTTCCGGGAACCGCTCAACAACGCCAGGCTGGCACTCTTCAACACCTATGAGGGCAGCCGCTGCGCGTTCCAGGGCCTGTGGCAGGAAAGCGCCGGCGACTGGCGGAAATTCCACCGCCTGGCCGAGCAGAAATCCAGGTTGCCGGCGCAGGAGCGGCGGCAATGGCTGCAACAGAAATGTGCAATTGAAAATTCATGACCCGGAAACACGTTTCCCTTGCTACAATGCGCGCGCTGACCCCGTACCAACACGGCACCAATAAGTGACCCGAAAAATACCCATAGCCCCCGCGCTGCTGTCCTGTTTACCCGTCGTCCTGATGCTGGTTACGGGTGCCGTGTATGCTGCCGGGCCGGATAGCCCGCAACTGGCCTGTCCCGGTCCCAGCCTGGCGCCCATGGTTAAAAATACGCCGGACCGTTCCCAGTCGCCGATTTCAGTGAAAACCCGGCAATTCGACGCCAGCAAGGTGGGTATGGCCGAAGCCCGTGAACAGGTCGAACTGCAACGCGCAGACCAGTTACTGAAGACGGAACTGCTGCAGTACGACCCGCAAACCGAGGTCGTAACGATGCCCGGCAAGGTGTTTTACGAAGATTCGGTCATCCAGATCAGCGGCACCAGTGCCCGCTACAACTTCCTCGAGGAAAGCGGCAGTTTCGAGGCCATCGATTACGGCCTGGTCGGATCCAGTGCGAAAGGCAGCGCAACCGATGCCACGCTCACCGCGGGAAACCACTCGGTCCTGCATGGTTTGCAGTTCACGACCTGCCCGGGTGAAACACCGGAATGGCTGATGAAAGCAAAGGAGCTTACGCTTGACTTCGAAGCAGGCGTCGGCACGGTCAAGGGCGCCCAGCTCAGGTTTTTTAACGTCCCCTTTATCTATCTGCCGTGGATGACATTCCCGATCGACGACCGGCGCAAGAGCGGTTTTCTCTATCCGTACCTAAGTACCGCGAATGACAACGGTTTTGAACTCAGCACCCCGTATTACTGGAACATCGCGGCCAACCAGGACGCGACCATCACACCCCGTTATTTCACCAAGCGTGGTTTCATGCTGACCGGTGAGTACCGGTTCATGACGCCGCGCACCAACGGCGAACTGGATTTTGACTACCTGGGCGATGACCAGAAGACCGATGAGAGACGCTTCCATTACACCGTTTCCCATGATGCCCGTTTCACCTCGCGCTGGGGCAGCGAGTTGCTCATCGACAGGGTCAGCGACGACCAGTATTTCCAGGACTTCAGCAACAGCCTCGCCGATGCATCGCGACAGTACCTGCGCAGCACCTACGGCTTTTATGGCAGCGGCCAACACTGGCAGGTCAGGACCTACGTCGATGATTTCCAGGTGGTCGACGAGGCCGTTGATCCGCGCAACCAGCCCCACACCCGCCTGCCGCGCGTCATCTTTGATCTTGACCAACCGCTGGCGATCAGGGGTCTGCGTTTGCAGATGGACGCCGAACTGGTCTATTTCGACAGGGATATCGGTGTTACCGGCAGCCGTTTCGACTTGCAACCGCGTCTCGAGTGGAACATGGAAACCAACTGGGGTTACCTGAGGCCGGCTGCGGGGTACCGTTACACGGTCTATGACCTTAACTGGCAGGGTCTGCCGGGTGAAACCTCACCCAGCCGCGGCACCGAAATCCTCAGTTTTGACACCGGCCTGTTTTTTGAGCGCGATACCTCCAAAGGCAATTTGCAGACGCTCGAACCGCGTTTGTTTTACCTCTATGTACCCTATGAAGACCAGCAGGGGTTTCCCGATTTTGACACTGCGCCGTATACCTTCAGCTTCAGCCAGCTGTTCAACACCAACCGCTTTACCGGCGCCGACCGGCAGTCGGATGCAAACCAGCTGACCCTGGCCGTGACCACGCGCTCGATGAGCCGGTTGAGCGGCCGGGAACTATGGAGCCTGAGCTTTGGCCAGATTTTCTATTTCGAGAACCAGCGGGTGCTGTCGGTCGACGGTACACCGTTGCTGAGCGAAAATTCGTCGCCTTTCATCACCAGTTTCGTTATGCACATCAGCCGCAAGCTCGATGGCTTTGTCGACACGCAGTGGAACTGGCAGAGCAACCGCTTCGATGTCGCCGTGCTGGGCGCGACCTATACGGCAGACGGCGGCCAGCGCCTCGGTGCCGAGTACCGTTTCAGACGCGACAGCGTGGACCAGTTTGACATACGCTATTACCAGCCGATCAACGAGAGCTGGCGTGTTCTCGGCCGCGTCAATTATTCGTTGCTCGACAACGACCTGCTATCGGCCGACGCAGGTTTTGAATATGACAGTTGTTGCTGGGGACTGCGCGTGATGGCCAGGCGCTTCCTCAGAAACCGCGATGGCGACTACCGCGACGCGATCTACCTGCAGTTGGTGCTCAAAGGTCTGGGCGAATTTGGACGCAAGACCGCACCCCTGTTTTACGACCTTGCGTATTGATGAAAATGCCAAAACCACCGATCAGGACCAATAGTATTCTCACGGGTGTTCGCTACGAGATCCGCGGCGAACTTGCCGCGCGCGCGGTCGCGCTCGAACGGCAGGGTTACGAGATTATTTCCCTGAACATCGGCAACCCGGGCCTGTTTGGCTACCGCACCCCGGAAACCATGCGCCTGGCCATGATCGAGAACCTCGGCCAGAGCGAGGCCTATTGCCACCAGAAAGGTATTTTCCCGGCGCGTGAAGCCGTGGTGATGCAACAGCAGTCGCGCGGTGTCATGCATGTCACCGCGGACGACGTGTTCATGGGTAACGGCGTCAGCGAATGTATCGACATAGCGCTGCGCGCCCTGCTCAACACCGGCGACGAGGTCTTGATACCCAGCCCGGATTATCCGCTGTGGAGCGCGTCGGTTGCGCTCAACCGCGGCACACCGGTTTATTACCGCTGCCGGCCGGAGCACGGCTTCCACCCGGATCCAGATGAGATCCGCAGCCTGCTGACCGAGCGCACCCGGGCGATCGTCCTGATCAACCCCAACAACCCGACCGGCGCGGTTTACAGCCGGGAAGTGCTCGGCGAAATCGCCGCGCTCGCCGAACAGCATCAACTGGTCGTTTTCAGCGACGAAATTTACGACGAAATGCTCTACGGCGATGCACGGCACATTCCGATGGCGACGCTGGTCCACGAGACCCTGTGCGTAACCTTTAACGGCCTGTCAAAAGTTTACCGCGCCTGCGGCTACCGCGTGGGCTGGATCGTGTTCAGCGGCGACCGGGAAAACGCCAGGGACTACCTGCACGCGGTCGAACTGGTGGCTTCGCTGCGGTTATGCGCCAATGTACCCGGGCAATGGGCGGTGCAGACCGCGCTGGGCGGTTACCAGAGCATCCTCGCACTGACCGCGCCGGGCGGACGTCTGTACCAGGCGCGCCAGGCCATCATCGAAGGTGTCGGCAGGAGCAGGTTCCTGAGCCTGGTCGAACCGGACGGTGCCATGTACGCGTTTCCCGCGGTGGACACCCGCCTGTTCAAATCTTTCGATGACATCGGTTTTGCCATGGAACTGCTGGAGAGCAAACATGTCCTGATTGCGCCGGGCAGCAGTTTCAATGTGCCCTACAGGAACCACTTTCGCCTGACCACCTTGCCTGACGAGCGCAAGATGCGCACGGTATTCGAACGGATTGAAGAGGTCCTGGAAAGCATGTGCGCCAGGCAGTGATCCCGCAGCATGCATGCGGGCAACAATATGTATTTGCTACAATCAAATAAGGGAATATGTAAAATGGCAATATCCCGGAGAGCAGTGTTTATGAGAAGTATTAACCACCCCGCAGTTTGGCTTTTGTGCGCCGCCCTGTTGGCGTCACCCGCCGCGAGCACCACGGCGTTTGCGCAGACCACCAGCAAACTCGATTCCATCGTCGCGCTGGTTGACGACGACGTCATACTCCGCAGTGAGCTCGATATTGCCATCAAGGGTATCGTCGACAGGATGCGCCAGCAGGGCGCTGAAATGCCGCCGCAGAATCTGCTCGAAAAGCAGGTGCTGGAACGCCTGATCATCCGTCGTTTGCAATTGTTGCGTGCCGCCCAGACGGGCATCCGGGTCAGCGACAGTGAAATCGACCAATCGCTGATGATGCTGGCCGACCAGAACAAGCTCACATTGATGCAGTTGCGCCAGCTGATCGAAGCGGACGGCGAGGACTTCACCGAGTTCCGCCAGAATATCGGTGAAGAAATGATGACCGAACGCCTGCGCCAGCGGGTCGTCAACGGCATGGACCCGATCACCGAAACCGAGATCGACATCCTGCTGGCTTCCGAACGCTTCAACAGCGGCGAATACAATATTTCGCATATCCTGATCGGTCTCGGCGAGGGCGCCACACCACAGCAGATCGCGGCACAGGAAGCCAAGGCAAACAATATTTACCAGCAATTGCAGGAAGGCCTGGATTTCGCTTCGGCAGCCATCAGTTATTCGGATTCCCAGGAAGCCCTGGAAGGCGGCCTGGTCGGCTGGCGGGATCTCAACACGGTGCCGGTGGCGTTTTCAGACTCGATCAAGAACATGCGTGCCGGTCAGCTCACCGTGCCGATCCGTTCTCCCGCCGGGTTCCATATCATCAAGGTCAATGATTACCGCGAACGCACCCAGGTGATGGCGACCGAGTACCACGCCCGGCATATCATGATCGAGACCAATGACCTGGTAAGCCCGCGTGAGGCCATGGAACGCATCAGGGATATTCACAAGCAACTGGGCGAGGGTGCGGATTTTGCGGAACTCGCCAAGAAGAACTCCAATGACGTGGCCAGCGCAAACCTGGGCGGCGACATGGGCTGGTTCATGCCACAGGCCTTCGGCGAACGCATGGAGCAAACGCTGGCATCGCTGCAGGACGGTGAAATCAGCGAACCCTTCCAGACGGAAACCGGCTGGCACATCCTCGAACGGCTGGGCAAGCGTGAGAAGGACGTGACCGTGGAGTCCATCCGCAACGCGGCCCGCAATAATCTGCAACAGCAAAAAATGGATATCGAACTCGAACGGTTCCTGCAGCAGATGCGCGACGAGGCCTTTGTGGAGATCAGGCTGGAGGGCTGAAGACGGTCGATGCCGCGCAGCAGGGATATGCCAGTGCTCGCCCTGACCCCGGGTGAGCCCGCGGGAATCGGCCCCGAATGCACCATACGGCTGGCCTTTGCGCATCCGGAATTGCGCCTGCTGGCGGTTGCAGACCCCCAATTGCTCACCACCGCAGCCGCTGCGCTGGGTTTTAATGTGCGCGTTAACAGCTGGCAACCGGGTGACGAGGTCCACGCCGGGCAAATCAGCTGTTACCCGCTGGCCCTGGCCAAACCCGCCAGCCCCGGCCATCCCGATCCCGCCAATGCGGCCTACGTCGTTGCAACCATCCGTGCCGCCGTCCGCCTGGTGCAGACCGGCCACGCCGCCGCGCTGGTCACCGGACCGGTGCACAAGGGTGTCATCAATGACGCCAGGATCCCGTTCAGCGGCCACACCGAACTGCTCGCCGAACTGGCCGGTGTCGACAAGGTGGTCATGATGCTGGCCGCCGGCGATTTGCGTGTCGCGCTGGTGACGACGCATTTGCCGCTGCGCGAGGTCGCCGACGCCATCACCTTTGCAAACGTCGACAGCAGTTTACGCATCACCCACCGGGAACTGCGGACACGGTTTGGCATCGCCGACCCGGTCATCCAGGTGCTGGGTCTCAACCCGCACGCCGGCGAAGGCGGTCACCTCGGCAGCGAGGACGGGCAGATCATCCAAAAGGTCATCGATACATGCAGGGCCGAAGGCATCCGCGCCCTCGGCCCGGTACCTGCGGATACCGCCTTCACGCCCGGCCGGCTGGCGGCCTGTGATGCGGTCCTGGCGATGTACCACGACCAGGGTCTGCCGGTCCTCAAGCACGCCGGCTTCGGCAGGGCCGTCAATATCACGCTGGGTCTGCCCTTCATCCGCACTTCGGTGGACCACGGCACCGCTTTGGATATCGCCGGCAAAAACCTCGCCGACGCCGGCAGCATGTACACCGCGGCCATGGCCGCGCTGGACATGTGCCGTTGAGACACATCGCACGCAAGCGTTTCGGCCAGAATTTCCTGCATGACCAGCAGGTGATCGACCGGATCATTGCCAGCATCGCTCCCCGGCCCGGCGACCTGCTGGTCGAAATCGGCCCGGGCCAGGCGGCGCTGACCCGCCCTTTGCTCAGGAGCGGCGCCGAACTGCACCTCATTGAGCTTGACCGCGACCTCGTCGCCTGGCTCGAACAGCAGTTTTCCGCCGCACCCAGGCTCACCATCCATTCCTGCGATGCACTCAGGGCCGACCTGCCTGCATTGACCGGCCAGCGCCCGTTCAGGCTGATCGGCAACCTGCCCTACAACATTTCCACGCCGCTGATCTTTCACGTGTTGCAATGGAGCGAACTGGTCATCGACATGCATTTCATGCTGCAAAAGGAAGTAGTGGAGCGCATGGCGGCCATGCCGGGCAGCCGCACCTATGGACGCCTGTCGGTGATGACCCAGTTCCGCGCCGGGGTCACAAGCCTGTTTGACGTGCCAGCCACAAGCTTTTCACCGGCGCCAAAAGTCTCATCCAGCGTGGTCCGTCTGCAGCCCCTGAAAAAACCGCCATTCGATGCGGGTTCCCTGGCAAACCTGTCCAGGGTGGTCACCTGCGCGTTTTCGATGCGCCGTAAAACGCTGCGCAACAGCTTGAGGGACGTATTGACCGAAACGCAGATGGTTGCTGCCGGCGTCAACCCGGGTGACCGCGCCGAACAACTCAGCCTGTCACAGTTTGCCGCACTTGCCCGCTCACTGCCATTTGATGCAAACTGAACTCCACCGACAAACCTATTTGCCGAGGGCAGTGGTCATGACTAAAAACATTCCAGTGCACGTCGTCGCACAACCCGAGTTTCTCGGCCGGCACGAAGACAAGTTTGCCTTCGCCTACACGATTTACATCACCAATCATTCCGATCAGAACATCACGCTGCGCAACCGCCACTGGATCATTACGCACGCGAACGGCGTCACCGAGGAGGTCATTGGCGAGGGCGTGATCGGCAAGACACCGGCACTGGCTCCGGGCAAGTCCTACAGTTACACCAGCGGGGCATTGATTCCCACCCCGGTGGGCTCGATGCGGGGTTCGTACGGCTTCGTCACCGATGACGGTTTTTCGTTTCGTGCCGAGATTCCCGAATTCACGTTGCACACGCCTGACGCACCGTT
>Ga0105096_10000817_pt1 | contig 11863 bp, 8 predicted proteins | sample PPLLak3cmMay2015_FD_87036 | JGI IMG/M metagenome (GOLD analysis project Ga0105096, IMG submission 87036) | Freshwater sediment microbial communities from Prairie Pothole Lake near Jamestown, North Dakota, USA - PPLs Lake P7 Core (1) Depth... | ecosystem: Environmental > Aquatic > Freshwater >... | reverse complement strand
GTAGATTCCCACCCGGCCCTTATACCCGTCCGTGCACTGGGGGCAACCGACGGGCCCGAAAATCTGGAGGTCCGTCGCGATTTGCTCGTGGGTGAAGCCTTCCTTGAGCAGGGCGTCCTCGGGAATATCGAGCTTCACCTTGCAGTTCTTGCACAGCCGACGCGCCAAACGCTGGGCAATGATCAGGCTCACCGAGGTGGCGATGGCGTAGGGCTTCACGCCCATGTCCACCAGGCGGGTGAGGGTCTTGGGGGCGTCGTTGGTGTGCAGGGTCGAGAGGACGAGGTGGCCCGTTTGCGCGGCCTTGATCGCGATCTCGGCCGTTTCGAGGTCGCGCACCTCGCCCACCATGATCACGTCGGGATCCTGGCGCAAGAAGGCGCGCAGCGCGCCGGCGAACGTGAGGCCCACCTTCGGGTTGATGTTCACCTGATTGACGCCGGGCAGCATGATTTCGACGGGATCCTCGGCCGTCGAGATATTGGTGTCCTCGGTGTTGAGGATATTGAGCCCCGTGTAGAGCGAGACGGTCTTGCCGCTGCCCGTCGGGCCGGTGACAAGGATCATCCCGTGCGGCCGCGCCAGTGTGTCCATGTAGTGCTTCTTCTGGAACGGCTCGTAGCCCAGCGCATCGATGCCGAGCATCGCACTCGAGGAGTCGAGCAGACGCATCACGATCTTCTCGCCGAAGAGCGTCGGGCAGGTGCTCACCCGGAAGTCGATCGCCCGGTTTTTGCTGATGCGCATCTTGATGCGGCCGTCCTGCGGGACGCGCCGCTCGGCGATGTCGAGCCGGGACATGACCTTGAGTCGGGCGGAGAGCTTGATGGCGAGCTGTACCGGCGGCGAGGCCACCTCCTTCAGCACGCCGTCGAGGCGAAAGCGGATGCGGTAGGCGCGTTCGTAGGGCTCGAAGTGGATGTCCGAGGCCCCGCGCTTGATGGCGTCGAGCATCACCTTGTTGACGAAGCGAACGATCGGCGCGTCCTCGACGTCGGCACGCTCGACGCCCTCGTCCGCAGTCTCATCGTCGGACGTCACCTCCAGACTGTCGAGTTCGAAGTCCTCGCCCGCCAATTCAGGCATGGCGGTGTCGACCTGCTCAAGCGACTTCGTGAGCAGCTGGCTTAGCTTGTCCTCCTCGACGACGATTGCCTCGACCGAGAGGCCGGTGGCGAACTTCACCTCATCGAGCGCATAGAGGTTCGTAGGGTCAGACACAGCGACGAACAACCGCTTGCCGCGCTTGACGAGCGGCAGTACGCGGTGTCGGCGCAGGGTCTTTTCGCTGACAAGCCGGACGATTTCATAGTCCGGCTGGATGGCGTCGAGGTCGAGCAGTGGTGCGCCGAACTCCTGCGAGGCGGCGATGGCGATTTCGCGGGGGTCGGCCAGGTTGTATTCGACGAGGTAACTGACGATGGAGACGCGGCGCTCCCGGGCGCCAGCCAGGGCCTCGAGCATGGCGGTGTCGGACACGAGACCGTCGGCAACCAGTCGCTGGGGGAGGCCCTGGAACCCAGGTCGATTCGCACTGCCAGTGGAAATCGCGAAGTCGTTCATGGGCTTAGGTTGGTCTCTGCCGTGTTCGCGATGGACTCAAAGATGCCGTAAGACTACCAAATGTCGACGAATGATGGTCATTACTGGGTCTAGGCGGGATCGAATATTGTGACTCCATCCACGCCGTCCCCGTGCTTACCTGATGTCCGACGGAGCCCCATCTGGGGAGTCACCTCTCGGCGCGGCCAAGCTGCACGTTTTGCAAGATCATCTCGAGGCTTTGGGGGAGAACGGCAAATCGTGGATTCGCCAAATTCGTTGAATTCGAGTCGCCAAGCTGAGATTGACTCAGAATTGGAAGCTACCAAAGAAAAGCCCCCGCGCAACTCGCGGGGGCCGATCTCGTCTCTTGGTTCGGAGGAGCCAACTACTGTTGGCGACCCCGTACAAAGGCCATTACGGCCGGCAGCTGGACGGCATGTACTTGTTAGCCAGTGCAGCCGTGACGCCAGGCGTCACACCGGACGTGAGAATCGAAGCACCCGAGGGGAAGGTGGAGTTACCGCACGCCCAAACGACGTCGCCGTTGAGACTGGCACCCGGCGTCAGTCCGATCGTGGCGGATGTGATGTTGTCATTGACGTCGTTGCCGTAGGACACCGTGATTCCACCGCCGGTAATGTTGATCCCACTGACATACTTGCCTTGGATCTGCGACTCCAGGCCAATGCCCGCCTCGAGATTGGTCGCTGGCCAGGTGCCGCGGTTCGCATAGAATTCGGCCACGGCCACCTTTGAGGCGGCGGCCATCGCCAAGCCTTCCGACACCTGCGACCGAATCACATAGTCCTGATAGGCCGGGATCGCGATAGCGGCGAGAATGCCGATGATGGCGACGACGATCATCAGTTCGATGAGCGTGAAGCCCTTCTGCAACGACTTACTAATGTTCTTGAGCATTGTTGACTCCAAAGTTGTCGAAAATCGGACGTGGAACGGCAGCGGCAACGTGCCGGCGCTGTCTACGAAGCAAATGGCGTGCCAAGACGAGCGTTGTTCCTAAGCGCATGATCGATCAGGCGTTAGTCCGATCCGGCGAGATTGCGGGAGGCGCGAGATGACAGGAAGTGTCACTAACTGACATTCCGTGGCGCTCGAGTGCCTGATGCGGCGCCAAGCTAAGTCACGCCGCTGCTGGGTTGTTGTTGCGGCGACAGGTCGTCCCACACCTTGCCGATGATGCCATCCAGACTGTGTACGTCGTCACGATCAACTCAAGCAGATTTATGTCTAATCTATCGGTCGAGCAACGAACGAGCGCTATCTCAGCGTTTACCGGGGCTCAGGACGACGTAGCAACGGAGTTCAGAAACTTGTCAGAGACGACGATTTCGACCGACTGCCGCCAAGCGCTCAGGCACCTGCGCCTCACGCGAGGCTTCCTGATTGCGTTGGGGCTATCGATACTGTTTCTGATCCTGACGGCGTACCAATCCGCTGCAACACTTTTCAGCCGCATCGAGCAGACGAGTGTCATGCGAGCCGCGTCTGGTGCGGCGGTTTCAGGCCGCATCGCCGTCGAACTGGCTTGGTTCCTGATGGCGCAAGCCGCCTTGCACGTCGCTTTCGCCGCAGCGGCATGGGGCTTGGCCATAGCCAGTGCGGTAATCTGGCCCACCGCCCGGGAGAAGTTCGGGCGTGTCGTCGTTGGCTGGTTCAGTCTATTGGCGGCGGCGACCATCGCCTATAACGCGTATTGGTACCCGCGCACCCTGATGGGCGCATATTACAACGACGTCGTCTCGGTCAGCGTGGGCCCTTGGCCTGTCGCGAAACTCGTGTATTGGGGCGTGGTTGCGTTCGCGGGCGTCATTTCGGCCGCAGCGATCTGGAGAGTCGGTCGACCGGCAGTCGTCGCCCGACCCAGTCGTGGCGCACTGGTTGCGTTGACAGCGATCATGGCCGCGGTCGCAAGCATTCTTTGGGCGGAAGCCGGTCCGCTGCTGGAGCGGAACGGCGGCGAGCGGCGACCACACGTCATCATCCTTGGCATGGACTCGCTGCGCCTTGAGCACTTGAAGCGTTTCGGTGGGTCCGGTGCAACTCCAAACATCGACCGGTTTCTGGCCGAGGCGGACTTGCTGCGGGGCACGACGACACCCGCGGCCCGTACATTCTCGTCATGGACGGCCATCCTAACTGGCCGCAGCCCGACCGTGACCGGCGCGCGATTCAATCTGGCCGCGCGAAATTCGGTAGCCGCGAATCCGACCATTGGCGACGTACTGCGGGCGAGAGGCTATCGGGCGGTGTATTCAACGGACGAGGTTCGATTCGCGAACATTGATGAAACTTTCGGTTTCGATCAGGTCATCACGCCGCGAATCGGTGCTTCGGATTTTCTGATCGGTACTTACAATGAACTACCGCTTGCGTCGGTGATCATCAACACCAGGCTCGGGCACTGGCTGTTTCCTTTTTCGCATGCCAACCGGGGGGTGGCGACGATGTTTCGGCCCGAGACCTATCTGGCTCGGGTGGATCGGGAGTTGTCGTTCGACAGTCCCACGCTGTTCATCGCTCACCTGACGGCCGCGCATTGGCCCTATTACGTGTCGGATACGCCTTTTGGCATATCTGATCCAGATGACGTCGGCGAGCATCCGCTTTACCACGTAGGGCTTGACACCGCCGACCAAATGTTCGGTCAGATGATTGAACTCTTGCAGCGCAAAGGTGCACTTGAAAATTCGTTGGTCGTCGTGCTCTCTGACCATGGAGAAGCCTTTGGTCTGCCGGGCGACAGGTTGTTTGGCGACAATCTTCGGGCGTTCGTCGAAGGCCTGCGGGCACCCATTAAGATGAATGCTTTCGGGCACGGCCAGAGTGTGCTGTCGCCGGTGCAATATAGAGTGCTACTTGGGTTTCGGTCATTCGGAGAGTTCCAAGGGCTCCGCTCAGCCGGACGCGAATGGGACATACCGGTAACGGTTGAGGACATCGCCCCGACGATCCTGAGTCTGCTGGCCGTGCCTGGAGACCCGCTGCATGCCACCGGAAAGTCGATTGCTCAATTACTTCGCGATGAGCAGCCAGACGAGGCGCTATTTGCAGTGGATCGAGTCCGATTCACGGAAACCGATCTGTCGGTCCTGCCCGCTGCAGATGGTGGTGTCGATGAGATTGGCACCGCGCGCAAGAACTCCATGTTTTTCAAAGTTGACCAATCGACTGGCCGCCTGGAGATTAGTGAGCCGGTCGCGCCGTTAGCTGTCGCGTTCAAAGAGCGTGCAGCCTTTACAAAGGACCAGTTGCTTGCCGCATTGCCGGCGGGCCCGAATGCGCATCAGTATCTTTTGTTCGACTTGGCGACTGGCAACGGCCGGTTGCTTCTGGAGCGGCCGGGCTCCGAGCGGCCAGGGTCGCAGCGATTGTGGGACGCGCTGCATTCCCATTACGGCGCAGAACTCAAAGCCGCGGTCGCCGTGACGCGCGAGGATTGGCCTCGCATCGACCAGGAATGGCGGGACTTTTTCCGCCAAGATGCGGAACGAAGCGCGGAAGTAGCGATCAATCACATGGTTGGTGCGTTGCCGCACGAGGTCACGCGGGCATCCCGCTGATGCCCCTGAGGCGCCGTGGCACTATCAATAGGCGCAGTGTCGCCGAGTGCAATGCTGGTAGGAGCCGAGTGACTCAAGATCAGTGCCGCTTCATCACTCTCCCACCTGCTGGCGTCTCGGCTGAATCATCTATCGAGGTTGTCGCTCCCGACCGAGGACCAGCGCCCGGTTGACGTAACGACAGGCGCGCGGCGGCGTGAACATAATCACAATCCAGCTTCGCGAGATAACGTAGTCTGCCTTCGCTCGTCTCCGTATTTGAGATATTCCTAGCTTCTGTAACTAGGGTTTACTTACCCATGCGAGTCTACACAACAGGCGTTTTCGACATTTTGCACCGCGGTCATCTGAACATACTGACGCAGGCGGCTGCGCTGGGTGAGATTACTGTCGGCATCATGACCGACAAGGGCGTCGAGAGCACCAAAGGATCCCGACCGATCCTCAGCCTCGAAGAGCGGGAGGCTCAGATCCGTTCACTGCCTTTCGTCGCGCAGGTCATTCACTATACCGATCCCGACCAGCGGTCCAACTACGCATCGGTCCGGCCCGATATCGTCGTTCAGGGGGATGATTGGCTCTTCTCGGCGGACCGCACCGCCGCCCTCGATTATCTTCGCGAGAACGGGATTCGTCTTGTGCTGCTCCCTCGCACACAGGGCATATCGACAACCGAGATCCGCAAGCGGGTCGAGCGCTCAGGGCGACGGGACGAGCGCTTCCTACGTGAGCGCTTGCACATGATTCCGATCGGAGATCTGAAGCGCTACGAGGCACATGACGAGATCAAAGTCGGGCGCCTTGTCGAAAAGATCCGAGCTGAACGCGTCTTCTTCAATCCCATCTCCGTGGTTCGGGAGATGATCGTAATCGACGGGGCCAATCGGTTCGAAGCACTCAAGCGCCTGGGGGCGCAGTTTGCGCCCTGCGTCATCTATGACTATTCCGAATTAGACCTTCTCGGGAATGTGCATTACGTCAACAACGGCGTTCGTACGCGCATGTCGGAGTTCGCACGCGAGGAGGGTGAGCGCATTGAGTTTGCGACTCGTACACCAGCGGAGATCCGGGTTGCCGCAGCGAGCGGGCAGCTGATCCCCAACGGGGAAACCTTTCATAGGGTGCCCCAAAGCGTTATTCGTTTGCCGATTCCACTGGATGCACTGCTATCAGACAAGGAATTTGACCTGGCGTCGGAGATTGACCGTCGCATTAGTGCCGGTCATATCCGCTTCTTCCAGTCGTCCGTGTACGTTTGCGACGAGTGGTAGGCCGCCGCTGATCCGATCGGAGCACCCATGACCACACAGGCTGCCACCGCATACTGGCAATCCCAGACGGACTACCCGTTTCCGCATACGCGACGACGGCGGATTCATGAGCTCAACTATCTCATTCCGCGCCTTGTGCGCACCGGCGGCAAGAGTCTCCTGGACCTTGGGTGTGGTGACGGCTCGTTGCTCGAGTGTTTGTTGCGGCTGACGGATTTCACTGAGTTTTTCGGCTATGACGTGGCTCCCGACTTGATGCGCGGCATCGATCCGAGGGTCCATACAGCAGTATTCGACATTGCCCAGGCGCACGACTTGCCGGTCGTCGACGCGACGATCGTGGCGGGTGTGATTCAGTATGTGTTCGATGATGACGTCGTCGCAAACCTGTTCACGCGCATCAAGTCTCCTATTGTCTGGGTCCGTTCGACGTGTTCGCTAAAGACGGATGGTGAGCGCGTCGTGAAGGACGGCTACGCGTCCTTCTATCGGACACTGCCCCATACGTACGACCTGTTGTCTAGATGCTTCGAGGTCTCAGCTGTCGACCGAGTGTACCCGGACGAGTTGGAGTCCGCCTTCGGGACGAAGCAGTTCTACTTCGAGTTGCGGCGTCGCGCATGAGTGGTGCTAGGGATGGCACTGCGCTTGGCGCCGTCGCGGGCGGTCTAGCGATATTACTGCTGGCCACGCCGGCGCACGCTTACATCGATCCTGGCACCGGCAGCGCGCTCCTCTACGTTATCAGCGGAATTGTCGTTTCGATCTACTTCAGCGCGCGGAGCCTCTACTACAGGCTGCTCGATTTCTTCTTTCGTTTGCGATTCCGTGATCAGAGTTGCTCGATCGCAATCCACTGCGAGGATCCGCGATACGAGATCACTTTCCTGCCGGTCATTCGCGAACTCGTTGCGAGGGGGATTGAGCCGACTCTTTTCACGATGTACGAGCGTGATTCCTCGTTCGACGCGCTACCCGATGGCGTAGTGCACCGCGCAATCCCGTCGGGAATGCTCGGTTACGCCTACCTCAATAATCTGGATGCGTTGCTACTGGTGACCACGACACCCCAACTGGACGTGATGACATTCCGCCGTTCGAAGCGGGTCCGAAATTACATTCACCTGCAACACGCGTTGGGTGAGTCGCGTTACGTTCGGCCATTCGCATACGATAATTTCGACACGATCCTTTGCTGCGGGGAGAGTCTGAAGAAGAACATACGTCGGATGGAGGCTATACGCGGGTCACGGCCAAAACAACTTCTCGACACTGGAATTCCGCATTATGAGGAACTCGCAAAGGAAGCCCGCACGGCGTCAAGACCGTCAGGTGAGCCGGTGGTGCTCATTGCGCCTAGTTGGGGCCCTCTCAGCATGTTCGAGTCTTTCGGTGTCAGCTTTGTCGCAGAGATCGCGAAGCAATATCGAGTAATCGTTCGGCCCCACCCGCAGATGAGGATCTCGCAGCCCGCCTTGTACGCGCAGATACTTGGATTGCAAGACGTCACCGTGGATACAGCGCGCACACCGTGCACGGCAATGTCGGCGGCCAGTGTGCTCTTGAGCGACATTTCTGGCATCGCCCATGAGTTCGCGTTCATCTATGAGCGGCCGGTTCTTATCGTCGATCGGAAGCTGGTAATGGGAGGCCTCGAGGGAGAACTGCTAGGGGGTGAAAGTGAGATCAAGGAGGCCTGCAAGGAGTTCATCGTCCCTGTTGATCCCGAGAAAATGCACAGCATCGTCTCACACATTCGTCACGTCCTCGACGGGTATAGCGGGGACCGAATCGTCGATGTGCGCAACCGTCTCATCTACAACTACGGGCTCGCGAGCGAGGTCGCGGCGGCACAGATTGCGGATATCTACCAGCGGCATCGTGCCACTGCGAGTGAAAGGCGCAAGTCGCCGCTGTCGAGGTTGCTACAAAGAGTTGTGACGTCGAGCCGAGGTGCGTCCTGATGCTTGCACTACTGGACGCGATGCTGCTTCAGCCGCTGATGCAGATCTACGCGGATCTCCTGGCGGCGCTGCCCGGGTCGATGAGCGCCGGCTCACGTCTAATTGTTTTTAGCGTGATCGTGAACTTGTTGCTTACGCCGGTCTACCTGCAGATGGAGAAGCACTCGCGTAATCTCCGCGGGCTCAAGGACAAAGTTGCACGGGATGTTGAGCGAATGCGCCGACATTTTCGGGGGCGGGAGCGTTATTTCTACATTCGGGCGGTTCATCGGCAGTACGGGTATCACCCTATCTCGGCGTTGCTGGCCTCGTCGGAACTGTTTGTTCAGATCTTGGTTTTTGCCACGGTTTACCGGTATTTGTCTGGGCTTGACGCCTTACATGGTCAGTCATTCGGTCCGATCAGCGACTTGAGTCAGCCAGACGGACTGCTCGGGGGGGTTAATTTGCTGCCGATCGTCATGACTGCGATCAATGGTGCATCAGTATTTGCATACGTGGACGACCGCAGGAAGCGAATGCAGTCTTCGGGGCTCGCGGCCCTGTTCCTCGTGCTGCTGTACGCGAGTCCGGCGGGCATCGTGCTCTATTGGACCGCGAACAACCTCTTCTCCTTGGCGCGCAACGTGATTGTCCGAGGATCGGCTGTACGGCTCCCGGCCAGAATTAGCCGGGCGCTAACAACGTTGTCCGAACAGCGCTAAGCGGGCGCGGAACCTGAGATGAAGTCCCTGATCCTGCTCATCGTTGACAGCCTGATCCTATTTGGTGCATTTCGCGGCCTGAGTGCGCAGGAAGCCGGTCTTCCCGGGCTTGTGCGTGTGGCACTTGGCATTATCGTTGTGCTGCTCGTGACGTTGCTGACCGTCTGGTTCGACCCCAGCCGCTGGGCGCTGCTGGTCGTTGCAGGAGCAGTGGCCGCGGGTACAGCGGGTCTCCGCGGAGAAGGTTTAGCGCGCTTTGGCGAATCGCTTGGGACTTCGCGCTTTGCCGTCTACCTGCTGTCGGTGATAACCCTTGCGGCAATGGTCTACTTGTTCGTCCCTATTACAACTTTTCTTACATCGCCCGGGGAGATCGGGGTTCATCTTGATTATTTGCTGACCGTAAATCTCCGAAACGCGATGGTGATCGTCTATTGTGCAGCCTTACTGTACGCATTCGTGCCGTCACCGCGGATGAAAACGGCCCTGACGCTGACGTCGCTCGGTGTTCTGTTGCTGGGGCTCGTGTACGCCTACTTGCTTCCATTCGGTTACCCGTTGATGACCGGGTTGATGTTCGAACAGGTCCCGGTCCGTCCGTCGCTGCGATTGCAGCGCGCGTTGATCGATCTGGCGGTGGTCATCGCGGTCGCCATGATGCTTCGCTGGTCGTTGCTTCGATTTGGGGGGCGCCCGTTCGTCGTTGGCCTGTTGCTGGCAAATGCATCACTAGTTGGCGCTGCCGGTGTTGGGTTGCTTCGGGACGAGGTGGGTGGTGCCGGTGGACCCTTAGGTGCCGGCGACCTCCCTAAGCAACCCCTGCGCTTCTCGCCGTCAGGACCGAATGTGTTGATTGTCTATCTCGACAGGTTCATGGGCAGCTATATCGAGTCAATCTTGGAATCGGATCTCGATGTTGCTGAGCGCCTCGGAGGATTCACTTGGTATCCGCGTACCGTCTCGGCGGGCGACAACTCCATATCAGGCGTACATCCAATGCTCGGTGGCTACGACTATCTGCCAGTCGAGATGAATGCGCGTCGGCAGCCACTCCGTGACTTGTCTGTAGAGGCATTCACGATCCTACCGTATAACTTTTCGAAGCAAGGCTATCAGGTCAATGTCGTGAATCCGGGTGGGCTGGGATTCACAATGAAGGGCGACTGTAGCTTTCTCGCTATGGAGGGTGTGACCTGTACCCATATATCCCCGTCTGTAGTCCGTGAGCGGGCGGACGCAATGGGTTTTCCGCTGCGAACGATTTCCGAAGCAAGCTATGCGGAGTTGCTTGTGCTTCTCGCATCGATGCGAGTCGCGCCGTACGGGCTAAAGGATGTGGTGCACAAGCGTGGTCCGTGGCGTCCGTTCCTTGATCACTCGGCCGGCACAACATTTCGGGTCTGGGCTGAACTCGACGCATTTCCGCAACTGTCCCAAACTGATGCCGCGGAATCGAATCTGAACATCGTATCCAACATCCTCCCGCATGAGCCCTACTTCATCGGCGAGGATTGCAAGCCGCGACGAGAAAGATTTGAACTGCCGGAAGTCGAGGTGCGGCGTCTCGGTCATCCCAGTATTTTTTCACTGCAGCATGCGATTGCCGCGCGCTGCGCGCTGTTGATGACGGCTGACTATCTGGATTTTCTGAAAGGAGCGCGTGTTTACGATAATACGAAGATCGTAATCGTTTCCGACCATGGCATCGTCGGGCCGGTCGAAGACCACTCGATGCGCGCGGTCGAGGGTGGCACGGAATCCAACATTTTCGTTCGGACCCGATCGGTATTGCTGGTCAAGGAGATCGGGGCGACCGGACGATTGCAGGTCTCCGAGGAGTTCCTGCCGAACGCCGAGGTGCCGCGCATCGTTTGTGAGGAAATCGATGGATGTGTGAACCCCTACTTAGGTAATCGCCCGATTGAGGCTTTCGGGCGCGACGATCCGTTCATGGTGTCGCTGGTGCCGTGGCAATTCAGTCTGCAGCGACCAAACGCGTTCGTCATCCATACGCAGCTTGTATTGAGCGGTAAGGATCCGTTCGACGCAAAGGGATGGTCAATGGTCAAGTGACCGAGTTTTGTGCGTGTGCAGTGGGTGTTCGTCTGCAGTGGAACTGCCGGAACACGAGATAACTGCAGGAAAGGGATAAGGCGACAAGCGCAAATTCTGGCGCCAGTGCAAGTGATATCTCGAGGCCCGAACGGAACGCGAACCCGAAATAGCCAGCCTGTAATGCCGTGTATATAGAGCGAGACCATTCCAAAACGAAGGCTGCGGTCAGCAGGTAGACGAGGTATCGCGACCACGCTTTCAGCAGGGCGGTACCGATGCACGCTACTAGCGCGGTGGCCGCGAACGCCCCATACAGCCACGATCTGTCCAAGTAAGCGGTCCAGGACGCGTAGGTAACGTAGATCGCCAGCATCGCTACTGTAAAAAGCATTCCAGGCGGTGTGATCAGCCTCAGTTTCATCGATCTACTCAATCCCCAACTTCTTCACCCGATACCGCAGCTGCCGAAACGTCATCCCCAGCACCGCCGCCGCCCTGGTCTTGTTATACCGCGTCTGCTCCAGCGCCTTGACGATCGCCTCGCGCTCGATGTGCTCGAGCTGCCCCTCCAGCCCGTCCGGGCCGACATCCTCGCCGAGCGGAGGCAGTTCGACCGGCCCCGCCCCCTGCTTGAGCTGGATGTCCCCGGGTGCAATTCGGTCGTCCGAGCACAGCGTTACGGCCCGCCCCAGGATGTTCTCGAGTTCACGCACGTTGCCCGGGTAGGCGTAAGAGAACAGCTT
>Ga0105096_10000814_pt1 | contig 11881 bp, 10 predicted proteins | sample PPLLak3cmMay2015_FD_87036 | JGI IMG/M metagenome (GOLD analysis project Ga0105096, IMG submission 87036) | Freshwater sediment microbial communities from Prairie Pothole Lake near Jamestown, North Dakota, USA - PPLs Lake P7 Core (1) Depth... | ecosystem: Environmental > Aquatic > Freshwater >... | reverse complement strand
TGAGTTTTTCGCCCATTTTAAAGGTTTTTTTACCCAACATAAAAACGCTGCCGGGATTAATTTCTTGGAGCATGCGCTCACCTACGTTGCGGTCGTAGGTGCGCAAGGCAAGTGTTAAAGCATGGTCAGTACCGCTGCTGTAACCGGGTTTTTTGATGTGCGCCAAAACAACAGGCTCTAACTCGGGCGCAAAAATGCCTTTGCCGGTAAACACTTTTAGCAACTCGGCATAGGCCAATTTCCACTCTTTGCCATGCGGATTAACCTTGCCGCGGTGGGCATTCCAAACTTTTAGATGCGCCACCTCGTGCACCAGTGTAATTAAAAACGCGTAGCGGTTTAGGTTTCCATTAACGGTTAATCGCGGAGTTTCGCCTGGTTTTGGCGGGCGGAAATCGCCATACTTTGTGGTACGCGGACGGGTAACAACGAGGTGAAAATTTTCTCCGGCAAGCATGGCTTCTACTAATGGCAGCGCCCCAGCGGGTAAAAAGGGTTCTAAACTTTTAAACATTAGCGATTTACAACGGGTGTGTTCAGACTAAATTTTGGGCAATCGCACGGGCGGCCTGCACCGCAAGCCGCTAGCATTGCCAGGCTTACAGCAACAGCCAGCCATGTAAAACTGCGTTTTGATTTATTCGGCATAGCGGCTAAAATAAAGCGTTTACAAGTACACAATGGGGCTGCGCAGTGCGATTTATTCCAACTATTTTAGCGGCATGATTTATCGGCTACTTCAAGGCATCGGCACCTATTTTTTGCTTGTTACGCGTGTGTTTAAAAAACCGGAACGCTGGAGCGAATACCGCAAAAGTTTTTGGCGCGATATTGACCATCTAGGCTTAGATTCGGTTGGCATTGTTGCGGTAATTTCCCTTTTTGTAGGAGCCGTAGTTACCATTCAAACGGCACTGAACCTCGAAGATCCACTCGTCCCTCAATATTATATTGCCATTGCAACGCGCGAAAGCATCGTGCTAGAGTTCTCTCCTACTATGATTAGTTTGATTTTGGCCGGCAAAGTGGGCAGCAACATTGCCAGCACCATCGGTACCATGCGGGTAACCGAGCAAATTGATGCGCTGGAAGTTATGGGCATCAACAGTGCTTCCTACCTGATTCTACCAAAAATTGCGGCATCTGTTATTTTTAATCCTATACTAATTACGATTAGCATTTTTTTAGGATTGCTTGGCGGTTATTTGGCCGGAGATTTTACCGGTATGGTAAGTATGTCTGATTTTGTTTATGGACTGAAACTCGGGTTTAATCCGTTTTACATTACATATGCACTAATCAAAACGGTAATTTTCGCATTCCTGATTACAACAATATCAGCTTATTTTGGCTATAACGTTAAAGGTGGCGCCATTGATGTTGGTATTGCCAGCACTACCGCGGTAGTAAATAGCAGCGTTGCCATTATTGTAGCCAACTATTTTCTAACTGATCTTTTGCTGAGCTAAATGATAGAAGTACGCGGACTCAAAAAATCGTTTGGCGATACGGCTGTTTTAAAAGGCATTTCGGCAACCTTCGAAGAGGGAAAAACTAACTTGATTATTGGCCGCAGTGGCTCAGGCAAAACGGTATTCTTGAAATGCATTTTAGGCCTTTATGATGCTGATGAAGGTGATATTATTTTTAGCGGACGGAAGCTTGGAGACCTAGACAAAAAACAACGCAAGCTTTTGCGCCAAGAACTTGGGATGCTCTTTCAGGGTGGCGCATTGTTCGATAGCATGACTGTGGCAGAAAACGTTCGCTTTCCGCTCGATTTTTTTAGCGATATGGCTGTTAGCGAACGCGCAGACCGCGTAAATTTTGTGTTGAAGCGCGTGCAACTGGAGGCAGCGCACAACCGCTACCCTGCGGAAATTAGTGGGGGTATGCAAAAGCGCGTGGCTATTGCGCGCGCCATTAGCATGAAACCAAAATATCTTTTTTGTGATGAGCCAAATAGCGGCCTTGATCCTGACACGAGCATTGTAATTGACAATCTCATCCGCGAGATTACCCAAGAGTATAACATGACCACCGTAATAAACACGCACGATATGAACAGCGTTTTAGAGATTGGCGACCACGTTATTTTTCTAAAAGACGGCTACAAAGTTTGGGAGGGCAGTAAAGATGAAATCTTAAAAGCCGACCAAAGCGACATTTCTGATTATGTTTTCCGCAGCAACCTCTTTAAAAAGCTGCGCGTAGCGCTAAGGGCGCAGTAAGTGTAAACTGTTTAAGGTACAAGGTTGAAAGTTTAAGGTTTTGCTTCGCCTGGCACACACCGCGCTTTCATTGCGCCTTTGCCGTTAAAACGTAACCCTAATAAAAAAGCCCCACCAAATTGGTAGGGCTTTTTAAATGAGTGGATATTTTAGAAACTTATTCTACAACCTTAACCCACAACTTGCCACTGTATTGGCCATTTAGGCCGCTGTCTTTGGCTTGGCGGGCTTGCTCGTAGCTCTTAAACTTCATCAAGAACACGTAGAACATTCCGGTTTCTGCATCTTTAAACACATTAACATCAATGTTCTGGCCTTTTAAGTTGTTAGCCAACTTGCGGGCATTATTCTCACTGCCAAATACACCGGCAGTTACATAATAGCCTTTGCTACCTGGCTGTACACGGCTAGCGTAGGCATCATTGTCATACCCCTTAATGGTAGTACTGTTTGATGGCTCGTTGCGGTTATTCGTGTTGTTGTTATTTGCCGGAGGTGTTGTGGTGTTTGTGTTGTTAGTATTGTTCGGCTCAGTAGTTTGCTGATTGTTATTTGCCGGACGGTTATTGTTCGGATTGTTTGGATTGTTCGGATCATAAAGCACCATCACATCATTCATGATTTGCTTCTTCTGCTCCTCCATCGTCTTGGCGTTATCCCTGCGGATTTCATCTTTAAACTCATCCAAACGGTCGTTTACAATTTCTTCCGTTTTTTCCGTTTGCTTGGCCTGTTGGTCTTTAATCTTCTTGATTTCGTTCTCCAAGCGCTTGTCTTTTTTGCTAGAACCAAAACGCCAGCTCAACATAAACTCGTGGCTTGCACCAAGGGTATAGGCGTAGTCGCTTGTGCTGAAATCATATGCATAACCCAAGGTTAAATTCTCAGTAAGATGAACGCCCGCGTTGGCTGTAACAGCATAGTTACTGCGGAATGCAGCGCCTACAAAAAAGTACTCTTTATAGTCAAACATCAAACCGGCATCTACTTGTGGTTGCACGCCATCGGCAGCACGCATCATAACAAAAGGCGAAAGCACCATGCGGTCGTTTTGCATGCGCAAATCATATTGCGTATGCACAATGTAGTGGCGAATGAGCTGGTATTGAATAGGTGACGAAAAGTTGTCTGAATAAACCACCTTGGGCGCCAAAAGCTGGGGTATAGAACCGCCTATCATAAAATCTCCCAAGCGCAGGTTAACCCCAAAGTTGATGTCGAAGGTGCTTCCATTATTCAAATTGGCGTAAAGCAATGGATCAAATTGGTCATCTACATTTATCGCGCTTTGGTCTATGCGGTTATTTAAGTAACCGGCCGAAAGGCCAAAACTCACAGAGTTTTTCTCTGCGAAGCGTACATGGTAAGCATAGCTACCATAAGCACCCGTGCGCGAAACAATATCAGTTTGGTCGTTAAACGCATAAACGCTGTAGCCAAATTTCATTTCATTCAAATCGCCATTAAGGGTTATGGCGCTGGTTGTTGGCGCACCTTGCACACCACTCCATTGCTGGCGGTGTATCAATGATATTTCTGTAGAACCTGACAAGCCACTCATGGCCGGGTTAAACATAAAGGGTGTAAAAAAGTAGTTGCTATAAAGTGGCAACTGTTGTGCGTTTACGGTACCGGCAAAAACCAGCACCAAAAAGGGAAGGATATATAACTTTTTCATGTTTGCTTCAGGTTATTTGCTGTTCCTAATAATGGTTACCGGGCCTTTAAATCGTATTTCATCTTTAAACTTAACAATGAAATAATATGTGCCATCGGGCAGCTCTGCGCCACCGGTGGTTTCGCCATTCCAGTTGTTTATATAGTTGGGATTGTAATATACCTCGGCACCCCAACGGTTTAAGATGGTAAGCTCGCATGCATCGCCATCAAGAATTTCAGAAATATCTAAAAAATCATTTCGGCCATCACTATTGGGGGTAATAACGTTTTGAATATTGGCTAATCGTCCGGGTGCTTCAGCCGTATCAACCACCCAAACCCACACAGAGTCTATGCCAACGCAGCCGTTGGGGCCGGTTACTTGTACAAAATACAAGGTGGTATCAGCAGTTGGTTGTGTTAATGGATTAGCAATAAACTGGTTATTAAAGTAGGCCGGTAAGTTGGCGTACCAGAAGTAGCTCACGCCACCAGACCCGTTAAGCTGGGCACTTTGGCCGGGGACAATGGTTTGGTCAGGGCCTGCATTAGCGGTAACTGTAAAAATGCCAACCTTCAGCGTATCCCATGTTTCGCATTGATTTATGCCTATTGCTCTAACGGGATATGTTCCCGCTGTTGTCATCCAGCGATTGCTGCCAATAAAACCATCTGCCCAAACATATTGGAGGCCATTGCCTACCAGTTGAACGAGAATACTATCGCCTGCACACGTGGCTACAGAATCAGCGGGGAAGAATTGAAATACTGGGTTATCAATAAAGTTAACGGTTAGTGAATTGGACTCAAAGCTGCATGTCGCATTTTGTATTACCAATCGGTATTCTGCAGTATCAGCCACAATTTTTGCACTTACAATTAAGCCCGGCAGGGTGTCGTTCGGTATATTTTGCCACGCAGAACCCACGGGGTAAGATATCTGCCACTGATATTTCCAAGCTGGATAATAAGCAGTATCAAAAACCATCAGCAATGTTGAGTCTTCTGGGCACAAGTTTAAGGTTGGGAATACTTGCCATGGCCATTTTACGTTTACCACTGTTGTGCTTGGTATGGTGTCAACAAAAACTGAAAAGAAGGTTGATGTGTCAATACAACCGCCCCTAGCTTCTAAAACAGAAATATAATACTTACCGGCCTCGGTTACGCTTAGCGTGGGCAACGTATCATTTAAGAGTGGTTTTAAAACCGGCTTGCCAAATAAATCTACAGAGTCTGTAAACCATTGATATTTAAAATCAAATAGTGGATTGTTGCTTGTTATACCATTTAATGTAGCCACAGTGCCTTCACAAAATTGAATGCTATCCAAACCAATAAGTTGGATGGCCGGATCTGGCGTATAAAAAATAACAGCCGGTGGGGTATATGCGTTTACGATGGTATCATTTGAAAGTGCATCGCAAAGCCCAAGCGTTACGCGCACAGCGAATGGACCAGAGCCTGTAACCAACAACGTGTCGTTGGTTTCGCCAATAAGTGGTGTACCGGCCAATAGCCATTGGTAGTTATGCGTTTCGCCAATTGGCGGAGGTGGCCCTACTAAAATAGCTGTGTCGCCATCGCAAAAGCGTTGCTCGTTATTGAAGGTGTACGTGCCATATATGGTTATGTTCGTATTTGGCCTGCGGCCAACAATTATATTGTTTAGCGTATCGCTAGATATAATTGGGTTTGAACCAAGTACGCGAATTTTATAAACCCCCTGACTTGTTGAAGGTGGTATTATACAATCCATACTATAACCACCAATATTAAAGGCGGTTAATGGGGCAATTTGAATGAGTGTGCCCGGAAATGCACCTGCGGGTGTTGATAGTTCAACCGTAAACTGGTTACCTGCATTTAAGGGTGCAGTTACAGAAAATAAAACCGCAATGGTATCGCCCTGACAATTCTGCGATGAGGTGTTAACGTTTGTAATCGTTTGAGCATTGATTACAAACGGCATTGCCAGAACGAATAGCATGACAATGTGTTTTAGCATAGCGCTCTTCATACATGGGGGGGTTTTTCGATTTTAAAGCGCGCAAGATATATAACAAACCGCTAGAATTACTTGATAAAAGCCGCTGTAATGTTTAAACCGACAAACGAATTATTTAACGCTTATTTTGTACATGAGATAGAAACCACACCATGAAAAAACGCCTTCGCGCCTTTAGCTATGCCTTTGCCGGGCTACGTACATTTTTTGCAGAAACCTTTCATGCTAAGCTTCACTTAGTTGCAGCCTTGGGCGTGGCAGGGTGTGGCGCTTGGCTGGGTGCATCAGCTACAGAATGGGCCTTGCTTTTGCTTTGCATTGCCTTGGTATTTTTGGCAGAAATGATTAATTCTTCACTTGAATACCTTGTTGATTTAGCGCAAGCCAATCAGCATCCACTAGCAAAAAAAGCAAAAGATGTTGCCGCGGCAGCAGTGCTAATGGCAGCCATTTTTTCGGTTATTATTGCTGCAATTCTGTTTATTCCTAAACTATAAAAGCTATGGCTACAGATTTTGAAAACGTACAGAAAAGCCTTAATCTGCTTTTAAAAGAGCCACAATTACCGCTGCAAAAAATTTGCGATTTGCTTTTTAACGCCATACCGCATTACAATTGGGTTGGCTTTTATTTTATGGAGGATGATGCGCAAATGTTGCAACTCGGGCCGTATGCCGGTGCCGCTACAGACCATACACGCATCCCCTTCGGTCGCGGTATTTGTGGCCAAGTTGCCGTAAGCGGGGTTGCCTTTGTTGTGCCAGATGTTTGGGCTGAGGACAATTATTTAGCGTGTAGCTTAGAAACCAAAGCCGAAATTGTTTTGCCCATTTTTAAAGAAGGTAAATTGATAGCCCAATTGGATATTGACTCGCACTACGCAAATCCGTTTACGGATAAAGACCGCGCGTTTTTAGAAAACCTGTGTACCGACTTGGGGCCTCGCCTCTAAACTATTGTTTAGAGCGAATGGCATCTACCGGTGCCATGCGGCTTGCCATAATAGCCGGAAACGCCCCGGATACAATGCCGATGGCCAACGATAAGCTTATGCCAATAATAATATTGGCGCTGCTTAAAAAGATGGTGAACTCAGAAAGCTTGGCAGCCAACGCAATTACCGGCACCAGAAGCAGCAGTCCTGCCACCCCGCCAAGCAGGCAAAGCACAATACTTTCTAACAAAAATTGAATGAGGATAAAACGGTTTTTTGCTCCAAGCGCTTTTTGAATACCAATTTCGGTAGTGCGTTCTTTAACGCTAACAAACATGATATTGGCAATGCCAAAGCCCCCAACGAGGATTGAAAAACCCCCTATAAACGTACCGGCAATGCCGATGATTTTAAAAACGCCATCAAGCCCGGCTGATAGAACCGAAATTTCGTTTAACGCAAAATCGTCTTCTGTTTTTGGTTTTAAGCGATGGATAGAACGCGTGTAGCCGCGCACTTCGTCCGTTAATTCTGTTATGCTAACACCTGGTTTTGCCTTGATAATAATGGATGTGCCTTTAGCAAAATTAGGGTTTACCAACCTGCGCAAATATTCGGCAGGCACCTGCACCATTTGGTCGTAATTCTGGCCAACAATGGTTTTCCCCGTTTTCTCGAAGGTGCCAATAATGGTGAGTTTTCGGCCCAATACCTTTATGGTTTTGCCCAGCGGATCTTGGTTGCCAAACAAACCTTCAGCAATACTTAACCCGATGATGCAATATGGTTTGCCACTTTCTGCTTCTTGCAAGGTGAGGTAGCGACCGCTTGCGAGATTAAAATTCCACAACGCCTTAAATGAGTGGCCTGCCCCAACTACATTAACATTTTCTACAGAGTTGCTGCGGTATTTTGCGGTAGAGGTGGTGCCAAAAACAAAGAGCACATGCTCCGCCTTGGTGAGTCGCTTTTCCAATTCACGGGCATCTTTCATGGTGGGTTCCGGGCGGTTTAAATACTTCCACCACGCATATTCGCCACCACCGCCAAACGGCCATTTTTGCACATACACAATGTTATCTCCCAACCGATTTATACTGCCGCGGATATTTGCCTCGAGCGAATCTACCACGCTATACACCAAGATGATGGCAAAAATGCCGATGGTTACGCCAAGAAGCGACAAAAAAGTGCGCAACTTGTTGTTTTGCAAGGCGTGCAAAGCAAATTTTGAGCTCTCAATAAGTTGATTTAACAGCAGCATGCCCGCATTGGGTTTTCGAATTTATAACTGCGAATATAGAGCGGAAAAAACCCGCTGAAATAACCTTAACAATACATTGACATACGGGGCCGATTTCACTACTTTCGCGCGCTCAACCCCTACACTAATCCTGCTTTAACTTTGGCTTTCTAAATGGCGGCATCTAAGCGTATTAAATCGGCTCTATTATCTGTTTTTCATAAAGATGGGCTTGAACCTTTAGCGCTGCTATTGCACCAAAATAATGTGCAATTGTTTAGTACGGGCGGCACACAAACGTTTTTAGAGGAGTTGGGTTTGCCAGTAACACCGGTAGAAAACCTAACAGAATACCCCAGCATTTTAGGCGGACGAGTAAAAACGCTTCACCCAAAAATATTTGGCGGCATTTTAGGGCGCAGAAACCTTGCTGATGACCGTTCCCAAATGGAGCACTTTGCCATCCCTGAAATTGACTTGGTGGTGGTTGATCTTTATCCTTTTGAAGAAACCGTAGCCAGTGGCGCCAGTGAGGCCGATATCATTGAAAAAATTGATATTGGCGGCATCAGCCTCATCCGCGCAGCCGCAAAAAATTATGCTGATGTGCTGATTGTGCCCACCCGCGATGCATACGCAGAAACCCTCGACATCCTCACGAAACAAGAAGCTGCAACAACCTTAGCCCAACGCAAGGCCTTTGCAAAGTTGGCTTTTGATGTTAGCAGCGATTACGATACCGCCATTTACAGCTATTTTGGCGGAGGCGAAAGCTTGGATATGAAATATAGCTTGCGCACAAAACGCGAGCTTCGCTATGGCGAAAACCCGCATCAACGCGGAGCTTTTTTTGGGAAATTGGATGACATCATTACAAAACTTCATGGCAAAGATTTAAGCTACAACAACTTGCTTGATGTTGATGCCGCGGTAAATCTGCTCGCAGAGTTTTACGAACCCACGGTTGCGGTAATAAAACACAACAATGCGTGTGGTTTGGCTAGTCGGTCTACCCTTGCTTTAGCTTGGAAAGATGCTTTAGCCGCTGACCCCGTGAGCGCTTTTGGCGGTGTTATTGCAGCCAATCAAAAAATTGATATGGCCACTGCTGCAGAAATAAACACGATTTTTTGCGAAGTAATTGTGGCTCCGGGGTATGATGACGATGCCCTCGCCATTCTCAAAAGCAAAAAAAACCGCGTTATCTTAACGCTGAACAATTACATACCTCAAGATAAAATTGTGCGCAGCGTGCTAAACGGTTTTTTAGTGCAGGATAGAGATTTAAAAACCGATACTGCTGAAGATTTGCGCACGGTTACAGAAAATGCACCCAGCGCAACCGAAATTGACGACCTACTTTTTGCTGCAAAAATTTGCAAACACACAAAAAGCAACACGATTGTTTTGGCGCGCAACAAACAACTTATTGCAAGCGGCACCGGGCAAACCAGCCGTGTAGATGCCTTGCGCCAGGCCATTGCCAAGGCGGAAGCCTTTAACTTTAGCCTTACCGGTGCAGTTATGGCCAGCGATGCATTTTTTCCGTTTGCGGATAGCATCGAAATTGCACACCAAGCAGGAATTGAAGCCGTCATCCAACCGGGCGGCTCCATCCGCGACCAAGAAACCATAGACTATTGCAATGCGAATAGCGTGCGCATGGTCTTTACAGGAATACGACATTTTAAGCATTAAAAAAATTGTACTTTTTACCGCATGGGATTATTTGACTTTTTTACGGAAGAAATTGCCATAGACCTTGGCACTGCAAACACCCTCATTGTTCATAATGACAAAGTGGTGGTTGATGCACCGAGCATTGTGGCTATGAACCGCCAAACCAATAAAATTATTGCCGTGGGGCACGAGGCCAGGCTTATGCAGGGCAAAACCCATGACAACATCAAAACCATTCGCCCCTTAAAAGATGGCGTTATTGCCGATTTTGAAGCGTCTGAGTTTATGATTCGGGAGATGATAAAAAGCATCCCTGCATTAAAAAAACGCTTGTTCCCGCCAAGTTTGCGCATGGTAATTTGCATACCCTCGGGCATTACCGAAGTTGAAAAAAGAGCCGTACGCGATAGCGCAGAACATGCCAATGCCAAAGAAGTGTTTTTGATTTACGAACCCATGGCCGCAGCGGTAGGTATTGGCGTAGATGTGCTTGAGCCAAAAGGAAACATGATTATTGATATTGGTGGCGGTACTACTGAAATAGCCGTGTTGGCGCTAGGCGGTATCGTTTTCGATAAGTCTATTAAAGTTGCCGGTGATGTTTTTACCAACGACATCATTTTTTACATGCGCACCAATCATAATTTATACGTGGGAGATCGCACTGCCGAGCAAATTAAAATTGAGGTAGGCGCAGCGCTGGATGAGCTTCAAAATCCACCGGACGATTATAAAGTTCAGGGTAGAGATTTACTTACCGGCAAGCCGAAAGAAATTACTGTGAACTATAAAGAAATTGCCGGTGCCTTAGAAAAATCCATCCTCCGGATTGAAGATGCCATTATGGAAACGTTGGGCAATACACCCCCCGAACTTGCTGCCGATATTTATAACAGCGGCATTTATATGGCCGGTGGTGGCAGCATGTTGCGCGGGCTTGATAAACGCATCAGCACCAAAACTGATTTGCCGGTTTATGTTGCTGAAGACCCGCTTCGCGCGGTTGTGCGTGGCACGGGCATCGCGCTCAAAAACATTGAAAAATACCGCGCGCTATTAGAGCGCTAATCACACCCCGAAGATGCGGAAGCTGATCTCTTTTCTGGTCAGGTACTTTACCGTAATCACCTTTTTGTTGTTACAAGCTGTGGCGTTTGTATTTATTTTTAAAGCCCAGCCGTATCAGCGCAGTACAATCTATAGCCTAAATGCAGAGTGGAGTGGCAAAGCCTTAAAGGCATATAACTCCGTAGAGGATTACCTGAATCTGGCGCGGATTAACAAAAATCTGGCGGCTGAAAATGCAGCGCTTCGCGCAGCAAACAAAGACGCTTATTTTTCATTGGTTGTGGTAAAAAGCGAAGTGGTAGACACGTTGTACAGCCGGCAATACACCTATACGGAAGCGAGGGTAATAAACTACTCCTATCAAAAGCAAAATAATTACATCACCTTAAACCGCGGCTTGGCGCATGGCGTAAAACCCGGGCAGGCGGTTGTTGCAAACAATGGTGTTGTTGGGGTTATTAAAGATGTGTCTAAACACTACAGCACGGTTATTCCCATCATCCACAGCAAAAGTTTGGTAAGTGTTAAGTTTAAAAACAACTCATTTTTTGGTCCTTTGAGTTGGAATGGAAAAACCCATCGCCAAGCACAAATGCGCGATGTGCCCCGCGAGGCTCCAATAGTTATTGGAGATACCATTGTGAGTAGCACCCGATCAAAAGCATTTCCGCCCGGATTAAATGTTGGCACCGTTGAATCATTTGTGCAAAACACAGAAGACCTTTCGTACGAAATAACCGTTGACCTTGCCGTAGATTTTGCCGCGCTAGACTTTGTGTATATCATCGAAAACCAACTCAAAATTGAATTGGAAAACCTCGAAGCTCAATTGGAAGAATGATTGGCATCATCACCTATAGCGCTCAATTTATCCTGCTAGTTGTCTTTCAGGTGCTCATTTTAAACAATGTAGAGTTGGTGGGCTACATGAATCCGTATCTCTACCTCATTTTTATTTTGATTTTACCCGCCAGTATGAACCGCATTTTGCTACTTATAATAGCGTTTGTGTTAGGGTTTACCATTGATATTTTTGAAAACTCCGGGGGCTTGCATGC
>Ga0105096_10000811_pt1 | contig 11885 bp, 9 predicted proteins | sample PPLLak3cmMay2015_FD_87036 | JGI IMG/M metagenome (GOLD analysis project Ga0105096, IMG submission 87036) | Freshwater sediment microbial communities from Prairie Pothole Lake near Jamestown, North Dakota, USA - PPLs Lake P7 Core (1) Depth... | ecosystem: Environmental > Aquatic > Freshwater >... | reverse complement strand
GGGCGTCAACACTGCGGTGGTGCGCCAGTGTCCAAGTCGGCAGTGGGGGCAACAAGAGGAGTCGATGCCGGCCACGCGCTTGAGGAAGGCGGCGGCATCCTCGCGAGCCTGCTCGTTGGCCGCGGGCATGGCCAGGGCTGCGCGGGCCGCGGCCAGCCTCTGTGCCTTGACCGCCGGGCTGAGCAGCCCGTAGTGGCGGATGCGCTTGAAGCCTGGCGGCAGCACGTGCTGCAAGAAGCGCGCGATGAAGTCCTGGCCGTCGATCAAGACGGTGCGCTTGCCGCCGTGGTCGTCGGCGCGAACGCGCAGCCGCACGCGCAGGCCATCGATGCCGACGATGCGCTCATTGGAGATGGCCACGCGGTGCGTGTAGCGCGACAGATAGTCCAGCACCACCTCGGGTCCGGCCAGGGGTGTCTTGGCGTAGACCACCCAGTCATGGCGCCTGAGCTGCGCGAGCCGCGACTGACGGCAGGCGTCGGTGCTGGCCGGGTCGTGCGGGAGCCTGCCTGCCTGGCTGGCGAGCTGCAGGGCGTCGAGGAACTTGCCGCGCAGCACCTTGGACAAGGCGTGCACGGGGAACAGGAAGGTCGGACTGCGCTTGGGCGTGCACCACTGGGCTTGGCCATCCAGCCCGCCGCAGGCCATCAGCGCGTGCACGTGGATGTGGCGACGCAGGTCCTGCGTCCAGGTGTGCAACACCAGGGTGAAGGCGGGCGTGGCGCCCAGCCAGCGGGGGTTGGCCGCGAACTCGGTGAGAGTGGCCGCGGCGCACTGCATCAAGGTGCGGTAGACCCAGCGCGCATGGAATTGCGCCAGACCGTTCAGGGCATGCGGCAGCGTGAAGACGAGATGGCAGTACGGCACCGGCAGCAGTTCGGCCAGCTGTGCCTGGCGCCAGGCGTCGCGCGCGCCGCTCTGGCACTGTGGGCAATGCCGGTTGCGGCAGGAGTGGAACAAGCGCTGCTCGCGCCCACACTGGTCGCACTGCTGCACCTTGCCGCCCAGGGCGGGGGTGCGACAGGCGACGATGGCCCGCCAGGCACGTGCTTGCGCCGTGCTCAGCGCGTGCTGGCTCTGGTATGCCGGGCCGAAGGTGCGCAGCACCTCGGCCAGGGTGGCGCCCACTGCGCGCTGGTGGATCAGTGCCGGGGCTGAGGCGGCGACGGCGGTGGCATCTTGGGCAACTGCGACAACAAGGCCAGCGCGTCACCTCCGGCGCTGTAGCCGGGGCGGGCCATGCGCAGGTAGCGGCTGGTGGTGCTGAGCTGGGCGTGGCCGAGCAACTTGCTCACGCCGTGCAGGTCCACGCCGGCCTCCAGCAGATGCGTGGCGAAGCAATGTCGCAGGGTGTGGATGCCGCCGACCTTGGTGATGCCGGCGGCGTCACGCGCGAGGTAGTAGTAGCGCTGGCCGCTGGCGCGGTCGATGGCACGCGTCGGGTTCGAGCGCGACGGGAACAGCCAGTCCGAGGCCGACGCGCCGGTGCGACAGGTGCGCCAGTACAGCCGCAGGTCGGCCAGCAGCTCAGCGGTCAGCAGCGCGTAGCGGTCCTGAGCGCCCTTGCCCTGGATGACGCGAATGCACATGCGGTCGGGTGCCGAGTCGATGTCGCAGCCGCGCAGCTGACACAACTCGCTCAGGCGCAGGCCGCTGGCATAGGCCAGTGTCAGGAACATCCTGGCCTTGGGCGACAAAGGTGCGGCCAGCAGCGCGGCCACTTCGGCGCGAGACAGCACCTCGGGCAGCCGCTGCGGGTTGCGGCCCATGGGGATCTGAGCTCGACGCTGATCCTGGCCCAGCACATCGCAAACCAGGAAGCGCAACGCGCACGAGGTGATGTTGACGGTCGATCGCGAGCGCTGTCGCTCCTGCAGCAGGTACAGCAAGTACGCCTGAACCTGCTCGTCGGTCAGCAGCGCCGGGCTGCAGTGGTGGTGCCTGGCCGCCTGCCCGACGGCAGACAGGTAGGTCTCCTGGGTGCGCGCAGCAAAGCCGCGCAACACCATCGCATCGATCATGCGTTGGCGCAGTGGTGTCATCGTCGTCTCCGAGGTCCGGGGAACAGTCCCCGAGGACCAAGGTACGACTCAATGCCGCGCGGAGATCGTCGCGCACCACCACCGCTTCAGCGGTTTAGTTCAGCGACCCCTATGCATAGGTCTCAACTATGCGTAGGTCCGCGACATCCATCACCGCCATCCGCTGGGTCGGCAGGTTTGGTCGGGCTCACGGCGCTTTGCATAGTTACAGGCTCTGCAGGAACTTCATCAGGTCGTCGCTGGCTCGGAAGCGCTTGAGCTTGATGTCAGGCGCTTCCAGCCGCGCCAAGGCCTTCTCCTTCATCTCGATGTTGGCCTCGACGTAGCGGTGCGTCGTGTTTGTGCTCTCGTGGCCGAGCCACAGGGCGATGACGTTGAACGGCACGCCGCTCTGCAGCAGATGCATGGCGGTTGTGTGCCGCAGACTGTGCGGCGAGATACGTTTGGTCTTCAGGCTCGGCTGCTCGACCGAGGCCCGTTCGACCGCCAGCGCCAGTCGCTGCGCCACGTTGCACCGCGTCATCGGGTGGCCGGATCGATTGGGCAGCAATGCCGCCGAGCCTCGCAGGTCGGGATTGGCGTGCAACCAGGCGCGGATGGCTGCCGCGGTCGACTTCCACAACGGCACCGAGCGATCCTTGCGGCCCTTGCCGTGCAGATGGACGCAGGCCGCGCCGTCCAGCACGATGTCGACGACGCGCACCCCGACGATCTCCGACACGCGTGCGCCGGTGTTGTAGAGCAGGCTCAGCAGCAGATGGTCACGCTGCGAAGTCCAATCGGCGCCGGGCTGCCCCAGCACGGCGATCATCTCGGGTCGCGTCAGGTGGCCCAGCAGCGGCCGCTCGAAGCGCTTCATCGGCACGGCCATCACCCGTTCGACGGCATGCAGCGCAGTCACGTCGCGGCGGCCAGCGAACTTCAGGAACGACCGCAGTGCCGTCAGCCGCAGGTTGCGGCTGCGCACCGAGTTGTGCCGCTCGCGCTCCAGGTGAGCCAGGAACTTCAGAACCAACTCCGGCGTGATGTCCATCAGTTGCACGGCCGTCGGCGACTTGCCCAACTGCTCGGTCGCATACCCAAGGAACAGCGTCATCGCGTCGCGGTAGCAGGCCACCGTTTGCGGGCTGAGCGCACGCTGCGCCACCAGGTATTCGGTGAAGAACTGCTGCACCAGCGCCGGGAAGCTGGGTGGCGATCCCTTCCGGTGGTGGCGGGCTTCAGACATGGCTGAGCTCCGGCATGCACGACTCGAAGCGCTGCGCGGCCACCGCCATCAACTCCGGCACCGCATGCAAGTACCAGTAGGTGTTGGTCACCATCGCATGCCCAACGTAGGTCGACAGCGACAGCATCGCCTCGTCCACGTCGATGCCCTGCTGCTGCCACAGCAGGATGCGCCTGACCACGAAGGTGTGCCGCAGGTCATGGATGCGCGGCGCATGGTGCGTACCGCGGTTGGTCCAGCCCAAGTCGCTTCGCAGTGCGGCGAAGACGCGCTCCACCTGGTGCCCGCTGATCGGCTTGCCGAACAGCCGGCCGCGCGTACCGATGAAGAAGGGCGCGTCGTCGTCGCGTGAGGCGCCGGCCACGTCCCTCGTCCAGCGGTAGCGCCCCAAGGCCTTGGCCGTGCTCGGATGCAGAGGGACCTGGCGGGACTTGGCGAACTTCGTGCGCCGGATCGTCAGCAGCCCACGCCGCAGATCAACGTCGCCAATGTTCAGCGACAACGCCTCGGACAGGCGCAGACCGCAACTGGCGATCAAGCCGAACAGCGTCTCGTAGACCAGGCCACGCAGTCCGGGATTGGGACCGAGTTCGCGCGCTGCGGCCAGCAACTCGCGCACTTCCTCGGGGCTGTAGATGTGCGGGGCTTGGCGCTCAGGCAGCCGCCCGAAGATCGTGTCGTCGGGCACTTCGGTGGCCGGCTCGAACTGCTGCATCCAGCGCGCGAAGGAGCGCAAGTGCTTCAGCCGCCGGGCCCAGGTCCGGGGATCGACGCTGGCGTGCGAATCCAGGCGCGCCCACTCGGCCATCACCTCCAGGGTCAAGGGTCCGCGGTGACGCGTGCGCCGGACGTACTCGGCCAGGCTGCGCAGGCTGTAGGCGGGCGAGCGCAGTTGGAAGCCCAGGGTGCGGCGTTCTGTGAGGAAGCGCTCCACGAGCGAAGTCAGACCGATCGTCATGACGCCCTCCCGGTCGTGGCAGCAGCAGGGATCCCCGGCCAAGGCAGGGCCACCTCGACGAGACGGCCGCTGTCGAGCTTGGCGTAGATCAGCGTCGTGTTCAGCGAGCGGTGGCGCAGCACGTCGGCCACCTCCTTGAGCGAGGAGCCGCCGGCCAGCAGACGGCTGGCCATCGTGTGACGCAGCAGGTGCGAGCGCGTGTGCGCCAGCCCGGCGCGCGCATAGGCCTGGCGAATGGTCTTGCGCACGAGGTCGGGGCCGATCAGCTGGTCCCGGGGCGTCATGTGCCGGGCGAAGACCATCCGGTGCTGGGTCTTCGGTCGTTCGTCGCGCAGGTACGCGGCAATGGCCTGCCCGGTGGCTTGCGGCAAGGGCATGACGTCTTCACGCCGTCCCTTGGTGCGGCGCAAGGTGATCGTGCCGTCGTCCCAGTCGATGTCGTCCAGGCTCAGGCGTGCAACCTCGCCGCTGCGCAGGCCCAGATCGAGCATGCAGCGCACCATGGCGTCGGCGCGCAGCATCGACGGGCCGCTCTGGCCGAGGGCAGCCTCAAGCTGTTCGACCTCTGCCGGCTCCAGCGACTTGGGCAGCGATGCCAGTTGCCAGTTCGCCGGATACGCCAGCGCACCAACCAGCGCATGGGTGCGATCACCCAACGTCGCACGCCAGCGGAAGTAGCCGCGCAGGGTCGAGACCACAGCGCCCAGGCTCGTCGGCGCCTTGTAGTTCTTGGCCTGGGCGGCGAAGAAGCGGCGCACGCGCTCCGGCGTGATGACATCGAATTGGATGGCGTCGTCGCCGAAGTGCTTGCGCAGCAATGCTTCGACGAGGCGCAGCGCGCCCTCGCGCGTCTTCGGGGCAAGGCCCCGAACCTGTTCCATGTACTGGTCGTAGCGCCGCAGTTCCTGGGCCACCTCGGTCATGTCCACCGGCCTGGAGACGATGGCGGTGGCGGTGCGTAGGACGACAAGCAGGTGACCCAGCGCGGCGCGCACTGTGCTTGGATGGCGAGCACTCGTCGCGCAATGGCAGCCGGGAAGGTGATGCTCGACGAACTCGGCAACGAACCCCTCGTCGACGTCGGCCAGGCGTTTGTCGGCGCCCTTCATCCAAGTCGACAGGTGCGCCACCGCCGCTTCGCAGTTGCGCACGTAGCCGGCGGCATGGCCGCGATCCAAGAGGTACTGGCGGTACCCCGGGATATGGCGGTCCAACTGAGCGCAGCCGCGGGAACGGGCTGCAGGATCGGGGCGAAAACAAGGCTTGGTACGCATGGCGGCCTCCCGTTGTGGAGCCGTCAGTGCACCTGGGGCCAAGGACTATGTATAGATGCTCACGACATCAAGGGCGTGCTGGGCGCGTCTTGCCTCATCACCGGCCGCCCTACGACGGGCAACTACGCATAGTTGAGACCTATGCATAGGGGTCGTTCGCCGGCCTACGCGAACGGCGGCTGACCGGCGCCACGATTCCTGAAACTGGCCCACCAGAAAGCAGGCACTGGCCTCCGACTCCTCCCGCTGCACTGCAGACCTCGGCAAGGCAAGCCCGACAACCACGGGAATGCGCGCAGGGCAACCGCAACCACCGACCTGCCGCCTGCCGCAGCCGCAGGCTCGTTTGGACGGTTGCTCAGCCCTTCGGCTGCACGCCGAAGGCCCAGGCCAGCAGCGTAAAGCTGGCAAAGGCCAGCACCGTGCTGCTCATGATGATGCGCGTGACGCGGCCGTTGTCGGCGCCGTAGCGCTCGGCCAGCATGGCCACGTTGCTGGCGCTGGGCAGCGCGGCGGTGAGCGTGATGACCAGGATCTGGAAGCCGCTGAGCGGCGCGCCCAATGCCACCGCGCCGCCGGCCACCAGGAACACCAGCAGCGGGTGCAGCAGCAGCTTCATCAACGCCACCGGCAGGTACAGCGCCACCGGCGTGCGCGTGTGCGCGTGGCGGCCGGCGCGGCAAAGCACCGCGCCGATGGTGAACAGCGCCACCGGCGACGCGGCGTCGGCCAGCATGCGCACCACCACCTCGGGCGGGCCGCCGAGCTTGATGCCGGCCACCGAGAACAGCGCCCCGGCGGCGATCGACCAGGGCAGCGGGTTGCTCAGCGTGCCGCGCAGCGCGCGCGCCAGCGCGGCGCGCGCGCCCTGGCCGGCGGCGTCGTGCACCTGCGCCAGCGCGATGCACAGCGAGGTGGTGATGGCCAGGTCGACCAGGATCGTGCAGATCATCGGCCCGGCCGCGGCGGGGCCCAGCAGCGCCACCAGCAGCGGCACGCCCATGAAGCCGGTGTTCGGGAAGGCCGCCACCAGCGCGCCGAAGGACGCGTCCTTCAGGTGCACCCGGTCGCCGAGCGTGAAGGCGACGGCCGCGAACACCATCAGCAGTGCGCACAGCAGGTACACCGCCAGCAGCGCCGGGTTCAGCATCTCCAGCAGCGGCGTGTTCATGCCGAAGCGGAACAGCATGCACGGCAGCGCGAAATAGAGCACGAAGGCGTTCAGCCCCGGGATCGCGCTGTCGGGCAGCACGCCGCGCCAGGCCGCCAGCCAGCCGCAGAGCACGAGCGCGAAGAAGGGGACGGTGACGGCGAGGATGGCCTGCATGCAGGGCCGCAGTATCGCAAGCCCCGCACCGGGCCCGGCCGCAGCGCATAAGCTAGGCCCCCTTGCAACCCCTGACGAACGGAGCGGCCATGGCGGCGTCTGCACCCGGATTCCTCGCGCGCGGGTTCGGCCGGCTCTGGCGCCTGCTCGACGGCACGCGCCGGCTGCTGCTGAACCTGCTGTTCCTGGCGCTGCTGGTGGCGCTGGCCTGGGCCTACTTCGCGCAGCGGCCGAAGCCGCTGCAGGAGCGCACGGCGCTGGTGCTGCAGTTGCGCGGACCGCTGGTCGAGCAGTTCAGCGGCAGCTGGAGCGACACCGCGCTCGGCCGCCTGCGCAGCCGCTCGCCCAGGCAGGTGCAGCTGCGCGACGTGCTCGACGTGCTGCACGCCGCGTCCAGGGACCCGCAGATCGGCCAGGTGCTGCTGGCGCTGGACGACTTCGAGGGCGCCGGGCCGGCCTCGCTGCGCGAGCTGGCGGCGGCGGTGCAGCGCGTCAAGGCCGCAGGCAAGCCGGTGCTGGCCTGGGGCTCTGGCTACGACCAGCGCCAGTACCAGGTGGCGGCCGCGGCCAGCGAGGTCTGGCTGGACCCGATGGGCCGCGTGCACCTGCAGGGCTACGGCCGGCTGCGCAGCTACTACGGCGATGCGCTCGACCGGCTGGGCGTGACGGTGCACCTGAAGCGCGCCGGCCGCTACAAGAGCTTCGGCGAACCGTTCACGCGCAGCGGCCCGTCGCCCGAGGCCACCGAGGCCGAGACCGCGCTTAACCAGGGCTTGTGGCGCGGCTACACCGATGCGGTGGAGGCTGCCCGCCGGCTCGAGCCGGGCAGCCTGGCGCGCGGCATCGACGAGCTGCCGCAGCGGCTGGCGGCGGCCGGCGGCGACCTGGCGCAGCTGGCCCTGCAGTCCAGGCTGGTCGACGCGCTGAAGACGCGCGACGAGCTGCGCCGGGCGCTGGCCGAGCGCGGCGCGCCGGACGAGGCGACGAAGAGCTTCCGCCAGGTGGGCTTCGAGCAGTACCTGGCGCGGATCGATCGCCCTCGCGGCGGCGAGGCCGTGGCCGTGGTCGTGGCCGAAGGCGAGATCAGCGATGGCGAGGCTCCGCCCGGGCGCATCGGCGGGCTGTCCACCGCCGCACTGATCCGCAAGGCGCGCGAGGACGAACTCGTCAAGGCAGTGGTGCTGCGCGTCGATTCGCCCGGCGGCAGCGCCTTCGGCGCCGAGCTGATCCGCCGCGAGCTGGAGCTGACCCGGGCTGCGGGCAAGCCGGTCGTGGTGTCGATGGGCGACCTGGCGGCCTCCGGCGGCTACTGGGTGGCCACCGCTGCCGACGAGGTGATCGCCGACGCCGCCACGGTCACCGGCTCGATCGGCGTGTTCACGCTGCTGCCCACGGCCGAGCAGGCGCTGGAGCGACTGGGCGTGCAGTCGGCCGGCGTCACCACCACCTGGCTGGGCGCGGCCTACGACCTGCGCCGCGGCCTCGACCCGCGCTTCGGCGCGCTGGTGCAGTCCAGCGTCGACCATCTGTACGGCCAGTTCCTGGCCAAGGTGGCCGGCGCGCGCAAGCTGACGACGGCGCAGGCCGACGCGGCTGCGCAGGGCCGCGTCTGGACCGGCGAGCAGGCGCTGCAGCGCGGCCTGGTCGACCGGCTGGGCAGCTACGGCGACGCGCTGGCCGCGGCCGCACGCCGCGGCGGGGTCGCCGGGGCCGACAGCGGCGAGTTCCGCGTCAGCTACTTCGAGCGCCGGCCCGGCCGACTGCAGCAGTTGCTGGACATGGCAGGCGACAACCTGCGCGACCGCCTGGGCGCGTCCAACCCGGGCCTGGAGGTGCTTCGCGAAGGGCAGCGTGAACTGCTGTGGGCGGCCGGGCTGACCCAGGGCCGCCAGCCCTTCGCGCATGTCGCGCACTGCCTGTGCGTCGATCCCTGAGCGTCGGCCCCGTCATGGCATGCGGCTTGCCGCGGAGGAGTTCGTCATCCGTTCTGGTGATGTCCGGTGCCCGGCAGGTCCCGTAGCATCGCGCCGCAAGAGAGCGCAGAAAATCGAGGAGCAGCGTTGGTCCGTATCCACTGCGGCGCCGCCACGGCCACGGTCGACATGGACCGCGACCGGGTGGCCGAAGCCCGTCTCGGCGGCGTGCTGCTTCCGGCCAACGCCGGCGCGCTGAGCGCACGGATCCTGGAGGCCGGCGTGGACGCGGGCGCACACGGCGTGCTGGCCGACCTGCGCGGCGCGCTCGTCGCGCTGCCGAAGATCGAGTCTGCGCACTACGGCTACGTGCCTCGCGAGATGCTCGCGGTGCCGGTGGCGCTGGTCGTGACGCTGGAGCAACTGGCGGTGTACGAGCAGGTCGTGCATGCCGCCGCCGATCGCGGAACTATCCGCCGTGCTTTTCTGTCGCGGCAGGAGGCGCAGGAGTGGCTGCGGCAGCAGGCTCGCGCGCTGGCGGCCAACCAGATGTGGTGGTCAGCGCGTCGATCGCCGCCATAGCGGCCGCGTAGGCGGCGCGGTGCGTGGCGTCGTCCCGGGCGGCGCCGTCCAGGTGCGTGGCCAGCAGCAGGCCCAGCGGCGAGAGCGCGGACGGCCCCTGGGGCCGCAGCAGTTCCCAGGGCTCGACGCCAAAGGCAGCGGCCAGGTCGTGCAGCTCGTCGACGCGCGTCGCCACCGCGGCGCGGCGGATGCGGTCGAGCGTGCCGTTGCTGACCCCGCTGCGCGCGGTGATCTTCGGCAGCGTGTTCAGGTCCCCACGCGCCGCCATCAGCGCCCGCAGGTTCGCCGCCAGGATGTCTCTGGGTCGCATGGTCTGCCTCCTCCGAGCCGCGATGCTACCGCCAGCGGGACGGCGATGGCGTGCCGACGCCGCCGCCTATGATGCGCGTCCGCCGCCGCCGCCATCGGCATCGCCGGCGGCGCGACGCCCGCCCGCCCACTCCCTACGCCGCCCGCCTTGAGCGCACCGCCGTCCGAACTGCTCGCGCTGCGTCTGCCGGGCCTCGACCTGCGCGACTGGGGCGTGGTGGCCGTTTTCGCCGTCGTCTACCTGGGCATGTTCCTCGGCGGCCTGCCGCGGCTGAAGCTCGACCGCTCGGGCGTGGCGCTGCTCGGCGCCATCGCCGTCATCGCCTTCACCGGCGAGACCGTGGAAGAGGCGGCGCGGTCGGTGGACCTGCCGACGATCGTGCTGCTCTTCGCCTTCATGGTGGTGTCGGCGCAGATGCGGCTGGGCGGCTTCTACACCGCCGTCACGCGGCGCGTGGCCGACATGCCGCTGTCGCGCGGCGGCTTGCTGGCGGCGCTGATCGCCGTGGCCGGCGCGCTGTCGGCGGTGTTCTCCAACGACGTCGTCTGCCTGGCGATGACGCCGGTGGTCGCGCGCCTGTGCCTGCGGCGCGGCCTGCAGCCGCTGCCCTTCCTGGTCGGCCTTGCCTGCGCGGCCAACATCGGCTCGGCCGCCACGCTGATCGGCAACCCGCAGAACATGCTCATCGGCTCGGTGATGCAGCTGGACTTCGCCGCCTACCTGCGCCAGGCGCTGCTGCCCGTGGGCCTGAGCCTGCTGTGGCTGTGGTTGTGGCTCACCTGGGGGCCGGCGCATGCGGCCCTGCCGGCGGCCGCGCGCATGCCGCCACCGCAGGCCGAAGAGGAGCCCGCCTTCGATGCCTTGCAATCGGCCAAGGGGCTGCTCGTGGCCGCGTCGCTGATGCTGATCTTCCTGTTCACCGACTGGCCGCGCGACGTGGCGGCGCTGGTCGGCGCCGGCGTGCTGCTGCTCAGCCGCCGACTGCATTCGGCGCAGGTCATGGGCTATGTCGACTGGCAGCTGCTGCTGCTGTTCATCGGCCTGTTCGTCGTCAACCACGCCTTCGAGGGCACCGGGCTGGCCGCCGAGGCCGTGGCCTGGCTGGCCGCGCAGGGCGTGCACCTGTCCGAGCCGGGGCCGCTGCTGGTGGCCGGCGTGGCGCTGTCCAACCTGGTGTCCAACGTGCCGGCGGTGATGCTGCTGCTGCCGCACCTGCAGGGCGCGCAGGCGGCCACGCTGCTGGCGCTGGTGAGCACGCTGGCCGGCAACCTGCTGCTGGTGGGCTCGATCGCCAACCTGATCGTAGTCGACCTGGCACGCGCCAGCGGCATCCACATCGACTGGAGGCAGCACGGCGCGATCGGCTTGCCGGTGACGCTGGGCACGCTGCTGATCACCTGGGCCTGGATGCGTTGACTATCATCCGCGCCCCTTCTGCAGACCCCCGATGGCCGACGCTCCCCACACCCTGAACGACGCGCAGATGCAGGCGGTGCACCACCTGTCCGGCCCTTGCCTGGTGCTGGCCGGTGCCGGCTCGGGCAAGACGCGGGTCATCGTGCACAAGATCGCGCGGCTGCTGCAAAGCGGCCTGGAGCCGAAGCAGCTCGCCGCCATCACCTTCACCAACAAGGCCGCGGCCGAGATGCGCGAGCGCGCCAAGGCGCTGGTCGGCCCGCGCGCCGCGAAGGACCTGGCCATCAGCACCTTCCACTCGCTGGGCGTGCGCATGCTGCGCAGCGAGGGCACGAAGGTCGGTCTGAAGGAGCAGTTCTCGATCCTCGACAGCGACGACGTGCTGGGGGTGCTGCGCGATGCCGGCGGCTGCAGCGACAACGCGCTGGCGCGTCGCTGGCAGTGGGCTATCAGCCTGTGGAAGAACCAGGGCCTGGACAGCGCCGGGGCCGAAGGCGCCGCCGCCAGCGACGAGGAACGCATCGCCGCGCGCGTGATGCGTGTCTACGAGCAGCGGCTGTCAGCCTTCCAGGCGGTGGATTTCGACGACCTGATCGGCCTGCCGCTGAAACTGCTGCAGCGCGACGCCGAGGCGCGGCAGAAGTGGCGGGAGCAGTTCCGCCACATCCTGGTGGACGAGTACCAGGACACCAACGCCGTGCAGTACGAGCTGCTGAAGGCCTTGGTCGACCACGAGGATGAGCGCCGCCGCGGCCAGTTCACCGCGGTGGGCGACGACGACCAGAGCATCTACGGCTGGCGCGGCGCCACCATCGACAACCTGCGCCGGCTGCCG
>Ga0105096_10000809_pt1 | contig 11894 bp, 4 predicted proteins | sample PPLLak3cmMay2015_FD_87036 | JGI IMG/M metagenome (GOLD analysis project Ga0105096, IMG submission 87036) | Freshwater sediment microbial communities from Prairie Pothole Lake near Jamestown, North Dakota, USA - PPLs Lake P7 Core (1) Depth... | ecosystem: Environmental > Aquatic > Freshwater >... | reverse complement strand
TACTCGACGATTTTGGCGACGACGCCGGCGCCGACGGTGCGGCCGCCCTCGCGCACGGCGAAGCGCAGGCCTTCCTCCATCGCGATGGGCGCGATCAGCGCCACGTCCATCGTGATGTTGTCCCCCGGCATCACCATCTCCGTGCCCGCCGGCAACTGGATCGACCCGGTCACGTCCGTCGTGCGGAAGTAGAACTGCGGCCGATAGCCGTTGAAGAACGGCGTGTGCCGCCCGCCCTCTTCCTTGGACAGCACGTACACCTCGGCCTTGAACTTGGTGTGCGGCGTGATCGTGCCCGGCTTGGCCAGCACCTGCCCACGCTCGACATCCTCCCGCTTGGTGCCCCGCAGCAGCACACCAACGTTGTCGCCCGCCTGCCCCTGATCGAGCAGCTTCCTGAACATCTCCACGCCCGTGCAGGTGGTCTTGGTGGTCGGCCGGATGCCGATAATCTCGATCTCCTCGCCCACCCGAACAATCCCGCGCTCGACCCGCCCGGTCACCACGGTGCCCCGACCGGAAATCGAGAACACGTCCTCGATGGGCATCAGAAACGGCTGGTCAATGGCCCGCTCCGGCGTCGGAATGTAGCTGTCCAGCGCGTCGGCCAGCTTGAAGATCGACTGCTCGCCCAACTCGCCCTTGTCGCCCTCCAGCGCCAGCTTGGCCGAACCCTTGACGATCGGAATGTCGTCGCCCGGAAACTCGTACTTGGAGAGCAACTCGCGCACTTCCAGCTCGACGAGCTCCAGCAACTCGGCGTCGTCGACCATGTCGACCTTGTTCATGTAAACAATGATGTACGGCACCCCCACCTGCCGGGCCAGCAAAATGTGCTCGCGCGTCTGCGGCATCGGGCCGTCCGCAGCCGACACCACCAAAATGGCGCCGTCCATCTGCGCCGCTCCCGTGATCATGTTCTTCACATAGTCGGCATGCCCCGGGCAATCCACGTGCGCATAGTGCCGCTTGGCCGTCTCGTACTCGACGTGCGCCGTGTTGATCGTGATGCCCCGCGCCTTCTCCTCCGGCGCCGCATCAATCTGGTCGTACGCCTTCGCCTCGCCTCCAAACTTCTTGCTCAGCACCAGCGTGATCGCCGCCGTCAGCGTCGTCTTGCCATGATCCACGTGGCCAATCGTCCCTACATTCACGTGCGGCTTCGTCCGCTCAAACTTGCCCTTCGCCATGGTGTCCTCTTGCTAAGGAACGGTTGTTGAACTGCCTGTCGATTACTTGGTCTTGGCCGAGATCACCGCCTCGGCGACGTTCTTCGGCGCCTCGGCGTAGTGCTTGAACTCCATCGTGTAGGTCGCGCGGCCCTGGGTCAGCGATCGCAGCGTCGTCGAATAGCCGAACATTTCGGCCAGCGGCACCTCGGCCTTGATCGCCTTGCCGCCGCCGCCCGCGATGTCGTCCATGCCCTGAATCACGCCGCGCCGGGAGGACAGGTCGCCCATCACGTCGCCCATCTTCTCCTCTGGCGTTTCCACCTCGACCGCCATGATCGGCTCGAGCAGCACCGGGCTGGCGGCGCGCATGCCGTCCTTGAAGCCGATCGACGCCGCCATCTTGAATGCGTTCTCGTTCGAGTCGACCTCGTGGTACGAGCCGAAGTGCAGCGTCACCTTGACGTCGACCACCGGATAGCCGGCGAGCACGCCGGCTTTCAACGTTTCGTTCACGCCCTTCTCGACGGCCGGGATGTACTCGCGCGGCACGACGCCGCCCTTGATCGCGTCGACAAACTCGAACCCCTTGCCGTGTTCTTGCGGTTCAAGCTTCAGGACCACGTGTCCGTACTGGCCACGGCCGCCAGACTGCTTGATGAACTTGCCTTCGGCGCTCTCGACCACCTTGCGGATCGTCTCGCGATAGGCGACCTGCGGCTTGCCGACGGTGGCGGCGACATTGAACTCGCGCTTCATCCGGTCGACGAGGATCTCCAGATGCAACTCACCCATGCCGGAGATGATTGTCTGACCAGACTCCTCGTCGGTGTGGACACGGAAGGAAGGGTCTTCCTGCGCCAATCGGTTCAGAGCGATGCCCATCTTCTCCTGGTCGGCCTTGGTCTTCGGCTCGACAGCTTGCGAGATCACCGGCTCCGGGAACACCATTCGTTCGAGCGTGATCAAATGCGCGGGATCGCACAGCGTGTCGCCGGTCGTCGCCTCGCGCAACCCGACCGCGGCGGCGATATCGCCGGCGCGGACCTCCTTGATCTCCTCGCGCTCGTTGGCATGCATCTGCAGCAGACGGCCAACGCGTTCCTTCTTGCCCTTGATTGGGTTGTAAATCGTGTCGCCCGAGTTGATCACACCTGAATAGACGCGGAAAAAGATCAACTGGCCGACGTAAGGATCGGTCATGATCTTGAATGCCAAAGCGGCGAACTTCTCGCTGTCGTCCGCCCTGCGCTCCACCGGCCGCTCGCGATCGTCTGTTCCGGTCACCGGCGGGATATCAACCGGGCTCGGCAGGAACTCGACGACAGCATCCAACATCGCCTGAACGCCCTTGTTCTTGAACGCCGAACCGCACAGCATCGGCGTGATCTCGCTGGCGATCGTCCGCGCGCGAATGCCGAACTTGATCTCCCCTTCGGTCAGTTCGCCCGACTCGAGATACTTGTTCATCAGTTCTTCGTTCGCCTCGGCGGCGGCCTCGACCAGCTTCTCGCGCCATTCCTTGCAGGAATCGAGAAGTTCAGCCGGAATCTCGGCATACGTGAACTTCATGCCCTGGCTGGCTTCGTCCCAGACAATCGCCTTCATCTTGACCAGATCAACCACGCCTCTGAAGTTTTCCTCAGCGCCGATCGGCACCTGGATCGGGACAGGATTCGCCTTCAGCCGCGAGCGCATCTGCTCGTAGACCTTGAAGAAGTTGGCCCCGGTGCGGTCCATCTTGTTGACAAACGCCAGCCGCGGCACCTTGTACTTGTTCGCCTGACGCCAGACGGTCTCCGACTGCGGTTGCACGCCGCCGACCGCGCAGTAGACCATGCAGGCGCCGTCGAGAACGCGCATGCTGCGCTCGACCTCGATGGTGAAGTCGACGTGGCCTGGCGTGTCGATGATGTTGATTCGGTGCTCGGGGTACGACAGATCCATGCCGCGCCAGAAAGTGGTCGTCGCGGCCGAGGTGATGGTGATGCCCCGCTCCTGCTCCTGTTCCATCCAGTCCATCGTCGCGGCGCCATCGTGAACCTCGCCGATCTTGTGGTTGACCCCGGTGTAAAACAGGATGCGCTCGGTGGTCGTCGTCTTGCCGGCGTCGATATGCGCCGAGATGCCGATGTTTCGATAGCGCTCGATGGGCGTCTTGCGTGGCATAGGACTGTCCAGAAACTCAATTGCGGTGCGCGAAATGCGCTCCGCTTATCCGTCCGTTCAAAACCTGAAGTGCGCGAAGGCCTTGTTGGCCTCGGCCATCCGGTGCACTTCCTCACGCTTCTTCATCGCGCCACCACGACCCTCGGCCGCCTCGGACAACTCGCCAGCCAGACGCAGCGGCATCGACTTCTCGCCGCGCTTCTTGGCCGCCTCGCGCAGCCAGCGCATCGCCAGGGCCAGCCTCCGCACCGGGCGGACTTCGACCGGCACCTGGTAGTTGGCGCCGCCGACGCGGCGGCTCTTCACCTCGACCATCGGCTTGACGTTGTTGATCGCCAGCGTGAACACCTCGATCGGATCCTTGCCACTCTTCTTGCCGATCTGATCGAGCGCGCCGTAGACGATCCGCTCGGCAACAGCCTTCTTGCCGTCGAGCATGATTACGTTGACGAACTTGGTCAGCTCGGTACTGCTGAACTTGGGATCGGGCAGGATGTCCCGCTTGGGAACTTCACGACGGCGCGGCATTTCGGTTTCCTCTGGTCTTCAGTCTGAAGCGGCCCTGTGACCGCACAATGCCGCCCCATGGAGACGGGCGGCGACTTACTCAGCCGTTCACGCACCGGCGAACGGCTGGTCGATTACCTCTGGTCAGGCGGCCTTCGGTCGCTTGGCGCCGTACTTCGAGCGCGACTGCTTGCGGTCCTTCACGCCCTGGGTGTCGAGCGAGCCGCGAACGATGTGGTAGCGCACACCGGGCAGATCCTTGACGCGGCCGCCGCGGATCAACACAACCGAGTGCTCCTGCAGGTTGTGGCCCTCGCCGCCGATGTAGGAAATCACCTCGAAGCCGTTAGTCAGGCGCACCTTCGCAACTTTGCGCAGCGCCGAATTCGGCTTCTTGGGGGTCGTCGTGTACACGCGGGTGCAAACGCCGCGCTTCTGCGGGCTGTTTTTCAGCGCCGGACTCTTGCTCTTGATGCCCTCGATGACTCGGGGCTTGCGCACGAGCTGATTGATGGTCGGCATAGCCTTACCTGCTTCCGTGTTCGCTTGAATCGGTCGGAGTGCCTCGGCCCACCGGGCCGCGGCGCTGCTCGCAGATCCCTGGACCGGATTCAGCGCCCGACCGGAACATCCGGAAGTTCGCTCGGCAGGCGGCTGCCGAGTAAAAGAGCGAAGAATCCAGTTTCGGATCCGAAGAGCCTGAGATTTTCCTTTTCTTCGCCCTAGAGTGTCAAGTCGAGACGCGGCGTCTGGAAATCACAGGCCGCCGCGACCCCTTCGGCTCACTGCGTACCGGTTCCGCTGTCCGCCGTCCCGACATCGGCATCGTCGGCAGATTCGAGCGCGGTAGCTTCCGCAGCACGCGCGCTCGCCTCGAGCGCGGCCAGCGCTTCGCGCTCAGCCGCTTCGAACTCTTCCTTTTCCTTGCGTGCGCGGTGATAGGCCAGACCGGTTCCCGCGGGAATCAGGCGGCCAACGATCACGTTCTCCTTCAGTCCGCGCAGTTCGTCACGCTTGCCCATGATCGCCGCTTCGGTCAGCACGCGAGTGGTCTCCTGGAAGGAGGCCGCGGAGATGAAGGAGTCGGTCGACAGGGAAGCCTTGGTGATGCCCAGCAGAATGTTCTCGTACAGTGCCGGCCGCCCGCCGCGGTTGATGGCTCGATCGTTCTCGTCGAGCAGTTCCGAACGTTCAACCTGTTCGCCCGGAATGAACGGCGAGTCACCGGAATCGGAAATCTGCACCCGGCGCAGCATCTGGCGCACGATCACTTCAATGTGCTTGTCGTTGATCTTCACACCTTGCAGACGGTACACGTCCTGCACTTCGTCGACGACGTAACGGGCCAGCGCCTCGACTCCGATCAGGCGGAGGATGTCGTGCGGATCGGCGGGGCCATCGACAATCAGTTCGCCCTTGTTGACAACCTGCCCGTCGTGCACAAGTACGTGCTTGTCCTTCGGGATCAGGAACTCGCTTTCCTTGCCTTCGAGATCGGTAATGATCAGTCGCTGCTTGCCCTTGGTGTCCTTGCCGAACGAGACCGTGCCGGTGACCTCGGCCAGCATGCCGGCGTCTTTCGGCGAGCGCGCCTCGAAAAGTTCCGCCACGCGCGGCAGTCCACCGGTGATGTCGCGCGTCTTTTGCGACTCCTGCGGGATTCTCGCCAGCACCTCGCCGACCGCGACCTGTTGGCCGTCGCGGACAACGATTAGCGCGCCGACCGGAAAGCTGATCGTCACGGCGTGGTCAGTGCCCGGAATCTTCACCTCCTCCCCGGATTCATTGATCAACTTGACCTGTGGTCGAACGCCCTTCGACGCCGCGCCGCGCCGCTTGACGTCGATGACGACGAGGGTCGACAGACCGGTGACCTCGTCGATCTGCTTGGCGACCGTCACGCCTTCCTCGACGTTTTCGAACTTCACCGTGCCACCGTACTCCGTGATGATCGGTCGCGTCAGCGGGTCCCAGCTCGCCAGCGCGGTGCCGGGCCTGACCGCCTTGCCGTCGCTGACCAGCAACGTTGCCCCGTAGGGCACCTTGTGCCGTTCGCGCTCGCGCCCGGCGTCATCGGTGACGATCGCCTCGCCGGAGCGGGAGATCACCACCTGTTCGCCCTTGGCATTGGTGACGTACCGCATCTGCGCCGAAAAGCGCACCGTGCCGTTGCTCTTGGCCTCGACTCCGGAGACCACGGCCGCCCGCGACGCCGCACCGCCAATGTGAAAGGTCCGCATCGTCAACTGAGTGCCCGGCTCGCCGATCGACTGCGCGGCGATCACGCCGACCGCCTCGCCGACATTGACCAACGAACCGCGGCCGAGGTCGCGGCCGTAGCACTTGGCGCAAATGCCGTAGCGCGTGCCGCAGGTCAGCGGCGTGCGCACCTTGACCTCGTCGATACCGAGCAGCTCGATCTTCTCGACCGCGTCCTCGTCGAACAGTGTGCCGGCCGCATAGAGCACATCCTGGGTGTCCGGATCCATCACATCCTGCGCCGCCACCCGGCCCAGGATGCGGTCGCGCAGCGCCTCGATCACTTCGCCGCCCTCGACCAGCGCCCGCATGGCGACACCGTTGGTCGTGCCGCAGTCGTCCTCGGTGACCACCAGGTCCTGCGTGACGTCTACCAGGCGGCGCGTTAGGTAGCCCGAGTTGGCTGTCTTCAGCGCCGTGTCAGCCAGACCCTTGCGCGCACCATGAGTCGAGATGAAGTACTGGAGGACGTTCAGTCCCTCGCGGAAATTGGCGGTAATCGGCGTCTCGATGATCGAACCGTCGGGCTTGGCCATCAGGCCGCGCATGCCGGCCAGCTGGCGGATCTGCGCCACCGAACCCCGCGCACCTGAGTCCGCCATCATGAAGATCGAGTTGAACGACTCCTGCCTCGTGTCGGCGCCATGACGGTCCTTGGTCTCCTCGGTCGCCAGCTGCTCCATCATCACCTTGCCGACCTGGTCGCCGGCGCGGCCCCAGATGTCGACCACTTTGTTGTAGCGCTCGCCCTGCGTCACCAGGCCCGAGGTGTACTGCGCCTCGATCTCCTTCACTTCCTTTTCCGCGCTGCGGATGATCTCGACCTTCTGCTCGGGGATCAACATGTCGTCGATGGCAATCGACAGGCCGGCGCGAGTGGCGAGCGTAAAACCCGACTGCAGCAGCTTGTCGGCAAAGATCACCGTCTCGCGCAGACCGCAGCGGCGGAACGCCGTGTTGATCAGGCGTGAAATCTCCTTCTTCTTCAGCGGCCGGTTGAGCACCGAAAACGGCAATCCCGCCGGCAGGATCTCCGACAGCAGCGCGCGGCCGACCGTCGTCTCGTAGCGGCTGACCCTTTCGGTCTTCTCGCCGCTGGCGGGATCGACGTCGAACTCGCGGATGCGGACTGTGATACGCGTCTGCAGCTCGACTTGCTTGTTCTCGTAGGCGCGCCGAACTTCCGCGACGTCGGCGAAGAACGCGCCTTCGTTGACCCCGTTGATCTTTTCGCGCGTGGCGTAATAAAGGCCCAGCACCACGTCCTGGCTCGGCACGATTGACGGATCGCCGTTGCTCGGGAACAGGATGTTGTTCGACGCCAGCATCAGCGCCCGTGCCTCGAGTTGAGCTTCAAGCGACAGCGGCACGTGCACCGCCATCTGGTCGCCGTCGAAGTCAGCGTTGAACGCAGCGCAGACCAGCGGATGCAGCTGGATCGCCTTGCCCTCAATCAGCACCGGCTCGAAGGCCTGGATGCCCAGCCTGTGCAAGGTCGGCGCGCGGTTCAGCAGCACCGGGTGCTGCCGGATCACTTCCTCGAGGATGTCCCAGACGATCGCTTCCTGCGCATCGACCATCTTCTTGGCCGCCTTGATCGTGGTGGCCATGCCCATCAGTTCGAGCTTGTTGAAGATGAACGGCTTGAAGAGCTCCAGCGCCATCAGCTTCGGCAGGCCACACTGGTGCAGCTTCAACTGCGGGCCGACGACGATCACCGACCGACCCGAGTAGTCGACGCGTTTGCCGAGCAGATTCTGGCGGAAGCGGCCGCCCTTGCCCTTGATCATGTCGGCGAGCGACTTCAGCGGCCGCTTGTTGGCCCCGGTCATCGCCTTGCCGCGGCGGCCGTTGTCGAGCAACGAGTCCACCGCCTCCTGCAGCATCCGCTTCTCGTTGCGGACAATGATTTCCGGCGCCTTCAGCTCGAGCAACCGCTTCAGCCGGTTGTTACGGTTGATGACCCGACGGTAGAGGTCATTCAGATCGGAAGTCGCGAAGCGCCCGCCATCGAGCGGTACCAGTGGCCGCAGCTCGGGCGGCAGCACCGGCAACACCTCCATGATCATGAACTCGGGCTTGATGCCAGAACGCTGGAACCCTTCAAGCGTCTTCAGCCGCTTGGCGAACTTCTTGATCTTGGCCTCGGAGCCGGTCGCTGCCAGATCCTTGCGCAACGTGTCGATCTCGCGATCGACGTCGATTGCGCGCAGCAGCTCGCGGATCGCCTCGGCGCCCATCACGGCACGGAACTCGTCGCCGTATTCTTCCGTCTTGGCGATGAAGTCGTCCTCGGTCATCAGCTGGCCGCGCTTCAGCGGCGTGAAACCGGGGTCGGTCACGCAGTAGGCCTCGAAGTACAGCACGCGCTCGATGTCGCGCAGCGTCATGTCGAGCACCATGCCCATCCGCGACGGGAGGCTCTTCAGGAACCAGATGTGCGCCGTCGGGCTGGCCAGCTCGATGTGACCCATACGTTCGCGCCGGACCTTGGCCAGCGTCACCTCGACGCCGCACTTTTCGCAGATGACGCCGCGGTGCTTTAGCCGCTTGTACTTGCCGCAAAGGCACTCGTAGTCCTTGATCGGCCCGAAGATCTTGGCGCAGAAAAGACCGTCCCGCTCCGGCTTGAATGTGCGGTAGTTGATCGTTTCGGGCTTCTTCACTTCGCCGAAGGACCACGAGCGGATCTTCTGCGGCGAGGCGATGCCGATCTTGATGGCGTCAAACTGCTCCTGCTGCTGAACCTGCTTGAAGAGATCGAGTAGCGCTTTCATGCGTCTGCTCCAAATTGGCTGAAACGTGAAACCAGCTGGCTGTCGTTCATGCCGCGACGGCGCCCGCGGGGTCCCGCCCCGCCGCGCCGCGCTTCACGTTCATGCCCTTTCCAGATCGATGTCGATTCCGAGCGAACGGATTTCCTTGACCAGCACGTTGAACGACTCCGGCATGCCGGCATCGATCGAGTGCTCGCCCTTGACGATGTTTTCGTACAGCTTGGTGCGGCCCTGCACATCGTCCGACTTCACCGTCAGCATCTCCTGCAGCGTGTAGGCGGCGCCGTAGGCCTCCAGCGCCCACACTTCCATCTCGCCGAAGCGCTGGCCGCCGAACTGTGCCTTGCCGCCCAGCGGCTGCTGGGTGACCAGCGAGTACGGACCGGTAGAGCGGGCGTGCATCTTGTCGTCGACCAGGTGGTGCAGCTTCAGCATGTGCATGTAGCCGACCGTGACCGGTCGCTCGAAGGCCTCACCGGTGCGGCCGTCGTACAGCCGCGCCTGTGTGCGCGACCCGGTCAGTCCGAGCCGGCCGGCAACCTCGATCGGATAGGCCATTTCAAGCATGCCGCGGATCTCCGATTCCGAGGCCCCGTCGAACACCGGCGTGGCGAAGGGCACGCCGGCAGTTAGGTGTTCCGCGAGCTGCAGCAGATCCTCGTCGGACAGCGTGTCGATCTCCTCTGACTTGCCCGACTTGTTGTACAGGTCGCGGACGAAACCGCGCACCTGCGCCGCCTTGGTCTCCCGCAGCAGGTCGCCGATCCGCTGGCCAAGGCCCTTGGCAGCCCATCCGAGGTGGGTCTCGAGGATCTGGCCGACGTTCATCCGCGACGGCACGCCGAGCGGATTCAGCACGATGTCCACCGGCGTGCCGTCGGCCATATGGGGCATGTCCTCGACCGGAACGATCCTCGACACCACGCCCTTGTTGCCATGCCGGCCGGCCATCTTGTCGCCCGGCTGCAGGCGGCGCTTCACCGCCAGGTAGACCTTGACCATCTTCAGCACGCCGGGCGGCAGTTCGTCGCCCTGGGTCAGCTTGCGGCGCTTGTCCTCGAACGCGACGTCGAAGTCCTTGCGCTTCGCCTCGATCGACTCCTTCAGGCCCTCGAGCTGCGCCGCCGCTGCCTCGTCGCCGAGGCGGATGTCGAACCAGTGGTACTTCTCGAGTGAGTCGAGGTAGTCCTTGGTGATCACCGTGCCCTTGGCGATCTTGCGCGGGCCGCCGGTGGCCTCCTTCTTCAGCAGCAGCTTCTCGATCCGGACAAAGGCATCGGCCTCGACGATGCGCAGCTGGTCATTCAGATCCTGGCGATAGCGCTTCAGCGCATCGTCGATGATCTGCTGCGCGCGCTTGTCTCGCTCGATGCCTTCGCGTGTGAAGACCTGCACGTCGATCACCGTGCCGTTCATGCCTGAGGGCACGCGCAGCGAGGTGTCCTTCACGTCGGAGGCCTTCTCGCCGAAGATGGCCCGCAGCAGCTTCTCCTCCGGCGTCAGCTGCGTCTCGCCCTTGGGCGTCACCTTGCCGACCAGCACGTCGCCGGCCTGCGCCTCGGCCCCGATGTAGACGATGCCCGAATCGTCGAGCCGCGCCAGCTGGCTCTCCGACAGGTTGGAGATGTCGCGAGTTATCTCCTCCGAGCCGAGCTTGGTGTCCCGGGCGACGACGTTCAGCTCCTCGATGTGGATCGAGGTGAAGCGGTCGTCGGCGACGACACGCTCCGAGATCAGGATCGAGTCCTCGAAGTTGTAGCCGTTCCAGGGCATGAAGGCGACCAGCATGTTCTGGCCCAGCGCCAGTTCGCCGAGATCCGACGAGGCGCCGTCGGCAATGACGTCGCCCTTGGCGATCAGATCGCCCTTCTTCACGATCGGCCGCTGGTTGATGTTCGTGTTCTGGTTGCTGCGCGTGTACTTGACAAGGTTGTAGATGTCGACGCCTACGCCCCCAGCGACGTTCTCCTTTTCGTAGACACGCACAACGATGCGGTCGGCGTCGACATAGTCGACCACGCCGCCGCGCAGCGCCTGAACGGTCGTGCCCGAGTCGACCGCCACCGTGCGCTCGACGCCGGTGCCGACGAACGGCTTCTCCGGCCTAAGGCAGGGGACGGCCTGGCGTTGCATGTTCGAGCCCATCAGCGCGCGGTTGGCGTCGTCGTGCTCTAGAAACGGGATCAGCGACGCCGCAACCGAGACGATCTGGCTCGGTGCCACGTCCATGAAATCGACCCGCTCGGGACTCATCAGCACGAACTCGCCGCTCTCGCGGCAGCTCACCAGCTCGTCCTGGAAGCGGCCGTTCTTGTCGAGCGGTGCATTGGCCTGCGCAATCACATACTTGTGTTCCTCGATCGCCGACAAATAGGAGATCTCGTTGGTGACCCTGCCGCCCCCAGCCCGGCGGTACGGCGTCTCGAGAAAGCCGTACTCGTTCAGCCGCGCGTACAGCGCCAGCGAGTTGATGAGGCCGATGTTCGGGCCCTCCGGCGTCTCGATCGGGCACACCCGGCCGTAATGTGTCGGATGCACGTCGCGGACCTCGAAGCCGGCACGCTCACGCGTCAGGCCGCCCGGTCCCAGCGCAGAGACGCGCCGCTTGTGCGTGATCTCCGACAGCGGGTTGGTCTGATCCATGAACTGCGACAGCTGCGAGGAACCGAAGAATTCGCGGATCGAGGCGCTGATCGGCTTCGAATTGATCAGGTCGTGCGGCATCAGGTTTTCCGTCTCGGCCTGGCCGAGACGCTCGCGCACAGCACGCTCCACCCGCACCAGGCCGGCGCGGAACTGGTTCTCCGCCAGTTCGCCGACGCAACGCACGCGGCGGTTGCCGAGGTGGTCGATGTCGTCGATCTCGCCGCGGCCATTGCGCAGCTCCACGAGCAGCTTCATCGTGTCGATGATGTCTTCGTGCGTCAGCACCATCGGCCCGGTGATCTCCGGCCGGCCGAAGCGGCTGTTGACCTTCATCCGGCCGACGCGCGAAAGGTCGTAGGTCTCGTCG
>Ga0105096_10000807_pt1 | contig 11909 bp, 10 predicted proteins | sample PPLLak3cmMay2015_FD_87036 | JGI IMG/M metagenome (GOLD analysis project Ga0105096, IMG submission 87036) | Freshwater sediment microbial communities from Prairie Pothole Lake near Jamestown, North Dakota, USA - PPLs Lake P7 Core (1) Depth... | ecosystem: Environmental > Aquatic > Freshwater >... | reverse complement strand
CGCGTTGACCATGCCGGCCGACGGCCAGTTTCGCCGCGTGCATTCGGGCGATGTCAAGATCTATCAAAACGTGCAGGCGCTGCCGCGGGCTTACATAGCTAGCCGGGTGGCTGTGGCGGCCGACGACTCAGCCGCGCTGGCTGCGCTGGCCGATCCGGACTTTGAGCCGGGCGGGCAGGTGGTGCTGCTGGCCGATGAGTTGGCCGCGGCCGGCCTGCTGGAGCAGGCAGCGCAGCTTGCCAGCCCGGCCGCTCCGGCCGTTGTGCAGGTCGTCAGCTACCAACCCGAGCAGATAGAGTTGGATGTGACCCTGGACGCGCCCGGCGTGCTGGTGTTGGCCGACACCTGGTATCCCGGATGGCAGGCGACGGTGGATGGCGTGCCCGCGGCGCTACTGCGGGCCGACTACCTGTTTCGATCCGTGTTGCTGCCAGCCGGCCAGCACCGCGTTCAGTTCGACTATCGGCCGGCTGCGCTTAGCCGCGGCGCTGGCGTCAGCCTGGCGGCTGCGCTGCTGCTGGTGGTAGTGGCTGTTATGGGCGCGCGTAAGGACGGCTGACAGTCCTTTGCATTACCGAGGTGAAGCGTGAACGTGATCAATCGCATTGTCACCGTCTTGGTGGTGATCCTGCTGTGGGCGGCGCTGGTGCTGCTGGCGGCTGCGCCCGAGCAGTCGCTGGCCTGGGCGCGCCAGGGGATCGACTGGGTTGAGGTAAGTCTCTTTCAGTTGGCGGCCATGCGGCCGGGTTGGCTCTATCCGCTGCTGCGCGGGGCCACGATCATCGTGGCGACGCTGCTGGCCCTGGCCTGGCTGATGCAAGAGCTGCGCCGCAAGCGGACGCCGGTGGTCAAGATGCGCCTGGCGTCGGGCGGCGAGGCAGCCGTGACCGCCGACTCTATCAGCCGTCGCCTGGCCTGGCATATCGACCAACTGGCCGACGTTAACAGCGTAACGCCCGTGGTGCGCACGCGCGGCGCGTCTGTGGACGTCGATCTGAACCTGCAAACCGCGCCGGATGTGGACGTGGCTATGAAGACCGAGGAGGTGGTGGCAGTGGCGCGCGATGTGATCGAGACCCAGATGGGCCTGCAGCTCAACAAGGTCAAGGTCAATATCGACCACGCGCCCTTCAAGCCGGCGCTGTGACGCGTAAGGCCGGTGCGGCGCGAGTGTGTGTCATGTCACTGACAGGCGCGGCTAAGCAGCGCACACTCTGGGTAGTAACGCATCGACGAGCCCTTGCATCCTACCACAAAGTCCCATCCTACGGAGAGCAATCGCATGGCATTGTTTGCATCTGTCAAAAAAACCTTCAACAAACCGGCGCCTGTTCATCAGCCCTCGCCGACCGAAGCTACGCAGCCAGATGGCGGCCAGCCGTCCGCGCAGCCGCAGCCGGTGGTCGTGCCTGAAGTCCAGCCGGCCGATCTGATTCCCCTCTATCGCGATGGCGCTGCGCCGAAGCTGCTGGATTGCCGCGAGCCATTCGAGTGGTCGCAGGTGCGCATACCCGGCAGTCTGCACATCCCGATGAACGACATCCCTGCTCGCCTGGGCGAGCTGGACCCAACCGCGCAGTGGGTTGTAGTCTGCGCCCACGGCAATCGTTCCTATGCGGTGGCCGGCTATCTGCTGCACAATGGCCTGCAGGCCAGCAGCCTGGCGGGCGGCGTCACTGACTGGTGGATGCGCGGCGGTGAGACCGAAAGCGACTACCGGCGCTGAATCGAACTTGACAACGCTCTTGCAAAGCCCGTATAATGGCCTCACTGCGGTGGCCGGTCCGTTGTCGCCAAAACATTTCCCTGGAGGCACATAACATGTCGGAGAAACTTGTCAAACACATCATGCATAACGGCGTCATTAGCTGCAAGTCCGATACACCGGTGGCGGATGTGGTGCGTATTTTAAGTGACACCGATATCCACGCGCTGGTAGTGACGGGCGAAAATGGCGAGGTTGCCGGGATCATTTCCCATATGGATATCATCACGCATCATCAGGAAGACCTGACCAAGCTCAATGCGGACCAAATCATGACCGCCGGCGTGATCAGTGTCGCTCCCGACTCACCCGTGCGCGATGCGATCGACGTGATGGTCAAGAAACGCATCCATCGTCTGGTGGTGACCCAGCCTGAAGGCGACAAATTGATGCCGGTAGGCGTGCTCTCCACCACCGATATCGTCCGCGAGATGCGTGGTTCCAAGTGGACGTGGTACGTATAGACGATCGGCGCCTGAACAGTTGGCAAGTGACCGGGCCAGCGCGGCGATGAAGACCGGCGCCTCAGGCGCCCGGCGTTGTTGTGACGCTGCGTGACTCGTCTCGACGCTTTTTGCGGCCGCCCGATGGTTCCTCAAGAACAAGCTCCACTGCACAGTACTGTGCAGTGGAGCTTGTTCTTGGCCTATTGAATGACGGGTCGTATCAGTTGCGTGCTTGACCGTCTTGCCATTGCTGGAGCCAGCGCGTGACGTCGTCAGAGCGGGCTCGATGGGTCTGCCAGCTTACGCCCCCTTGCAACAGGATCTGGCGCAGGCTCTCGCGGCTAATCTCGGCGACAATCCCGTTGTCGATCAGATAATCCCTGAGCGAGTCCAAGGTCCATGCAGTGCGCAACAGGCCCAACTCACGCGGCGGCGTCTTGGCCGTGTCAACGATGTGGGAGCGCACCTTTGGGCTGAATTTGCCTCGCGGACCCGGTTTGCGCCGCGTTGGTTGCAAACCCGTTGTGCCATGATGATTGAAGCGGACAACCCATTTACGCACCTTGTCCACGTGCAGACCGACCAGAGGCGCGATTTCAGGGACGCGGTACTGCTCCTGGGAAGATAGCAAGACAATCAAGGCGCGTTGCTTGATCGCCTCATTCTCCCCTACCATGAGCCGTTCCAGAGTAGCGCGTTCCTCAAGGTTCAGGGATCTGGCGAACAGTAATTTGGGCATGGTTGAAAACTCCTGAAGAGTGGGATGGTACACGCATTTCGGCGCCGATATGCTGGTGACCATGACACAGGTGAATGGACGGTTGCGACAGAAGGACCGATCCGTTTGCTGCGACGCTGCTTATCAAGCTTTCTGCGGCGTTTGCCGGGGGCTTATCCAATTGGCCGGATAGCCTGCACCAATTCTTGAACCAATACCAGTATACATGGAACTGACAGGTATTTCAATAGTACTTTAGTACTATTCCTGGTGTCGAGTGCCGTGCGGCTTTGAACTGCGCACTCCCGGGAAGCTTTGGATGAATCGCTTGCGTTGAGTATAATTTACCTTCAGCCAACAAACTGCGGTATGCCGATCTAGGAAGGCCGGTGCTATGCCTATCTACGAATATGAGTGTGAGAGTTGCAGAATGCGTTTTGAAAAAATGCAGCGCTTTAGCGATGATCCCCTGCGAATCTGTCCTGACTGCGCAGGATCGATCCACCGCGTGATACAGCCGGTGGGCGTAATTTTCAAGGGATCAGGCTTCTACGTTACGGACAACAGGGGCAAATCCTCTACTATGCCGCCTAGCAAGCGCGAAGGCGACGGCAGAAGCGAAGGCGACGGCAAGAGCGATGGCGAGGGCAAGAGCGAGGCCAAGAATGAAGCCAAGGGTGAGACCAAGACCGCGGAGCCGTCGGCTAAGCCTAAGGCCGTAGAGGGATCGTCCTCCGCTTGATGCCAGACAGGATCCGTCAATAACAAAAGCCTCACCGCTTGGGTGAGGCTTTTTGATTTCGTTGCCGAGGAACTTAGGCGGCAGCGAGCTCGTCCACCATGGTGTCCTATAGCTGGAAACTGCCGCTGGCGGGCACCACCTTTTGATTGAAATTGGTGACGAAGTTGAGCAGTTGGCCGCGCAGCGCTTTCCAGTCGTCGCTCTCCAGGATGCGTTCCATAGCAGCCGCGTCGCTGGTCACGCCCCCGGTGAGGATCTGCGGACCCTCGCCATACACCGTGTACCAGGCTTCGGTAGGTTGCAAACCCAAGCGCATCAGTTTCGGTGCAAATTCGCGGACGATGAACTCGAAATAAGGCTGTTCGCGCCCCGTCTTGATGTCCCAGCTCATCAATAGCTTCATCATCATGCCATCGACTCCTTGCCTCAGGCGGTCCGCCGGCCGAGGCGATTGGTACTTGGGCGATCCGGGCGGCTCCCTGGCAACAGCCGGCAGGTAGGCCAAAGATCAACAAACTACAAGCTGTGCATAGCATACCAGTAAGTAGCCATTTCCGCAAGTTGGCTAGGTTTCATTTGGGTGTGTTGGACCATTGCGCCGCCAAAGGTGGAACGCTTACTTGACAGTGCCCGGTTGAAATCTTACAATAGGTAAGGTTCAACGAGCAATTGCTTACAGGAGTAGACTTTGATGCAGGCCACAGCGCCAACTTCCTATTCACGGCTTTCCATTCCCGGCGCCATTACATCGGGGGCGCTCTTAGCGCTGATTCTGCTCGCGCTGGCAACTTCCTTGCGGTCGGCTGAATGGACAGATGGCATGGGATTGCTCGCCCCCATTGTGCTGGGCGGCTTTCTGCTGGGCGTGGCGCTCAGCTATTCCCGTTGGAGCGGTTTGTTTCCTGTTGTGCAAAGCCTGGTGGTGGGATCGGCTGTGGTGCTCTATTGGGTGAGCCGGGCGCCGGAGATTCCAGCCGACCTCATCGGCGCTGACCGCATCCTCTTCATCGGTGAGAGCCTGTGGTCATGGATACTGTTGCTGTTCTCTAACGAGCCGGCGCGCAGTAACCTGGTGTTTCTCTTGCAGTTGGGGTTCTTGCTGTGGTGGCTGGGCTACCTGTCGGCCTGGGCAGTGTTTCGTGAGGGCAGAGTCTGGCGCGCCATCATTCCCATCGGTCTGGTTTTGTTGGTCAATACTTATTTTGGTCCGCCTGGCCTGGGCCTCTATTTCGCCGTTTTCGTGGTGTGCGCTCTGTTGCTGGCCGTGCGGAGCTTCCTCTCCGAGAAAGAGATTGCCTGGCGCATCGAGCGGGTGCGTTACGCTAACGACATCCAGGTGGACTTCTTGCGCGATGGCCTGCTGTTGGCGCTGTTGGTGGTGGCGCTGGCCGTGTTCTTGCCCAGTGCGGGCAGCAATGGCGCCATGTCAGCGGCGCTGGAGCCGCTGCGCACGCCCTGGCGTGATGTGCAGCAGGAGTGGGGCCGCCTGTTCAGCACCCTCAACTACCAGGGCACCGCGGTGGGGGAGCCGGTTTTCGGCGACACGCTGACCATGGGCGGTGCGCGCAACCTGGGCGACCAATTGATCATGGATGTCACCAGCAGCAGCGGCCGCTACTGGCGCGCCGTGGCCTACGACACATTCACCGGCCAGCGCTGGCTGAATACGACCACTGTCGCCCAGGCCATCGACGGCGGCAACCATGTGCGTACGCCGCAGTTTGAAGCCCGTCGGGAGATCACCCAGACGTTTACAATCCTGGCGCCTACCGGCAACGTCTTGTTTGCAGCCGGCCAGCCACTGCGCGTCAGCCTCAAGGCGACGGCGGACCTTCTGGTGGTCGAGCAGGAGCCGGACGTCAACTTGCCTATTGCCGAGATCACCTTGCTGCATCGCCGCGAAGCAGCGCTCAGGCCGGGCGACAGGTATCTGGCTGTCTCATCGCTCTCCCGGGCGACGGTCGAAGACCTGCAAGAAGCAGGCGTGGACTATCCTGCCTGGGTAACTGACAAGTTCTTGGACCTGCCGTCTGACCTGGCGCCACAGGTGGGCGAACTGGCCAGACAAGTGACTGCCGGCGCCGCCACTCCCTACGATCAGGCGGTGGCCATCGAGCAATACCTGCGCGGCTTCACCTACAACGATCAAATCGCCGCGCCTCCGCCAGGGGTCAACGGCGTCAATTACTTCCTGTTCGATGTACAAGAGGGTTACTGCGACTACTATGCCAGTAGCTTTGCCATGATGGCTCGCACGCTGGGCATTCCCGCGCGCGTGTCGGCCGGTTACTCGCAAGGCGAATACCTGCCGGAGGCCGACGTCTACCGGGTGCGTGAGTACAACGGCCACTCCTGGCCAGAGCTGTTCTTCCCTGGCTATGGCTGGATTGAGTTCGAGCCGACCGCCGCTGAGCTGGAGATCGTGCGCGAGCGCCGGCTGGCCGCCGAGCCGGAGCCGACGCCCGATCCATTCTCTGACCTGTTGGAGGATGAGGATGTGCTGGGTCCAGAGCAGCAAACCGACGCCGGCGGGGCCGCCCAGTTGCCGGGCGCAGCCGACCAAGCGGCGGCCGCAGACAGCAGCCGGCTCGGCCTGTGGATCGGCCTGGCCGCGCTGGCGGCGCTGCTGATGGGCGTTTTGGTCTGGCGCCGCCGGCAGCCAGTAACGCAGCGCACCATTGAGCGCACGCTGCTCGATCCCCTGTTCACCGCCAAGTTGTACGGCCGGCTGCTACAGTGGGCGCAGTGGCTGCGTCTGCCCTTGCTGTCCAGCCAGACGCCCAACGAACAGGCCGCAACGCTGGTGGCGGCCGTGCCGGAAGGCCAGGCTGCCATTCAATCGATTACCGATCTGTACGTCGAGGACCTCTACAGCCCGCACGGGCCGGACCAGCGCAAGTCCGAGCAGGCCTTGGTGGCATGGAGCAGCTTGCAGCCGCTCCTGCGCCGCACCTGGTTGCAGATCCGTCTGCGTCCGGTGACCGGCCTGCGCCAGATGTTCAAGCGCCCCCCCAGCAAACCTGCTGAGACCGAGTAGGATCCGTCAAGAACCAAATAGGCGCTTCGGCCGGTCTCCTGACCGAGCCAACTCACGCGTTATCTGCTGGCAGTCGCCAGAATTGCGGCCAACGTGACCTACGGAAGGTAGTCGCTAGCTCGCGGCCAAGGGACCGTCGGCCAGCAGCGCTTTGAAGCGCGCTTCGTCCTTGCGCTTGTGCGGCCCCACCACGGCCAGTTGACCGTGGCCTGCGCGGAAGAGTTGATTGGCCACCTGCAGCATATCCTCAGCGCCGATCTGCTCGATACGCTGCACGATCTCCTCGACAGTCAGTTGTTCACCGCCCGCGGCCTCTTGCCGGCCAAACCAGCCAGCCACGGCCATCGTGTCTTCCATGCCCAGCAGCAGGCGTCCCTTGATGAACTCCTTGGCGCTGTGCAGGGCTTGCTCGTCGACCGGTTCATCACGCAGCCGTTGCAGTTGGCCCAGGATAGCAGTCAACGCCTCCAGCGCCCGATCGGGGGCCACGGCCGCGTAGACGCCTGTCACTCCCGTGTCGGCCAGCGTGCTGACGTAGGAATCGATCGCATAGGCCAGGCCCAGCCGTTCACGAATCTCCAGGAACAGCCGTGAGCTCATCCCCTCCCCCAAAATGACGTTGAGCAGACTCAGCACGAAGCGATCGGAGTGGTCGCGCGGCAGGCCGGGCAGGTGCAGCGCCAGGTGACTCTGCTCCACCTTCTTGTTGAGGAGGGCCACGCGCGGCCCCACGCCGTTGACGGGCGCGCCGGCAAAGCCCGGCGCAGGCGCGGCCTGCCAGTCACCCATCAAGGCGTTGGCCATGTCCACTACTTGCTGATGCTCTACGTCGCCGGCCACGCTGATCACGGTGTTGGCAGGGCCGTAGTGCTGCAGCAGGAAATCAGCCAGCCCATCCCGTCCCAGCCCGTTGACGCTTTCGGGCGTGCCGGCCACGTCCCAGCCCAGCGGATGGCCGGGCCAGGTCAGCTCGTGCAGCGCCAGGCTGACCAGTTCCTCGGGAATGTCTTGGGATGAACTGATCTCCTCCAAAATCACGCGGCGTTCCTTCTCGACCTCGTTCCCGGTCAGCAGGCTGTGGCGCAGCATGTCCGACAGCACGTCCAGAGCCAGGGGCAGATGCGCCTGCTGCATCTTGGTATACAGCACGGTGATCTCCTGACTGGTGCTGGCATTGAACAGCCCGCCGTGTCCCTCGATCTCGCGCGCAATCGCCTCCGGCGCCGGCCGTTTCTCTGTGCCCTTGAAGAACATGTGCTCGATGAAGTGAGCGGCGCCGGCGGTGGCTGGCTGCTCGTAGCGGGAGCCGATAGAGATATAAAAGCCCACACCGACCGAGTAGGTGTGGGGCATGGCGCACGTCAACACGCGCAGTCCGTTGTCCAGCGTTGTCTTGCGATGGGTTAGTTTCAACAGTCCTCGTCCAATCGTGCTCGATTTTCTTGCGCTCGGTTTCTCTTGCGCTCGGGCCGGTCTTCTGACCGTGCCCGCTCAGGGTCACTTCTTGCTTAACTTTCAATATGACTCGACAGGTGGCACGGTCAGGAGACCGGCCACAGCAAAGATCGGTTTTTACTGTTGCGCCCGCAGCGCCTCTAGTTCGCTCTCGGCCACCGGGATGGCCGCCGGATCCTGGCCTGGGCCGATCTTCAGGAAAGTCTCGAAGGCCGCCATGGCCTGCTCCCGTTGCCCTTGCAGTCGATAGAGCACGCCCAGCCCGAAATAGGGTTCCGGCAGATCCGGGTTCAACTGGTTGGCGCGCGTCAGGTAGGTTTCGGCCTCGCTGAGCTGCTCAAACTGGATCGCCACCACGCCCATCAGGTAGTTCAGCTCCGCGTCGTCGGGCGCCAGCGCCAGCCCGCGCTGAAAGCTTGTTCTGGCATCCTCCAGGGCGTTCAGGCCGTAATAGGCGACGCCCAGGTTGTGCCAGTAGCCGACGTTCTGGTCGTCCAGGGCCGTGGCCTCACGGAAGGCGTTGGCGGCAGCCTGTAAGTCGCCTTGCTCGTAGAAGGCGTTGCCCTGATCGAAGTATTCCTGCGCCGAGAGCCGGGGCGCCGGTGCAGCCGCAGTGGGCGTCTCGCTGCTGCCTGCACAGCCTGCCAGCAGCAGCGCGGTCAACAGGGCCGCCAGGGTCAGGCGCAATACGTTTGGGCGCAGCAGCGGCATTCCATCGCGTGTTTTTTCCATCTTACTTCACTTCCATCACCATTACCTGGGTTTCCTGGGGCAACTGCGCCTTGGTGATGCGCAGAACGCCCACCGGCTCTGGCGTTGGCACGCCCATCTCCTTGAGGAAACGATCCAGCGGGTCCAGGTGTTCGGGGGTGCCCTCCATGCGGTAGTGCATGGGAATCACGATGCGCGGCTCGACGATGCCGATCACCTCGGCGGCCATGGCCGCGTCCAGGGTGTGCCGTCCACCCACAGGGACCAACAGCACGTCGATGTTGGGCATGGCCTCCACCTGCGATTCGGTCAACACGTGGCCCAGATCGCCCAAATGCGCCACGGTCATCTCGGGAAACTCGAAGATGAAGACGGTGTTCGGATCGGCCGCGCCCTGCTGATTCTTGCCGTGGGAGGTGGCAATGCCGGTGATGAAGACGCCCTCGATCTCGTACTCGCCGGGGCCGGAAAACACCTTGCGCCATTCCTTGACGGCTTCGGCGTAGCTGTGGCCGGGCGCATCGTGGCTGACGGTTACGATGTCAGCCTTCAGCTTGGGCAGCGCCAGCCCGATGCTCTTGTCGTAGGGATCGCAGACGACGGTCAGATTGCGGTCTTTCAGCCTGAAACAGGCGTGGCCATACCAGTTGATCTCCAAGGGTCGATGCCTCCAGAACTGCTAGTTGAACGCCATTATACCCGGGTTGGGCGGGCAAGTCCAGCGGTGGCGTGGTCGATAGGCGGCCTTCCCCGGCCCGGTTACCTGCTCTCAGCGGCGCTGCGATATAAACGCACATAGTTGGCGTAGTGCGCGAGCACTCGTCGCACGTACAGCTTCGGCTCGGCCAGGCTGATCTCCTCCACGTATAGGTCGTCGTCGCTGGTATTGGCCTCTTCCAGCCAGAAGCGCGCGTTGCCGGGTCCGGCGTTATAGCCTACCAGCGCCGGATAAGGGTTGCCGTCGAACATGTCCAGCGCAGTCTTCAAGTAATACGTGCCGAACTTGACGTTCAGGTAAGGTTTGTAGATGTCGCCGGGCTGGAAGTTGGGCCAACCCATGGCGTTAGCAATCCACTCGGCTGTGCTGGGGATGACCTGCGTCAGGCCCTGGGCCGCGGCCGAGGAGCGCGCGCCCTGCTCGAAGAAGCTCTCCTGGCGGATCAGGGCGTAGATCAGCAGCGGATCGACCCTTTGCGCCGCCGCCTCGGCCTCGACGATGTCGGCATAGTGTTCGGGGTAGGCCAGTCGCTGGACGTAGAGCGGGGAACCGAACAACCCGCCGGGACTGAGTGCGCCGAGCCGGATGGCTGCCAGGGTTGCGTGGCGGAAAAGCCGCAGCTCGCTGAAGCGCTGCGCCAGCGCGTACAGGGCCAGCGGGTCGTCGCGGTAGCGCTCGCGCACCTCGTCCAACTCACGGATCGCCTCGGCCCGCATGCCCGCGGCCAGATAGGCCTCGCCGCGGCGCAGTTGAGGATCGGCCGCCACGGCTGCGGGCAACTGGCGCAGGCTAGCCGGGTCGGCCTCGCCCGGCGCGGCCCAGCTTGCCAGCCAGCGCTCGGCCGCCTCCTGGGAGCCGTCATCGTCCGCCGCCGGGCGCGCGGCTTGGATCGCCAGGCTGTCCGCGCCGGCCAGCCCTGCGTCCATCGCCATCTCTTCGGCGCGGGCCGTGTAGTAGCTGTCGGCCGACTCGCGCTGCAAGGGCTGCCACAGGCTGACCGCTTGCTCGCCGTTGCCCAACTCCAGCGTCGCCTTGCCAGCCCAGAAGCGGGCCGCGTGGGCGAAGGTGTTGGTGGGGTAGCCATCGATCAAACGCTGCCAGCTTTCGGCCGCGCTGGCGGTCTGGCCCAGGCGATACTGGCAGACGCCGCCGCGCAGCAATGCCTCGCCCGCTTCGGCCGCGGTCGGGTAGAGCCGGGCCAGGTCCAGGTACTCGGCGCCTGCGGTGCGGCAGTCGCCGTCGCGCTCGGCCAGGCGGGCCGCTTCCAGCAGAGCGGCCGCCGTACCGGCCTGTTTGTACAGGTCGCGCGCCGTCCCCCGGTTGCCCAGCCGGCCGTGGGCCGCGGCCATGCGCGTCAACACCCCACTGCGGTCCGTGTATTCTGGGTGAGTGTCCAGCAAGGTTTGCCACTCAGCCAGGGCTGGCGCGTACTCGCGCTGGCTGAAATAGGCCTCGGCTACCAGCCCGTGCGGCGCGGCCGGGTGGTCAGGCGTGGCCTCGAAATAGCGATAGATGGATGCGATGCCAGACGCATAGTAGCCGTTGCCCAGCAGAATGCGGCCATAGGCCAGGTCGTCCAGCGGTTGGCCCAGCCTGGCCAGCGCGTTGGCTGCGTTCAGCGCGCCCGGGCTGCGCTCCTCCTCCAGGATGGCCTGGCGGTAGCGGGCCAGCGCGGCCTCGCTCTGGCCGGCAGCGTCCAGCAGGTCGCCGGCCCGCTGCTGGATCTCAGCGCGGTAGCGGGCGAACTGGCTGACGGCCGCGATCTGGTCGAACTGCGCCAGTGCGGCCTCTGTGTCGCCTTGCTGCTCGTACAGCCCCGCCAAGTCCTCGCGCGCAGCGAAGAGCACGAAGTTGTCGGCGGCGGTGGCCACGGCCTGGTTCAGCGCGTCGACGGCGCCGGCCGCGTCGCCGCCGTCCCGCAACAGCCGCCCTATGCGCAGGTTGACCTCGCCGGCCAGCGCGTCTTCTCGGGCTATATAACGCCGATAGGCTTCGACTGCGCCGGCCGGGTTGCCGGTCTGGCCCAACGCCTCGCCGATCCAGAAATCCACCTCGGGCGGCAGCGCGCCGGCGGGCAGTTGCTGCCGGGCCAGGTCCAACGCCACGAAGGCCGCTGTGGGCTGGCCATCTTCCAGATAGGCCTGGCCCAGCCGCCAGCTAGCTTCTGCAGCTTCGCCGCTGGCCGGGTCGTTTTGGACGATGGCAGCGTACAGCGCGCGTGCAGCCTCGAAGTTGCCGTTCAGGTGCAGCCGCCGCGCGTCGGCCATGCGGCTGGAGAGCGGCGCGGCCGGCGTGGGTATCTCGGTGGGAGCAGGCG
>Ga0105096_10000806_pt1 | contig 11912 bp, 10 predicted proteins | sample PPLLak3cmMay2015_FD_87036 | JGI IMG/M metagenome (GOLD analysis project Ga0105096, IMG submission 87036) | Freshwater sediment microbial communities from Prairie Pothole Lake near Jamestown, North Dakota, USA - PPLs Lake P7 Core (1) Depth... | ecosystem: Environmental > Aquatic > Freshwater >... | reverse complement strand
GCGCACGTCCATGACGATCATGCGCTCGCGATTGCGCGTGAACGGCTCGTAGAGCGTCTTCAGCAGCTCGGCCGTGCGCGGGTTGTCCGTGCCCACGACCACGCGGTCGGGCTTCATGAAGTCGGCGATCGCCGCCCCTTCCTTGAGGAACTCGGGGTTCGAGACCACGTCGAACTCGAGCTTCGCGCCACGCTCGCCGAGCGTATGCTCGATCCGATCTCGCACCTTGTCGGCCGTCCCGACGGGCACCGTGGACTTGTCCACGACGATCCGGTAGTCGGTCATGTGCCGGCCGATGGTCTCGGCCACCGTGAGCACGTGGGAGAGATCCGCCGAACCGTCCTCCTCCGGGGGGGTGCCCACCGCGATGAACTGGAACAGCCCGTGGGCGACACCCTCCTCCGCGCTGGTCGTGAAGCGCAGCCGCCCCTTGTCCTGGTTGCGACGGACGAGGTCGTCGAGACCCGGCTCGTGAATCGGGATCTCGCCCTGCTGCAGGCGCGCGACCTTGCCCGCGTCGATGTCCACGCAGACCACGTGGTTGCCCGCCTCGGCGAAGCAGGCGCCGGTCACCAGGCCGACGTAACCCGAACCGAAAACTGTAACTTTCACTCGCAACCCTTTGAAAGCTGTTAACTATTATTTGGCGGTCGGCACTTGTCCGCCGCAGATGTTAACAGACCGTCCAAGAGCCGAGTGAGAACGGAGTCTTGTCGCAGACGACAGAAAAGCCGGCTCAACTCGCCCGATTCTCGACGGGAGGCGCGCCGCCTCATCGACGAGGCGGGGGTTCACGGGGGATCCGCGCGAAATCGTGCGAGCCGATGATCCTGCTCACCAACGATGCGGTGCTGGCGGGCTACGGGCCTTTCGTGACCGTCGCCTGATCAGAGGCCCGCACGACGCTTGAGCGCCGCCACGCAGCGCTCCGCCGTCCGCCCGTCCCACAGCGCCGGTCGGCGGCCGGTGGTCCAGCGCCCGGCCAGCACGTCCTGGACCTGGCTGTAGAGGTCAACCGGCTTGACCAGCCGGTTCGAGCCCTCGGTGACCGTGATCGGCCGCTCGGTGTTCTCGCGCAGCGTCAGGCAGGGTATGCCGAGGTAGGTGCTCTCCTCCTGCACGCCGCCGGAGTCCGTGATGACGGCCTTCGCGGTGCGCACGAGGTTCATGAACTGGACGTAGCCGAGCGGCTCGGTGAGGCGGATGTTCGGGCCCTGCAGCAGGGCGATCAGGCCGAACTCCTCGAGCTTCTTGCGCGTGCGCGGATGCACGGCGAAAACGAGCGGCAGGTCGCGCGACACGTCCAGCAGCTGTCGCACCAGCGGCTCGAGCGCCTCGCGCGTGTCCACGTTCGAGGGGCGATGCAGCGTCACCACGGCGTAGTTGCCGGGCTCGAGGCCCATCCCGGCGCGCGTGCCGTCCGCCTCGATCGCCCCGCGCATCATCTCGAAGGAGTCGATCATGATGTTGCCGACGCGGTCGATCTTCGATTGGGGCACGCCCTCTCGCGCGAGGTGCTCGTCGGCGTCGGGCGACGGGGTCCAGAACACGTCGCAGATGGCGTCCGTGGCGAGGCGGTTGATCTCCTCCGGCATGCGCCGGTCGCCGCTGCGCAGTCCCGCCTCGAGGTGGATCACCGGGATCCACAGCTTGGTACCCACCATGGCGCAGGCGGCCGTGGAGTTGACGTCGCCGACGACCACGATCCAGTCGGGCTTCTCCCGCATCGCGATCTTCTCGTAGGCGATCATCACGCCACCGGTCTGCTCGGCGTGCGTGCCGCTGCCCACCTCGAGGTGGAAGTGCGGGCGCGGCAGGCCGAGGTCGCGGAAGAACGCGTCCGACATGTTCGCGTCGTAGTGCTGCCCGGTGTGCACGATCTGCGGAAGGCACCAGTCCTCGCGCGCGAGCGCGTGGTAGAGCGGCGCGATCTTCATGAAGTTCGGCCGCGCCGCGGCAATGAGGTGAATGCTGGTGGGCCTCGAGGTCAAGCAGGGGCTCCGGGGCCGGGGGATGGCCGGGTAACATCAAAGCAGAAGTCTAGAGCCCTGGTTACCCGAAAACTGAGACTTGTTCACCCGATGGGTCAGCCGCGATCCCGATTCGCCCGAATGCGGCGGGGCAGCAGCCCAGGCGGCCACTGTCCCCGCTGCAGGGAATCGGGGAGGTAGCCGACCAGGCGCTTCACGTTGTGGATCGCCAGCAGCCAGATCGCGGCCACTACCAGGAACAAGTAGAAGAGGAATGGCTCGCGCACACCCATCTTCCACATCCACAGCCCTGCGGCAGCCGACAGGGCCGAAACAGCCAAATAGAGCACGAAGATGGCTCGGACCGAGAATCCGCCTTCGAGCAGCCGGTGGTGGAAATGCCCGCGGTCGGCCTGCATCGGCGAAAGACCCGTGACTGCCCGACGGATGGTGCTCGTGAACAACTCGAGAATGGGCACCGGCAGCAACCAGAGAACAACTGCGGGCGGCAGGCCCTCACCACGCGGCTGAATGGCGACCAGCGCAAGCCCTGCCAGCATGAACCCCAGAAACGTGCTGCCGGCATCCCCCATGAATGCGAGGATCGGCCTATTGAACTTCGCCGGCAGATTGAAAACGAGGAAAGCCGTGATGGAGCCGATCAATCCAAGGCTCAGCACCGCCGCGGCACCGGCACTATCCGCAAGAAAGTAGAACGCCAACCCCGCAATGGCAATCAGCGCGACCCCGCCCGCCAGGCCGTCGAGACCATCGAGCATGTTGAAGCCGTTGATCAGCGCTATCGCGGCGACGACGGTAAAGATGGAATCGATGGGGCCCAGGCCGATGTCGCCGAATCCGAACAGGTTGCCCAGACTTCCAACCGTAAAATCACTGGCGAACACGAGCGTGACGGCCGCCGCAACGTGCGCAAGGATGCGGGAGTAAGGCGCGAGATCGAACCGGTCGTCCAGGGCGCCAACGATCACCATCAGCGCCGCGGCAACCAGGAGGGCCGTCTCGCCAGGCTGGGACAGGCCGATGGAGAGCACGGTGGCAAGCATCCCGAAATACATGGCGATGCCGCCGATCACCGGCACTTCGCCGGCGTGAGTCTTTCGACCACCTGGAACGTCCACCAGCCCAAGGTGCGAGGCAGCCGGTCGCAGGGCCAGCATGAGCGTGATCGTCACCAGGAAGCCGATGAAAAGCGGCTTGAACACAGTCAGCATGAACCCTCCTTGTTGCGGCGCCGACCGATTACTCCCGAGAGCCCAACGCCGTACCTGGCTTGCGAGCAGACAGAGACGCATCGTCGCAACTGGATAAGCCCTGAATTTTAGCCCATAGAGGCGCCGGCGTGGCCAAGATCTCGGACCGTAGCGACAAACCACCGTCGGAATCCGACCCGGCGGAGGCCTCAGGTCACTGAGCCGAAAGGCCTTTGGTCGTGGACTTTCTCGGCTGCGAACTATACGCCAACTCCATGCCTGATCACGCCCGCCGTCGACGCGACGTGGTCACCGAAGGGCAATCCGGCACAGCTCCTGGAAATAGTCGATGGCCGAGGGCGAACCCTCCTCCGGTGCCCACGGCGCCAGCTCCTTCCCTGATCCGGGATCAAATGGACCGGACTTGACTTCCAGCAGTACTGACCCTCGTACCAGGGCGATGACCGTATGCCAGGTCCCCGCCGGGATCTCCACGCCCACGTCCAACCGTTCATCGCACCCGTACAGCTCCGTGCCAAACTGCACGACACACTCAGTCAGTCCGCGCTCGTCGAAGGTGATCAACGCGAACTTGCCGCGGACCGCGACCAGGCTCTCAGCCTTCGGGTCGAGCGAATGCCGGTGCGGCCGAATGTAACTGCCGGGCTCGATCGCATTCAGCAACCGCTGGCAGGGCTCTACAAAACTCTGGTGAAGGTTCCGGTGTTGCCGCCGACGAGGCGAGACTGCTGCCTGCGCCAGCAGGGAACCCATCATCTCCTGCGACAGGCGCAGCACGGTCACTGCCGCAGCGCCTCGACGATCTGACGGACCGCGGCAGCCGGTGAGAAGAGCCTCCTGGCCAGAGAGCGGCAGCGCTGCGGCAACTCGAGATCCTCCGCCACGTCGGACAAGACGGCGTCCACGCTCGACTTGAGCGACTCGACCGAGGATTCCGTACAGACCCGCCCAACGCGTTCACTCTGGATCAAACCAACCAGGTCGTTGCCCGCATTGACGGTGGCGAGCACTGGCAGCCCGCATTGCATGTAGGACAGGAACTTGCCGGGGATGTTGTGCGTCCTGTGTCGCGGATCCAGCGCCACAAGTCCGACGTGACACTGAGCATACAGGCCTGGGATCTCGTCGGGATCGATCTCGTCGAAGAACGCCACGTTATCCAGCCTGCGGGTGATCGCATCGCGCCGGAGACGCTGGACTTCGCCGCCCCGACCGACGAAGAGAAACCCCAGATCCGTCCTGCTGCGCAGGCTGTCGGCAACGTCCAGCAGCCGCGCCACACCCTGTGCGACGCCCATGTTTCCCGCGTAGACCAGAATCCGGCGTCCCGCCAGCGAGGTCTCGTGGATCGATATGCTGCAACCGGTGTTCGACGCCTCGGCCAGCCAGTTGTGCAGAACCTCGATCCGTTTCCCCGACCGTATGGTCCATTCCCTGAAATACTCGAGGTTGCCGTCGGTCTGCACGCCAATCACGTCTGCCGTCGCATACTGGTATCGGGCCACCGCCTTGAAGAATTGATACGGCAAACCAGTGCCCATCAGGCCCATGTCAACCGCCCACTCCGGAAAGATATCTCGGACGATGAGGTATCCCCTGCACCCACTTGCGGACTTCAGCCGGCGGGCAAGCGGACCGAGAAAGATCGTCGGCGAGTACCAGACCACGCCATCCCAGCGTTCATCGGCCAGCGGGCTGCGGCGGAGACTCTGCCTCATCGAAAACGGCAACAGGACCTCTCCCACTGTACGCCGCAAGTAGCCCACGTCCTTGGTTCTCGGACATCTCAGTCGCAATATCCGCACGCCGCCAAGTTCGTCCGCACGCCAATCGACCTGAAGCTCGGGCGTCGCAACCAGGACTGTCACCTCGTGCCCCTGCCTCGCCATTTCCAGGGAGAGATCGCGCAGCTGAACGGCGCCCGATGACCGAAGCGGCGGAAAAGTGTCGCATAACAGAGCGATACGCATGGACCGGCGACTGGTTCAGTATTTCTTCCAGACGACGCGGTTCACGTAGTCGACGTAGCTGTGAATGATGCGCACAACCTTGTCGGATACGTTCGGCATGCTGTAATCGCCAACCAGGCGCAACAGGCGCTCCTCTCCGCGCGGCTGGCAGTCCAGAATCGCGAGCGCCTGACGCACCCTGTCGAACTCCAGGCCCACCATCATGACCGCGGCCTCCTCCATGCCCTCGGGCCGCTCGTGCGCCTCTCGCAGGTTGAGGGCCGGGAAGTTCAGGATGGAGGACTCTTCGTTGATGGTGCCACTGTCCGACAGCACGGCCCTGGCGTCCAGTTGCAGCCGGTTGTAGTCCGTGAACGACAGTGGTTTGAGCAAGCGCACGCCCGGATGCAGTCGCGCCCCGGTTGCATCGAAGCGCTTCTGCGTGCGCGGATGCGTGGAGACTGCGACCGGGAGCCCATGGATATCGGCAACTCCGTTCAACACCGCGATCAGCTTCCCGAGATTCCGGTCGGAATCGACGTTCTCCTCACGATGCGCGCTCACGACGAAATAGCGTCCGGCTTCGAGCGACAGCCTCGCAAGCGCATCGGACGACTCGATGGCCGATCGGTAGTGGGCGAGCACCTCGAACATCGGGCTGCCGGTCCTTATGACCATCTCCGGCGACAGTCCCTCCCGAAGCAGATAATCCCGAGCGATGCTGCTGTAGGTGAGATTGATGTCGGCCGTGTGATCGACGATGCGCCGGTTGATCTCCTCGGGCACCCGCATGTCGAAGCAGCGATTGCCGGCCTCCATGTGAAAGATCGGCACCTTCCGGCGCTTGGCCGGAATCACGGCGAGACAGCTGTTGGTGTCGCCGAGCACCAGCAAGGCCTCGGGCCGGACCTCATCGAGCACCCGGTCGGCCGCGATGATCACCTTGCCGATGGTCTCCGCACCCGTGCTGCCGGCCGCCTCCAGGTAGCGGTCGGGACGGCGAATCCCGAGGTCGGCGAAGAAGATCTCGTTCAGCTCGTAATCATAGTTCTGGCCCGTGTGCACTAGCACGTGGTCACAGTGCTCGTCGAGCTTCGCCATCACGCGCGAGAGCCTGATGATCTCAGGGCGGGTGCCCACGACGGTCATGACCTTGAGTTTCTTCATCGGGGCGTGCTCATACGGGACAGGCAATGGTATCGGGACGGTCGCGGTCGAAGATCTCGTTGGCCCACAGCATCACCACCAGCTCGTCGGTGCCGGTGTTGGTGATGTCGTGGGCCCATCCCGGGATGGTCTCGACCACCGTCGGCCGATCGCCGAACACATCGATTTCGCATCGCTCGTCGCTCAGGATGTGACGGAACCTGAAGCGCGCCGACCCCTTGATCACCAGGAATTTCTCCGTCTTCGCATGATGATAGTGTCCGCCACGGGTCACGCCGGGATGCGCCGTGAAGAATGAAAACTGGCCGGAATCGGCCGTCTTCAGCATCTCGACGAAAACGCCGCGTTCGTCCCCGTAGCTCGGCAGACCATACGCAAACCCGGACGTCGGGAGGTAACTGACGTAGGTCGAGTACAGCGCGCGGATCAGGCCTGTCCCGACGCGCTCGACGACGAGGTCTTTCCGGCAGTTCTTGAAGGCCGTGATCTGCTCGGCGAGCTGCCCGAGGGTCGTCTGGTACTCCGGCGTCACCGTGCCCCACCGAAGGCCGGCTGCCGGCATCGCGAGCGCCGCCAGGAACTCCGACACGACATCGTCCACGTGCACGAGCCGCAGCCGTGCGGCAGGATCATCGATGCGGATCGGCAGGTCGTGCGCGACGTTGTGGCAGAAGGTCGCGACGACCGAGTTGTAGTCCGGTCGGCACCACTTGCCGAACACGTTGGCCAGCCTGTAGATCGCCACCGAGCCGCCGCTTCGCGACGACAGGTCCTCTGCTGCCCGCTCTGCAGCACGCTTGCTCCTGCCGTAGGCATTGTCGCGCTCGGCCTGCGTCGACGAGGCCAGAATCAAGGGAATCGGCCGACCCGCCTGCTCGATGGCGGCGCACAGGTCGCCCGTCAGCCCGGCGTTGCCCGCCTCGAACTGCGCGGGATCCGGAGGTCGGTTCACGCCCGCCAGGTGCACCACGGCGTCCGCAGCGGCCACCTTTTCCCGCAGCACTTCGCGAGCGTCCTCGCGATCGAACCGCACAACCTCGAAGCCTGCCCGCTCGCCAAGGGCCACCGAAAGGTTCTTGCCGATGAACCCCCTGGAACCGGTAATCAGGACACGCATGCTCTCCCCGCAGCCCGCATCTGCAGCGCACATGGTACCAAGCTGCGTTCGGGATGCCGCCCCGCGCAGCCCCCCTGACGCCTTTCCGGCCCGGCGCGGCCCTTGCGGCTGCTCCGATTGACGGTCGGACGGACCCAAACGTAATCTTTGCCACCCTGCCGGACGAACTGCGGGCGCCTCGATCGAGGGCACAACCGCCCGCCCCGGTCAGTTCGTATTCCCCGGCGCGTCGCAAGTCCCACACCGGTCGCACACGGCCCACCCAAGGAGCTGCTTTGGAAATGCTCACGGACCTCTATCGAAAGGCGCGCGTCGCCACCAGGCGTGCGATCGGGACCGAGCCGTACGTAGGGGTCGACGTCGCCATTCCACTCGAGTTCCACGGCAATGATTACTGCGGATGGAGCATTCCCAAGGGCGCGCTGAACGCCCGGTCCGTCGTCGTCGACGTCGGGCTCGGTGAGGACATCTCTTTCTCCAGGTCGCTCATGGACCGCTGCGGCTGCATCGTGCACGGCTTCGACCCGACGCCACGCGCAATCGACTATGTCAGGCGCCTCGCGCAACCCAACTTCGTGCTCCATGAACTCGGCGTCAGCGCAGAAAGCGGACGTGCCACCTTCTACCTGCCCAATAACACCGACTTCGTGAGTGGGTCGCTGCACCGCGCCGGACACCTGGGGCAGAGCCGCATCGACGTTACACTGACCGGGATACGCGACGTCTTCGGGATCGTCGGCTCCGACCGCATAAACCTGCTCAAGCTCGACATCGAGGGTTCCGAGTACGAATTGATCGGCTCAGCGGCCTTCCGGCAGTGCGCCGAGCGCATCGACCTGCTGTGCGTCGAGTTCCATCACCGCTGGCCGGAATTCGGATGCGACGCCACATTGAGCGCCGTCGCTACACTCCGGTCCCTGGGCTACCGCTGCGCATGGCGATCGCGGTCCACTAACGAGGAATTCCTCTTTGTCAATCGCCGGGAATGACTCCAGTCCCCGGCCCCGCCTTCACAGGCTGCAAGCCAGGCTCTCCCGCTCATTCGTCGCTCGCCGCTGCCCGCGCGTGAGCGGCCGGTCCGCGATGAGTCCTCGACACGTGACCCGCCAGTGCAATGCTGGCCAGGTTGACGATAACCATGACAGCCGCGATCAGGAAGCAGGTTGCCATGAAGTCATTCAGCACGGCGCTGCCGAACACGATCGCACCGAACAGCAGCGACGTCCCGATCAGCTGCAGCTTCAGCGTGATCCGCTGCCTGTCGGTAATCAGGTATAGAGTCGTCAGCGGGAAGGCCACGAATTCCAGCAGGATGCCCGGACTGAGGATCTGCACCACGCGGCCGGCCTCCGACCATTCCGCGCCGAAGACAACCCCGAAAATCTCCGGCCCGAGGAACAGCATGACGATGCATGGCACGAGGCCCACGGCGAGCAGGCCGGTGACGATGGACCTGTAGAGCGAATACACGCTGCCCGTCCGCCTGAGCTGGTCGATTCCTTCCTTCCTCAGTACTCCGGCGATGGCCGTGGAGATAATCAGCATCGGCAGCCGTACGACCCTGATCGAAAAGGCGAATACCCCGGCAAGCGCGGGATTGAAGAACGCCGAGATCAGGACCGGCGTGAAGGACAGGGTAACGAGACCGAGCGCGTCGGCACCCAGCGCGTACCTTGGAAAGCTGGAATACTCCCACGCCGTCTTCCTCAGATTGCTCGCCGTCAGGACAGCCCGCAGGCCGGCGAAAGCACCGTCGCGCCAGAGCAGGCCGGCGAGGATCGCCGCATACAGCGCGGATCCGACCAGCGCCCCGATGATCAACCCGTTATCGACGCCCAGCAGTCCCAACGTGACCTGAATCGTCACCCCGACGACGGCCTGGACACCTGCAATGATCGCCAGCCGCCGGAACAGACCCGCCCGGACGCTCAACTGGACGAGGATGGAACTCAGGTTGGCGGCAAGTACGCCGACCGGGATCAGCAGAACTATCCCGAGGATGTCTCGCAGGTAACCCTGCTCTGCCGGCCTGGAATGGATGGCTGCCGCGAAAACTGCGTAGATGCCGCTGCTCGCCAGGGTCAACGCAGCAGCGAGGAGAATGATCCGCCTGGTGCTCTCCTCGTCCCTGGCGATGATGATCGCGTGCTCGTAACGAAGACAGCCGAGCAGCGCAAGGATCGACACCCAGGCATTGTAGTTGGCGAGACCGCCGAAATCGGCGAATCCGAATACCCTTGTCAGCACCGGCGACGACAGCAGGAAAACCACCTGCGCGAAGATGGAACCCGTCATCAACGCCAGCGAGCTTCGAATGAGCGAGTTCCCTCGTGCCGCATTCAAGCGCTGGCGAAAACTCGCGATGAAGTTGTCTCTCATCCCCTGACACCGGGCGTGACTTTGCGGCCCGCGACTGCCCCCGGCTCATCCCGCCCAGCGGACGGCCGGTCGTTGCCGCGAGGCCAGGCTACGGCTGACTTCGAACGCCGAATTCATCAAGCGGCCGAGACGTCGCCATCAGGTCATGTGCGCTCTGAATGGCAGCCTCATCCGTCGTTGGGACACAGTCATCGCCGACTGCAAACACTGTCCAGCGCCTTGCCCGGAAGAAATCCAGCAGCGGCTGGATCGGCGTTCGCTCCAGCCTCTCGAACTGGACCAGCCTGGGAGGAGACGGGCCATCCAGCAAGGTCACCATCCCGCGGAGCACTTCCAGCTCGTAACCCTCAACGTCGATCTTCACGAATTCGACGTCCGGGATCCGCTGCCTGTCGACCAGCGCCATGATCGAATCAACCGTCAACTGGCGCACGACGATGTCGCCGGAACTCGCAACGTGGTTGGTCAACCCGGCCGTGTCGCTCTGCGCGAGATAGACATCCCCTTCGACTGCACCGGCAGCCGCCTGAAAGAGGTGACACTGCGACTGCAGCCCGTTCAGCACGACATTCTCGCCGAGCATCCTGAAGGCGACCGGGTCGGGCTCCACCAGGATCTCCGCCTTGCAATGCGATGCCAGCGACAGGGCGTACAACCCGATGTTGGCACCGACATCGATGACGGCTCCGTTGCCGGACAACCACGACCGGTGGAAGCGAATGTATGGGTAGTCGTACTCCGATGTGTAGAACGGGAAGGAGGCGCCTGTCGACTCCGGGTAAGCGATGTATCGAAGCCCGTTATCGAGGCGATAGACGATCGGAAGCGCGATCAGGCGCTTGTGCAACTGCCAGAACAGCGCCAGTGCGACCCTGCGCAACCGTTGCCCACGATTGGGCGGGTAGTTCCATACATACGCCAGGACTTCCAGGACCAGCCGCATTCCCCTAGCCCCGGAACGCGCCAGAGGTCGAGCCGGTCCGTACGCCGGGAACACGCCCGCTCCCCCTTGCGCCAGCACGGGGATTCATCGCTTTTTAATCACTAGTCAACGACCTCCGGCACACGACCGTCCACAAGTGCCCGAATGAACTCGAGCTGCAGCAGCAGGGCCTTCATCTCGGCCACGTCGAGGCGACGCGTATTGTGCGAGTTGTAGTCCTCAGACCGGGAGATGCGTGCCTCACCCTCCTCCACGAACTTGGAGTAGTTCATGTCGCGCAGGTCCGGCGGAACTCTGAAGTACTGCCCGCGATCCTCCGCGCCCGCCATCTCCTCCCGGCTCAGCAGGACCTCGTAGAGCTTCTCTCCGTGGCGCGTGCCGATCACCTTGACTTCATGCCCGGGGCGACCCGCGATATCGCGCATCGCATCCGCCAGAACCGCGATGGTCGCGGCCGGGGCCTTCTGCACGAAGATGTCTCCGTTTGACCCGTGCCGGAACGCGTACAGGACGAGGTCGACAGCGTCGTCCAGCGTCATCATGAAGCGCGTCATGGCCGGGTCCGTGATCGTCAGGGGATGCCCGGAACGAATCTGGTCGACGAAGAGCGGGATGACCGAGCCGCGGGATGCCATGACATTGCCGTACCGGGTACCACAGACGATCGTGCCGGTACCCTCGAGCGTCCTGGCCTTGGCGACCATGACCTTCTCCATCATCGCCTTGGATATGCCCATGGCGTTGATGGGATACACGGCCTTGTCCGTGCTCAGGCAAAGCACGCGCCGTACTCCGAACTCAACGGCCGCGTCGATGACGTTGTCGGTTCCGAGAACGTTGGTCTTGACCGCCTCCATGGGATGGAATTCGCAGGAGGGCACCTGTTTCAGCGCAGCCGCATGGAAGACGAAATCGACGCCGCGCATGGCACCGCGAACGCTGTCACGATCCCTGACATCGCCGATGTAGAACTTCAGCCGATCACTGCCGTACTTCCTGCGCAAGTCATCCTGCTTCTTCTCGTCGCGACTGAAGATACGGATCTCGCGCAGGTCGTCGGACATGAAACGCCGTAAGACGGCGTTGCCGAAAGAGCCCGTGCCGCCCGTGATGAGCAGTACCTTGTCCTTGAACATCCCGACTTCTCCAAGTGCG
>Ga0105096_10000805_pt1 | contig 11921 bp, 10 predicted proteins | sample PPLLak3cmMay2015_FD_87036 | JGI IMG/M metagenome (GOLD analysis project Ga0105096, IMG submission 87036) | Freshwater sediment microbial communities from Prairie Pothole Lake near Jamestown, North Dakota, USA - PPLs Lake P7 Core (1) Depth... | ecosystem: Environmental > Aquatic > Freshwater >... | reverse complement strand
ATCTGCGAGATCAACATTTTTGCCACTTTCTTTCTGCCGGAAAAGTTCCCTGTAAAAACATGCTCCGAGCATTCCGCCTGAGGCACCGGTGATGATAAAAGTTTTTCGCATAAATTCCCCTTTCATTATGCTGTCGATCTGTTGCAGAACATTTAATGTAAATGTTGCAGATCTTGTACCGCCACCACTTACACTCACTACATACATTACAGGTTTTGGGGAAGATTGCCGGCTTTTCCAATTATTCAGCACAGCAATCATATTTTGTTTATCAGAAGCTGTTTTTGCGGGTGTACAAATGGCCAGAACGCTGTCCCGGGTATAAGAAGGCCGATCATTAATATTGGTGTAGTTTAACCCATAGGCTTTGTTTCGCGGATCGATCCAATCCAAACGTAATACCAGGTCAAAAACAAGGATCAGAAGGATCAATACCGGAATGGACCAGGATTTTAACCAATAAACAAGCGCTCCGGAAGCGGCTATGAGAATGGATAACAAAAGCAGGATGCCTGCTGCGGCCGGAAGTTTAAAATACGGATTATCCTGGAACAGACCAATCATTGAAAGAAATAGAAACGCCAGAATGATTGATATGACAGCGGAAAAATGATGCCGTTTAAAAATGGTTTCTATAAATTCATGGGAATAATGTGCAATATCTCTTGGCTTTTTTAGCTTGAGCCGGGTATTGTAAAACCAATCGATATTGATCATTCCTTTTTCATGATGATGTTTTCCACCCAGGCCATACTGGCCGATGAAAAGATGAGGTTCGGAAATCACCGGTTCCATTTTACGCATCAAGGTTTTTTCCGCACCAAAAAAATAGACCAGCGAAAGGGTGGTCATGAGAATCAAACCTGAAAGAAATCCATTGATGAGAAAGAAAATTTCTTTTGCCGTCATCAACTCCCGAAAGGCATCATACTGAATGGCTTTTACGCAATAGAAAATCAGAAAAAGTAAGGGTATGATCGAATTATTAATAAAATATTTCAGGAAAGGTTTTGTAGTGGTTGCCAGAAACTTGAAATGCTTACTATGTAGTATAAACGTAGTTATATGCCAGCTCATAATGAAGATCGCTGTGGCCATACCAACAAAAATGGCGCTCACCGTATTCACTTTACCCAGGTATTCCGGCGCCAGGAAAAGAGAATCCGCTCCAAAGGTGCTCATTAAATCACCATTGATCGCACTTGCCAGAACAAACCAGAAAAATAATAAAATCTGGTACTTCCTCAGATGCAGAAGCAGCAATTGAATGGGAAATGAATAATAAAATCCTTTAAGGAACGCTTTTGTGGTCATGAAAGCAATGGGGTGTTTAACTATTAACGTGTACAAGTTAATAATAATATTTCTCGGTGCGGCCTCGGGTAATTTTAACTTTGCTGAAAAGACTTTTTACCAATCAACAGATAAGACATAAAAACCAGGGACATCAGCAATAGCATCGCAACAAACTGGTGACTAACCCCCAGCCAAAGTAACGTATTGTAATTAGTGGAATAAATCACGGTTAAAATGCCCAGGATTACCTGAATAACTACCAATAAAACGGGTAGATAACTGAGATTGCTGAATAATCCTGGCTTTAGAATTTTCCTGGCTTTTAAGTACCATCCAACGATAAGTATACTTATCAAATAGGCCAGTCCGCGGTGAATAAATTGAACAGTAATGGGGTTGTCCGTCAGGAAAAAGCTGCCTTTTGTATTCTCCATACCCGTTGGCCACCACTGATCGTTGATAGTTGGCCAGGTTGGGGCAAAACTCCCTGCCTTCAGACCGGCCATAAAAGCACCATAGATCAATTGAATTATGAGTAATATCAGCAGGACTAGCGTATATTTTTTTAGTGCTGGTTGAAAGGTCCTGGCTGCTTCCGGAATTAATAATTTAAAAGCAAACCAAAGGGTGTACCAGAGTAAACCTAATGCTGCCATAAAATGAATGGCTAACCGGATATGGCTCACATAAATATCCTCTTCATTGAGCCCGCTTTTAACCATAATCCACCCTAAAGCACCCTGTAATGCACCCAAAAGGAATAAAATGATCATGGGAATGACCATTTCGTTGCTAATCATTTTCTTCCGGATAAAATAGAAGAAAGGAACTAAGAAGACCAATCCTATCAACCTGGCCCAAACACGATGAAACCATTCCCAGAAATAAATAAATTTGAAATCGGATAATGTAAAATCAAAATTGATATGCTTAAATTGGCCGATTTCTTTATACTTATCAAATGCTGCAACCCAGTCAAGCTCGTTCATAGGCGGAAAAGCACCCAGTATCGGCTTCCATTCGGTAATAGATAATCCAGACCCGGTGAGGCGGGTAATGCCTCCCAATAATACCTGAACCATAATCATGCCCACGCCTGTCAATAACCAAAAAGCCACCGCCCTGGATCCGGTTTTCTGTATCACAACTTCATTCATTTCAGCAAAGGTATTACAGCTGGTCCGCTAAACCGATTTTTGATGAATTTTTGTACCTATTTTGCAGCTGATGTTGAAACCATTTTTTCAAAAAAACCTGCCTGAAGCAGGTTGTGATGAAGCGGGCAGGGGTTGCCTGGCCGGGCCGGTTTTTGCCGCAGCAGTTATCCTTCCTGTTGATTTTTATCACCCTTTATTAAATGATTCAAAACAGATCAAAGAAAAAGACCGGTATGCATTAAGGGAGGTGATCATAAAGGAAGCTATCGAATGGGCCGTCGCCAGTGTGAGCCAAACCGAGATCGACCAGATCAATATTTTACAAGCCTCTATTAAAGCGATGCACCTGGCCCTTGATCAACTGGAAGAAAGGCCGGGATTGATTTTAGTTGATGGTAACCGTTTTATTCCTTACGCCTGGATCCCCCACCATACCATTGTAAAAGGTGATTCGATCTATGCGTCGATCGCAGCGGCCAGTATTCTTGCAAAAACTTTTCGCGATGACCATATGCTGACACTACATCACACCTTCCCTCAATATGATTGGCAACAAAACAAAGGTTACCCTACATCCTTCCATCGAAGGGCCATTACCACATATGGCCTGAGCCCCTTTCACCGCCTGAGTTTTCATATCAAATCCCCGGACGAAGATTAAATAATGTGAAATAAATGCAAAAGCTTCCAGGGTGATTAAACCACCATACCTTTTCAAGGTCTTTATGTTATATATGATTTTACTTTTTAAATCTACAAACATGAAAACTAAATTGATTTTACTTTTTGCCGTAGTGCTTGCTTTTTCAATTACCACTGTAAGCGCACAATCTTATCATGATGCAAACGGTCAGCAGCAACGTTACCAAAAAAATTATAAGCGCGGCAAAATGTCTCCCTCAGAAAATCGTGAAATGGCCTACCAGCAACAAAAAATGCGAAAAAACAATCAACGTGCACAATGTAATAATGGCCAAATAAACCGGAATGAAAGAGCGAGAATTATGCGCGAACAAAGGATGGCTGGCAGAAATATTTACAGCTACAATCACAACAATAGAAGGAGATTCTAATTCGTACCCATGAGCTTCTTCTTTAATAGTCCCGGCGCTGGCAACAGCCCGGGATTTTCTTATCAACAGGATGTTTGCAGGTAATCCTTATGCTACAAAATGTCCAAGACCTTGCCTGAGAATCAGAGGTTCCTCACCGGTCAGATCTACAATGGTTGAATATTTAATGCCCCCGATGCCACCATCCACTACTATATCAACCAGCTTCCCGAATTTTTCATAGATCAATTCCGGGTCAGTGTACTCCTCTACCATTTCCCCGGGTAACGAAGAACTTAAAATAGGATTTCCAAGTTCCTGAATCATGGCCCGTGCAATAGGATGATCCGGCACACGAAGGCCGATCGTATTTTTTTTGCTCTTTAAAATTTTGGGTACTTCTTTACTGGCAGGCAGAATAAATGTAAAGGGGCCGGGTATATGGCTTTTCAGTATCCGATATATTGGTGTTGTAATGCTCTTGGTATATTTACTCAGGTCGCTCAGGTCATCACAAACAAATGACAACAGCGCTTTCAGCGGATCAACACCTTTAATCCGGCATATTTTTTCAACGGCTTTCTGTTGAAAAATATCACACCCTAATCCGTATACGGTATCAGTTGGATAAATTACAACACCACCATCACGCAAACATTCTACAAGCGTTTTAATTTGTCTCGACTGAGGATTTTCAGGATGAATATGTAAAATCATTATTAGAGGGCCGCATAGGCTTTATCCGAATGCGCAGGATAAAATTACTGCAGGTTTACTGATAATCAGACTTTTAACTTTTAGAATATAAAAACGGAGAAAAGAGTCTGTTTTTTTATTTTTTAAACCCTTTGAAATTTCATAATCCGGTATTACTTTTACCATCACCTTACAAACAGGCGCAAACATTGGCCTGGCAGCAGATCCTGGAAACCATCCAATTCCCCACAGTCCAATCCTCTTATTTAGTTTTAACGCAATAATGATCATTGATCATTTTAAATATTATTTCAGGTAAGCCAATTACTTGAGGTGCCATGCTGAAATCCTGATTTCCGAAACCAGGTTGGTAATCAAAAAAGAATTGTAGCAGCGATTATGTGATAACAGGAAATTTTTCTTTTTGTGGTTTCAGAGGTAAGCACATGCCGGCGATTTCTATCGCTGGCTTCTTTTTTTGTGCCTTATTTTTTTTCGCATAAAAAAAACAGGCGCCTTTGCGGTGAGGCTCCTGTTCCTTAAAAAATATTTTTTATTTATTGAATCGTCCAGATTTCATTTCCCCTGATGAGTTTATCGAGGTCGCCCTTCCCTTTTTTGCTGATGATCTCTTCTATCTGACTGGCCATCATATCTTCATAACAAGGACGGGTAGTTTCAAAGAAAACACCAAAAGGCCTTGGCAGGTGATGTTCATTTTGCGGGTTGTCGAACATACGCACCAGGATCTGCGCTTTATAAAAATCCTTATCATCATGTATCCAGCAATCATCAGCACTAACGCCATCGCCTAACCGTACTACCACTGGCCTAAATCCATCGAGCTTAATGGCCTTGTCTTTGTTAGCTCCAAAAACAAGCGGTTTCCCCTGTTCCAGGAAGAGGGTCTCATCCAGCTTGCTGCTCTTTTCGGTAAAGATCTCAAAAGCGCCGTCGTTGAATATATTACAGTTCTGATATATCTCCAGGAAAGAAGAACCTTTATGGTTATAACTGCGCAAGAGCATTTCCTGCATGTGCTTAGGGTCCCTGTCCATACTCCTGGCAATAAAAGTTGCATCGGCACCCATGGCTAAGGCCAGTGGGTTAAACGGATGATCGATGCTGCCAAAAGGAGAAGATTTGGTTACTTTATTTTCTTCGGAAGTGGGCGAATATTGACCTTTTGTTAAACCATATATCTGGTTATTAAAAAGCATAATATTCACATCCAGGTTCCTGCGCAGGAGGTGGATGGTATGGTTTCCACCTATACTTAAACTATCGCCATCACCGGTAACGATCCATACACTCAATTCTGGCCTGCTGGCTTTGAGACCGCTGGCAATGGCAGTTGCACGGCCGTGGATCGAATGCATCCCATAGGTATCCATATAATATGGGAAACGGCTTGAACAACCGATACCGGATATGATCACAATGTTTTCACGGGGGATGCCTAATGTAGGCATGATTTTTTGCACCTGGGCAAGGATTGAATAGTCGCCGCAACCGGGGCACCAACGTACTTCCTGGTCGGTTTGAAAATCCTTGGCGGTAAGTGGGGGTAGCGGAGTGGATACGTCAGCCATCGTTGATAAGTTTTATATTGCCAAATTTAATGAATTACTCTTCAATTTAAGCAGGAGATTCATCAGCCTTTAAAAATTAATTTTTTTAGACTCCCGATTTTGGCAATACAGAAAATGCAGTCTATCTTTTCTATTCAAACACTATCCACCATGCAGTTAACAATCAATGGTCTTTCAAAAACCTACCCCAACGGTGTACAGGCGCTCAAAAATGTGACACTAACAATTCCTCAGGGAATGTTTGGACTGCTGGGCCCTAACGGTGCAGGCAAATCTTCTTTAATGCGCACCATCGCCACTTTGCAGGAAGCAGACAGCGGTACTATATTTTTAGATGATTTGGATGTATTAATAAAAAAAGAAGAAGTTCGTAAACAACTGGGTTATTTGCCACAGGAGTTTGGCGTGTACCCAAGAGTTACGGCCGAACAGATGCTCACTCATATTGCCAGCCTCAAAGGAATTAATAATGGTAAGCAACAAAAAGAAATTGTAGCTGCTTTATTGCAACGGGTAAATCTTTATAAAGAACGAAAGAAAAACCTCGGCACTTACAGCGGTGGAATGAAACAGCGCTTTGGTATTGCGCAGGCTTTGCTGGGAAATCCCAAGCTGATTATTGTAGATGAACCTACTGCCGGCCTTGACCCGGCAGAGCGTAACCGTTTTTATAATTTGTTGAGTGAGTTGGGTACCAATACCATTGTGATTCTTTCTACCCATATTGTAGAAGACGTACGTACACTGTGCAGTGATTTTGCTATTATTTGCAATGGCGAAGTATTAAGGCATGATAATCCTGATGAAGCTGTGAATCATTTGCAGGGGAAAATTTTTGTAAAGTCAGTGGATAAATCAACCATACAAAATTTAAAAGAAGAATACGAAGTAATATCTGTTCAAATGAAAAGTGGCCAGTTAAGTGTTCGTATTTACAGTGATACAGAACCTGGTAATGGTTTTGTACCCACTGCATCCTCTCTGGAAGATGTGTACTTCCATCAAATTTCCAGCCGCATGGATGTTATCACACTTTAATAACCGCAAAAAATGCTGTATGTTTTTACAAATATTTTTATTTGAACTGAGGTATCGTTTAAAACGACCTGCTACATATATATATTTCTTAATATTTTTTTTGTATGGCTTTATTGCATTGGCTTCGGGATCTACACCCGCATCAGAAAAAGTATTTCACAATGCTCCGTGGACTATTGCCAGCGCCAATATCACGTTTAGTTTAATAATGATGCTTGTATGCTCCGCAGTTATGGGGGTGCCACTGTACAGGGATATAGAACATAATACTAGAAATTATTTGTTCAGTTATCCCATTACAAAAGCCGGTTATTTCTGGGGTCGATTTTTGGGCTCATTTGTTTTTGTACTCATTATTGGCACCGGTTTTAACTGGGGTGCCATCTGTGGGAGCGCTGTAGGCCCTTCGTTTGGATGGGTACCTGCTGAGCGTATTGGCAGTTATGGATTATGGAATTATTTTCAGCCTTATTTTTATTTTGGTATAACTAACTTATTGCTTGCGTCTTCTATTTTCTTTTCATTGGTGGCATTAACCAGGAATGTGAAAGTAATTTATACAGCCAGCATTTTTCTATTCATTGCCTATCTATTGGCTGCATTTCTTACGGCAGATTTAGAAAAAAGAGAATTGGTAAAACTGCTTGACCCCTTCATGCTCAATACCTTTGATTTGGAAACCAGGTATTACACCCCTGCTGAAAAAAATACAATGCTGGTGCCATTTACCAAAACCATAATGCTCAACCGCATCATTTGGCTGAGCGTGGCATTTCTTATAACCCTGTTTGCATATTTCCGATTTAATTTTGTGCGTTTTTTACAACCGGTTACTGAAAAAATTAAAAAAAGTAAGAAAGGAGAGATTGAAGAAAACATTCAGGCAAAAATTACTGCTGTTACGCAATCATTTACCCCCAGGGAAAATCGACGCATATGGTGGCAGCTTGTCAAGATTGAATTTTTGAATGTGATAAAAGATCCTTATTTCCGTGCTATTTTGCTGGGAGGGGTTATATTTCTTGTGATTGATTACTGGATTGGTTATACCAATTATGGTGTGCCCGACAGACCGTTAACCATCTTCCTGATGGATTATAAAAATTTCAATTACCAGTTGTTCAATTTTATCATTTTACTGTTTTATACAGGCGAAGCAATTCATCGAGAGAAAACAACAGGCTTTCATATCATCAATGATGCGTTGCCTGTTTCTAACTTCCGGTTTTTTACTTCCAAGCTTGCAGGCTTAATTGGTGTGGCTGTAATACTTGTAAGTATTCCTTTGGTATCAGGTGTTCTCATACAAACTCTTAAGGGGCATACTATTTACCAGCTCGACGTGTATCTTAAAGAACTCTATTTAATAACTCTGCCAGGTTATATTCTGATGATACTGTTGTCGTTCACTGTGCACTTGATTGTAAATAACAAATTTGCCGGCCATGGTGTGGCGCTTGCAATATGGATTACCATGTCTATGCTCCGCAATTTTGGAGAGATGGATTACAACTTGTTTTATTATTCCTATTTACCCGGCTACCGCTGGAGCGATATTAACGGTCTCGGGCATTTTGCAGCACCATTGTTTTGGTTTACTCTTTACTGGATGTTTTTTGGCATTGTGATGCTTACATTAGCTTTTCTGTTTTACCAGCGTGGTGTTACAGGATCATTTAAAGAAAGATGGAGGGTGGCAAGGCAAAGGTTAAAAGGTGCCCCTGTGATCATAATTGCTATTTGTTTGCTGGGATGGATTGCCACAGGCGCCTGGAACTATTATAATGTAAGTGTACTGAACAATTACAAAAGCAGTAGCACCAACAACCGCAATACTGCACTGTTTGAAAAAACATTGAAGAAGTATGAAAACATGGTGCAGCCAAAAGTAGTTTCAGTAAAAGTTAATGCTGATATTTATCCTGATGACCGAAGTATTAAAATGCATAGTGTTTTAACTGTAGTCAATAAATCAGGAGAACCAATAAAGGAGCTGCATCTATCAGCATCAGGTGATTTAAAATATACATTGGTGTATAACGGCAAATTGCTAAGTTATAATTCGCCCTTATCATTTGACCATGCAGCAATTAATTTTTTGAAGAGTGGAAAAGATACATTTAACTACCGGATTTATCAATTGCCGGAAACACTACAACCTGCTGATACGGCATTGATGGAAGTACATTCAGTTACAGCTTACAATGGTTTTGTAAACAATGGCTTTAACAGGGAAATTTTGTATGACGGCACCTTTTTCTCTGGCGGCATTCCTTCCTTTGGTTATAATGCAGATAGTGAACTTTCAAGTGATGAGAAACGAAAGAAGAATGGATTAAAACCCAAGAATGATGAATATCCACCTCAGTCCGATGTAAAAGGAAAAAGTACCATGCTCTTTAATGATGATGCAGATTTAATTCAGTTTGAATCAACACTCAGCACTAAGGCCGGACAAATAGCCATTGCTCCTGGTTATTTGCAAAAACAATGGACAGAAAATGGGCGTTCTTATTTTCAATATATACAGGATACAAAAATTCAATTCTTCCTTAGCATCATTTCCGGGAACTTTGATGTATTTAAGGATTCGGTAACCATTTCAAATGGCAATAAAATTAAAATTGAGATTTATCATCATAAAAATCACAAGTTTAACCTGCAACGATTTAATATATCGCTTAAAGACGGCTTAGAATATTTTTCGGATTCTTACGGTCCTTATCAATTCAGGCAAATGCGCATTATTGAGTTTCCACGATATGAAACCTTTGCACAAAGTTTTCCCAACACAGTTCCTTACTCAGAAGCATTTGGCTGGGTTGGAGATTTTTCTGACCCCGATAAGTTTGATTACACCTATTGGGTTACTGCACATGAACTGGCACACCAATGGTGGGGCCACCAGGTAGTTCCTAATAAAACAAGAGGTTCTAACTTAATTTCAGAATCATTGGCGGAGTACACTGCTCTTTTACTTAGTGAACGCAAGTATGGCGCTGATAATATGAAACGGTTTTTAAAAGAGGAGCTGGATGGTTATTTGCGGGGCCGTGCTTCGGAATCAAAAAAAGAAAACACATACATTAATTGCAACAGAGCATACCAATGGTATCAGAAAGGAAGCTTGATATTATACGGCCTGCGTGATTTAATTGGGGAAAAAGCACTCAATACTGCTTTGCGGGAATTTAGAGACAGTTTTGCTCTTAAAGAAAATCCCCCCTTCGCAGGCAGTGATGATTTGTACCGCTTTATTCAAAAACACACACCCGATTCAATAAATTATTATTTAACGGATACATGGGAAAAAATTACATTGTATGATAACCGTTTCTTGAGCGCTTCAGCCAAAGATGCTGGTAATGGATATTACGATGTAACCATAAATTTTTCTACAAAGAAATTTTATGCTGACAGTACAGGCAAAGAAACGGAAGCAATGATGAATGATTATATTGACATTGGAATTTTTGCAGCCGAAAGCAGAAACAAAGAGAACCTCAAACAAACCAATCCATTATATCTGCAAAAACACAAATTAACTCCAGGCACTAAAACGCTTACCATTCGTATAAAAGGAAAACCGGAAAAAGCAGGTATTGACCCATATAACAAACTCATTGACCGCATACCTAACGACAATATAGGTGGAGTAGATTAAAAAAAAGCAGGGTTATTACCCTGCTTTTTTTATGAAACTTCTTTCTGTAACTCTTCCCAATATTCCGCCGCCCTTCTTGTATGTGGAATTACAATGGTGCCGCCAACTATATTGGCCACTGCAAAAATCTCATACATCTGTTCGGTAGAAATGCCCAGTTCGTGGCTCTTCCCAAGATGATATTTTATACAATCATCGCAGCGGAGGACCATGCTGGCAACCAGTCCGAGCATCTCTTTCGTTTTTTTATCCAAAGCCCCGTCTTCATAGGTATTGGTATCCAGGTTCCAAAGCCTTTTTAAGACAAGGTTATTTTTACTCAGGATCAATTCATTCATTTTCTCCCGGTATTCATTAAATTCTTTCACTGCAAGGCTCATATTATTAAATTTTAATAGTTCTGATTTGAATAAGGAAGATAAAGATAGTCTGTGATGTACAGTATAGAAAACGCATAAAAAAAGGCCATCCTTACGGATAGCCTTTCAAATTTTTGGAAGACGAAATTACCAACGGTTGTTGTTACCGCCGTTACCACCGCCGCCAGAGAAAGAACGCCTGTTTCCACCACCGCCACCGGTGTTGCTTCTTTCTTCGCGAGGTTTAGCTTCGCTTACTTTGATAGCACGACCTTCAACAGTAGCACCATCCAGTTCCTGGATTGCTTTCTGAGCAGCTGCGTTATCAGACATTTCAACGAATCCAAAACCACGGCTGCGGTTAGTGAATTTGTCCATAATTACTTTAGCTGAAGATACTTCTCCGTATTCAGCAAAAAATTCTCTTAAGTCTTCATCCTGTACGTTGAAGCTTAAATTTGAAACATAAATGTTCATGATCTAAAAAATAAAAAATTAAAGAACATTGAGGCAAACACAGGTGTAACGAAGACTAACTAATAGCAGGATATGCTTAGCAGAAAAAATCGTTCACTTACAATTAACTGTACTCAGCTCAAATTAACAGGGCAAAGGTAATCCTAAAAATCAGTATATGCTAATTTATTCTTTAAATAATTGTTATGCAGGGGAATAGCTCATATAGATTTGGCTAAACCCTGCCTGGCATGGTCGGCTTTAAGGCTGCGGTAAGACAAAATAGTGCTGGCCAAAAAGAGAACCGCGCCCATCAAAAACGGCGCCCCGGGGAAATACACCGGTGCAGATGGACGGGTAAAATAAGAAAAAAGATTGGTCATCAACAATGGCCCAACAATTGAAGTGGCGCTCATCAGGCTGGTAAGCGCACCTTGTAACTCGCCTTGTTCATTAGAGGGTACATGACTGGAAATAATCCCCTGAATGGCAGGTCCGGCTATGCCACCGAGGCAATAAACAGTACAAAAAGCAAACATCATCCATCCCTGGGTGGCAAAAGCAAACAGCACCATACCAATACTATATAAGAGCAATCCAAAATAAAGACT
>Ga0105096_10000803_pt1 | contig 11936 bp, 14 predicted proteins | sample PPLLak3cmMay2015_FD_87036 | JGI IMG/M metagenome (GOLD analysis project Ga0105096, IMG submission 87036) | Freshwater sediment microbial communities from Prairie Pothole Lake near Jamestown, North Dakota, USA - PPLs Lake P7 Core (1) Depth... | ecosystem: Environmental > Aquatic > Freshwater >... | reverse complement strand
TTGATCTCAGGATGAACATCAATAAAAATTGTTCCCTTACTTTCAGCGTAGTCAATAGCTTCTGAAATTTCTTTTGTGTAAATAAGGGGGCCCATTGAACTGGTTACCGCAACTGAGCCATGGTCAGCGGCATAAATGATAGCACTCGACACATATTCCTGGTATGATACTTTTTGCCCTCTTGTTTGTATCGGAATAATTTTTGCTTCAGGGGCAATTTTGTGAACAATTTCTGCCATCCATTCACCATGCCAGGGTTTTAGTTTGCCAATTTCTTCCACCTCGATAAAGCTCTTAGGATAAATGTACTTTTTTAATTCTTTACCCTTTAGATCAAAACACCAGTCCATGATAGCTATGACTGAACCTGATCCTTTAGTTATTCTCTGGGCATTTTCAATATTAGAGAAAGTCATGAAGGTTTCTTTGGGACTTTTATTACTCACATGATGATGATGATTATTTCTAGTTACAGCACTAGTCATTACAAGTATAAAAGCCAGATAATAGATTGGTTCCATTTTATTTATAATTTTTATTAATCAGGACAACAGAGGGATTAAATATATGTTTACATCAGTAAAGTTTCTATTACATCTTATCGAATTATTGATCCTTATTTGTACTTGCCAGGAGATTGATTTTTTAACATATAAATTTTTCCATTCGTAAAATAGATTCTCTCATTCCATGTTTTCTATAGAAGTCAATCGCCTCAGTATTGAAGCTCCACACATTTAAATCAAGGTAATTGTAGCCCTCTGATCTGCAGACTGATTCCAACTTTTCTATCAAGAATTTGCCTATCCCCTTTTTTCGATATTCAGGATCAATAATTATGTCATCGATGAATAACCGCTTATGATCCACTATCAATGGATTCGCCTGAAAACTTATTACCCTCGTTATTGCATATCCATAAATTTTGTCTCCTGATTCAACAACATAGACGTTACTGTCAATACTCACAAGTAACTTTTCAAATTCATTTTTTGAAAATGGTGAGTCTGTTTTTTTATAAAAGTCAGGTTTATGACAATGATGGAAATTTTGAATTTGCTTCTTAAGAATTAATATTATACGATAATCATTAATCGAAGCTTTTCTGAATTTGATTTCCATGATAATTAAATAGTTTGTTCAAACGAGTCAACAGTATGTAAATAATACACAACAGAAAAATATTTGCAATCAGCCTTACTTTGTTAATATGAGATTCATACTGGGTGTAATTAATTATTAGGTTGTTCCCAGGTGTCGCAGTGCTGTCTGAAACTATGGTCCCCTTCTCCAACATAAATTTATACACTTTTTCAGGTGGTATATCTTTCCAGACCGGGTGGTATCCAAGAAATGTATGAACCTTGCCATTAGATAGGGAATCCATACCGAAATATGGCGGAAACAGAAACTGAACTAATAATATCAGCAGAAAAAGGAATAGCAGTATTTTATTTACTTTTGCCAAATAGATTGGGAAATTTGATTTCATTTTTATTCTTTAATATGGTGTACAAGATGATAGTTTTGCTTTAAGTTCAGATTTCAGGTACTGCAGACCTAAATATCCAGCCCCTGTTAATAGTAATGCTACCCCAATAATCACAATTAAGGCCTTTGCCCATTTGCTTGTAAGCTCTTTCATAATAATCTTATTATTAGATTTATAAGGAATAAAATATCAACCAATTAAAAGATTGTTCTCTTTGGTTACCAATTGAGCTATATGTAACGAGGACTTGTTTGAGTATTTTTTGGACTACATGATTATGTAGGGGATATCTAACTATTGACTAAACATATTTTATCTCTTCCGGGCCATCTCCGTCTGATTTGTAATAGTTCTTCATTTTCATTAATCTACTATGAATATCGCCATATTCTTTTTGCCAGTTCTTCTTGCCGGCCCAGAAACCAAAGATACACAGCGAAATAAAAAAGAGAACCCATATAATGATTAGCAATGTAATATTATCTGTGTATCTTAATAGTCTGGTTATAAACACCATACCGCCACCTGTACCAATAAAACCCAGTAGAGGTAGAAGAATGATATAATCGATGGTGGTAAAATAACTTACTTTTCGTCCTGCTCTTTCAACAAACTCTCTAAGAGGAAGGGAATAGCTTTTAGGTGACAAGGGCCTGTACCTGAACCATAAATACAATACTGCTCCAAAAAAACTCATAACTAGAATAAAATAACCAAGTTGAGTTATTCCTTTTTGGGAAGTCATTATGGCTGTGTAGATTATCGCTAATGAGAGAATAAGGACCATTATATAAAGTACTTTCTTTCTTTGATTTTTCTCATACGATCTGAACAAGTTTATCATATCATCAATTCTATGATTATCTGCTGTGCCAAATTCCCGATTTTGTCTATCCTTTTTTTTGAAATCATCTAATTCCATATCTGTCCTCCCATTCTTGTTTGATTTGTTTCTTAATCCTGTGTACCCTTGCCCTGGCGTTGCCTTCTGAAAGACCTGTAATAAGAGAGATCTCCGAATATTCAAGATCTTCCAGATAAAGGGTAACAAGAATTTTATCCGCTGAACTCAGCTTGTTTTTATAATCCTCGAAAAACTTTATTTTGGACTCCTCTTCTTCTGGATTGTCATCACTTTCCCCTGTTTTGTAATCGCAGTCAACAGTGGACAAAGGCACAAAAACTGAAGATTTTTTGCTTTTTTTTGAAAGATATGTCATGCATACATTTATTGCAATCCTGCTTATCCATGTCTTTAACTGAGATTCCCCACGGAAATTAAGTATGTTCAGCCAGATCTTTAAAAGAATTTCCTGGTAAGCATCCTTGGCTTCATCTCCTGGTCCGAAATAATGACAACAGATACTGTAGATCCTCCTGTCATTTTCGAGTATAGCTGCTCTGAAGAGTGTTTCCTGATTCATTGTTACATTTTTTGTCTCAGACATGCTTTAAGGATAATGCCATTTAAAACTCAGCTATTTTTGTTGAATCCAATTTATAATTTTTTCTTCTTTTTAAACCTATTTTATAAATAGACTGAACAATGTATGATTTGTTACAATATATAGAAATCAGAGTCAGCCAATGTTGCACTTACTACATTTTGCCTGTTGTTACACTTGTTGCGGTTTGAATTTTACCCATCTGCTTTATATCAATTAATTGTACCCCTTTATCGTTATTGTAAAAATTCACCTCTAATGTATTTCTGCTTGTGTACAAAATATTACCGGGGCCCTGAATAAGAAGCTCTTTAGGAAGACCTGTCCTCTGCAGATATAATTTGTTGTTCTCAAAAGTTACGTCAATAAAAACCCCTTCCCGTAACTTATATTTACCTGCAATCCTATTGAAATCAATATTTTTATATTTCAGGCATGCAATCTCTGATGAAGGATGCTTAGTTGCTTTCAATATCATATTTAGTATAATACCAACCGAATTTAAAGATACCATTTTGTCATTTTTATCAGAATTAACCTGATGGACAATTACAAGATCGTAATCGGGGATAATGACCAGATGCTGACCATACGCACCTCTTGCTGAATAAGATCCATCAGGAATAATGGCAACAGGATAATGAGGATATTTGTTACCACTTTTTGCAACCCACCACATCATACCATATCCGTCGGTCTGATATGATTGAGCATCTGAATAGTAATGTGTAATTTCATTTACCCAACCTGTTGGAAGTACCTGCTCTCCATTCCAATTACCTTCCTTAAGCATCAGTAAGCCAAACCGGGCAAAATCCAATGCCGAAATTTTAAAATGGTAAGCCGGATGGATTGAAACCTTTCCCTGAGCATAGAATCCATCCTCTATCTGAAAATGTTCCATTCCGATCATTTCGGCGATATCATTTTTAAGTACTTTAAAGAAGTCCTTTCCCGTACAATTGGTCAGTACTGTGGCCAAAACATTGAAATCCCAGTTATTATAGCTCCAGAACTGGCCGGGAAGATAGCTGCCTCTTGAAGGCATCGGGCCATCCATTGCGGCTGATTGTGCTTCTGAAGGGAGATATACACCGGATCTTGCCATCAGACAATTTCTAACGGTTGCTCTATTCTCATTTTCGTTCAAAGGGGTAATTTCAGTAATCTTCAGATCTTTAAGTGTTTTAGTAGTGTCAATTAACTTACTTTCAACATATTTTCCATAAACTGCGCTCATAAAACTCTTTCGTGCAGATCTGGTATACTGTTTTTCACTGACATTACCATAACTGAAAACAATTCTTCCCTTATGAACAACCAGCAAAGATGAAGTCTCAAGGTTTTCACTGATGAAATTTCCTAAATACTGGAAGTCGATATCCGAAAAGTTGAATTCAGAGGGTTTGGCAGAATCCCAGGTTTTTCCCGGGAAATCCTGACCATATAATGACAAAACTAGAAACAAGCCAAACAGAAAGAATATAGATTTCATAGTTTTTACATTTTGTCTGAATTCTTCCTACGCAGTCTCAGAGGAAATGAATTTCCTGCCTGGTACCATGTTCCATTCAGAGTGGAATCGTTCTCAAACTTTGCTGTATAGTTACCTTGAAGCATCGGGGCATCAATCTTTATCTCTCCTGATGTATTGGAAATCCCACCAAGTGGAATATCGAACGCATTCTGGAGAGGACTGTCAAGAGTCACTTTAAGAATATTCTGATCCCCCTTTAATACTTTAAATACTAGCGGTATTTCAGTACCCTCTACCGATAGTGCCCCTTCCCAGGTGCCGATGGATTTAATTAGCAGTGGATCATTAATTCCGGGATTTGAGCTTTGCCCAAAAGCAGTTTGAATGCTACAAAAAATGATCATAAAGAACATAATGTAACTAGTTGATTTTAGTAATTTTTTCATAACTTTTCTTTTTATTGTTAAAATATCAGTTTATAATGATGGGTAATGATACATAAGATTGATACCTGGTGGAATGAAATATTTTTTGCGTGGCAGACTTGTATTTGTTTTCTGTTTCATTATTTCCACCGGTATTTAGGTTTCTGGAATATTGCGGAAAGTCGGCAGAAGTAATTTCAACCCTTATCTTCCAATCCTTACCTAGTTTTATACCTGTATGCCATAGGTCTATATCATACTCATAAACCTTATTTTTTCTCATAGGAGTTTCCCAGCTGAGAGTGTTTCGGAACCTGGCTCTGATGCATCCATGGGTCACGGGCAGGTACTTATTTTCTTCATTAATGGCATATAGATAGACAAACCAATCAGTATCCGGGCAATCTGAAGAGGCAAATAATTTTACAGACACCGGGCCCAATATGGTTAACGCAGAATCCAGCTTATTGGATTCATATACCAGGATATCGGCTCTTTCGGAAGTAATTGCATCAGATTTGGCTCGTCCCTGGTAATTCCTGTAAATAAATGCAGGGGTAGGATCTCCGGGATTATAGATATAACTATCGTATGGTTTATTATCTATAGTTGATTCCCAGATCAACCTCCCATCGCCTCTTAAGGAATTTGCACCAACCTTACTATCGAAGTAAAGTTTTCTATGTGTCGTCTGACTTAATGGGTAGTTCTCTGAACTGACCCATCTGAAATCGTTCATTACATACACCTTTACTTTCGGATCTCCAGTTGCCTTATTATCAATACCTTTTAACCATAAATCGAACCAATTCTTATAAAGGGACAGGAAATCAACTGAGGCTTCCTTTCCGACCTTATTTACAGATGGATAAGGAGTCAGTGTGTTTGCATGATTCCAGGGGCCAATTATCAGTCTGCTGTCTTTATTTCCCGATTTCGAAAGCTCTTCCCATGCAAGAGTGGATCCAATGCTATGTGTGTCGTACCACCCTGTTTGAAGCAGTACTGGTATTTTTACATTTTTTAGTTTATTTTGATAGCTGGCTCTCTCCCAATACAGATCATTTGAATTATGCTCTACCCAATTCATGAAATAGGGTACTTTTTTTCCTGTTATTAAAACATCAATGTCCTTTACAGGCAGGTGAAACAGGTTAGAATCATCTTTCACCTTCTGAGCTTTACCCATGGCTACAGGATTATTAACATCAATATCTGATTCCATGATATTAATCCACCAAAGTTCAGGTGCCAGAAGGAAAATTCCGTTCTCATAGGGTGAGTTTTTAAATGCATCTGCAGGCAAATTATGTGGGATGATTGTTGTCAAATGCGGCGGAATTTTTATCGCAGCAAGGAATTGAGCATGAGCCATATATGAACCTCCCAACATTCCCACTTTCCCGCTGCACCATGCTTGTTTTGCAAGCCATTCGATTGCATCATACCCATCCTCTCCCTCGTTTATGAATGGTTCCCAGTTACCTTCAGAAGAATATCGTCCCCTTACATCCTGAACTGCAACAATGTATCCCTGAGATGCGAAATAGTATGCCAAATAACCCATACTTGATTTATTCAGTGGAGTTCTCATCAGGATAACAGGCAGCTTTTCACTTAAATCGCCGGGAAAGAAGATGTCAGTCGAAAGTTTTATTCCATCTCTCATTGGAATCATGGAGTTTTCTTTTCTTATTTCGTAGTTTGTGCTATATCCTGCGCAGCATAACACATTAAGATTACTTCCTAAAAAAAACAGAATAAGGATATATCCCAGGTTATTATTTCTGATAATGTTTTTCGATGGTTTCATTTAGCAACTATGGTTATAATAATAAATCCAATTTCCCAACTTTTGCTATATAGACCAGAAGGGGAAGCTTTTGTTACAATCCTCTTTCTTGAATAATACCTCTTTATCAGTATTTTATTTCTGCCGTTCATATTCAATTAAGAATAAAAGCAGACCATTAAAGCAACTACTGTAAAGTCACTTTCTAGTATTGATTCCCTATCTAATGGCAAGGTTCATACATTTCTTGGATACCACCCGGTCTGGAAAGATATACCACCTGAAAAAGTGTATAAATTTATGTTGGAGAAGGGAACCATTTCCTATGCTTGGACCGGAAACAACCACATATCCATTACTAACAAGGTATTCTATCAGAACTATGTTTTCATAGGGATTTGAGTTAATACTGGGAGCATATATTATAATGGGAAATTTTTTCTGGACAAATTGTGTGTGCCAGTAAGCTTTCGTATCGGTTTCCAGAAAATTCTAAATAAGATTGCTATCTATGTCCCTGGATAACAAGTGTTCTCTGTACCTTGAAAGAGTTTCTTCAATATCCTCAATATTTGGTTTCCCTCCCGTAGTGTTTACAGCAGATTCTACAATATATTTTTTATATGTCACCAAAGTATCTGATTCTGCAATTTGAGCAGGGTACCAGATATGCACTTGTATCTGACGGTTATTCTGTAAATTCCTGTTCCCGAAATAATCAAACTTCCTGTTGAAAGTCCTGGAATTATCAATATGGCTTTCTACTTTATATCCAATACTGTATGGGCCAGTTTTAATATTGAACAAATGATCGTATCCTTTTTGGCAATAACAATTGGATGTAATTATTAAAGAAAAACCTAAAAACAATTTCAGACATCTCATATTAAGAGTTCTTAATCTCAGTAATATAATTTCTAAATTATTATAACAGGTCACTCCTGACCAATAGAAAAATCTTTTCTTTCTTTCTTAATCTGGGTTAGGAGAATAATATAACAAATGGCCAACGGAATGGTCAAACCATCGAGTAATCCATTTATAAAATCATAGCCTGGTTTGTCTGGCACGAATCTGGACATCAATACTGATGCTGCAAAAAGTACTATTACAATCTGGGAGAGTTGTTTACGCTGAATTTTAGTTTTGTTTATCATATTATTAATTATTTAGTAAAATTGATACATCTATAGTTTAGTATCAAGGAGGTTAATAATTGTTTTATCACTTAATTTTGAATGTTTCTTTCGGTTTCCTTGTCAGATTGACTAAGTATTAATGGTCTTTTGGTGCAGAATCCGAGAACATCCATCAGAAAATCTTCCCCGAATACATTTAGTCAAAAATCTTAAGGATTAGGCATTTTCCATTGCCAGTCTATAAACCCATACTCGACATGTGCAGAATTTGATGTTTTGCATAAATCAAACCTATTTGTCTGATTATTTTGGTATATAAAATGTGACCTTTAGCAAATACAAAAGTCTGCGCACATGTATAAGGAGCGATTTGAAAAATTCAAAACTATTCTTTTAGAAATCTAAAACAAATATTTTGATTTCAATATTTGCAGATACCTACGGCTAATTTCAAGCGGTTCAGTCATTCCAATCATCTGGACAGTACCTGAGGAACCAGATTTTTGGGTTATACTCACAAAATTGAAATTAATTATCCATGATCTGTGAATTCTGGCAAAGTCCTTCTCAGGCAGTGATTGTTCCCAATTATGCATAGATTTCAAAGAAAGAAATTTTTTCCCATCAGATGTAAAAAGATATGTGTAGTCTCTTGATGCATTTATACAAATTATTCCATCCAGTTTGATAAAATGCATCATATTCCTCACCATTATCATTATTCTGTCATCATATTCCAGCTTAACAGGTTTATCATGTTTTAACTTTTCTTCAGAATCATTTAATCTCTTAATAGCTTCTTTGAGACGATTTTGAGAAACAGGTTTTAGCAAATAATCAATAGCATTTATCTCAAAAGCGCGTATTGCATATTTATCGTATGCTGTAACAAAGATAACTTTCCCATTGTATGCTATTTTTTCAAGCAGATCAAATCCCGAACCATCAGTTAATTGAATATCAAGAAAAAGCAAATCTGGATTAAGCTCTTTTATTGCGTTTATACCTGTATCTATCCCGGAGGCTTCACCCACTACTTCTATCTCTACAAATTTTTCTAACTTTTTTCGCAAAGCAACTCTGGGCAATCTTTCATCATCAATTAATAATGCTGTTGTTTTTTTCATATTGCTGCCTTTTTCCGGATAAGAATTCTTGATATAACAAAGCCCTCAGCTTCATCAAGGTCAAACTTGTAATCTCCAGGGTATGCATTGTTTAGCCTCTCATTTATATTCTGCAGGCCAATGCCCATTGACCACCCATCAATTAGTTTTCCAGTGTTTGATACTTCTATTATTAGATTTTCATCAGATTGAAATAAGTTCATTCTGATCTTTATCCCTTTAGGATTTTTCTGAAGACCGAATTTAACTGCATTTTCAACAAGAGGTTGAGTTATAAAACATGGTATCTCTGCCTTTAATATAGCATTGTCGAATTTAATTGAATAATCAAGCCTTTCCTCAAACCTTATTTTCTCTATCGCAAGATACTTTTCAGTAATATTTATTTCTTCCCTGACTGTTATTGTTATCCGGTCATTATACTGAAGAGTAAATCTCAGAAAATCCGATAATTCAGTCACCATTATATCAGCCCGGTCAGGATTTTCATGTACCAGGGCCTGGATAGAGGTCAGGGAGTTGAAAAGAAAATGAGGGTTTAATTGATACCTCAGCATTTGTAACTGTGCTTTTTGCGCCAAGTTAGTTGCATTCCTAGATCTTTCTCTTTCTACTTCAAGGTTAAGCCAGTAATTTATTCCTAAGTATGCGAGACTAAAAAAGAGAAATGTCCATTGTCCGGTGGTAAATGCCAGCTTCAAAAAAGAAATCAGTTGGTCAGGTATATTATAAACATAAAGGTAGAAGATGTACTGGCTGAGAGTATAAAGAAGTCCGAAAGTGAAAGAGATTGTCAGTACAATTATTATGGTAGCAGGCAGTGTCCTGGGTATTTTGAACAGAAACCTGAACACAAATCTGAGTATGAATAAAAGGAGAAGAATAATAACTGACATTGAAATGAATACAATCATGCTATCCCAGGATTGAGTATTGGATTCAAACCCACCAATGAAATTATTACCCAGGAGGTAAAAATAAAAAACCATTAAATATCTCCAAAACCTTCTCTCATTCCTTTGCTCCATAGATTTCATTCAAAGCCTATTAATATAATCAAACTTATAATTATTTTATGAATAAGAAGCTTCTGAATATCTCAAAATCATAAAAAGGCACCCCTTTTCAATTTATCCTCCTATCTGTAATTGAATTTCTGTCAATTTTCACTAGGAAAGATCGATTGATTTGTAATATTTCAATAGTTAAGTAAGGACCTCCAGATGATTGAATAACTTTACCAGAAAATCCGACCAGGGGTCCTGAAATAACATTTACAAATGTTCCTTTGCTTGGGTTTAAAGTTGTAAGTTGATATTCCAATTGTCCCTCTATCATTTTTTTTATCATAAACAAAACATTTTCTGGCACTACAGAAAGTTCACCACTATTCTTTACAAATCCAATTACAGACTGGTGCTCAATAATTTTAACATACTCTTTACAACTTGCCCTGACAAACAGATAGTTTGGGAAGAGAGGCATTTCAATCACCTTCTTTCTATCGGACCATATCCTGAGGGTTTTGGTAATAGGAAGATATGTTTCTATATTAAGCTTTGAAACAGCTTCATTTAATCTTTTCTCATGCTGTGATCTGGTGTATACAACATACCACTTATAGTCCTTACCTATCATAACAATAATTTTGCATTATAGTATAGCTTCGCTAATGCTAATCCCATTTTTGGATGGCTAATGAATTTCTTGTTAAATCTTTTCATAAAATTAAAATAGTTAAAAAGGAGTATCAATTAAATTCTTCCACCTGTACTATTTGTCGATAAGTGGTTACTATAAGGTACAAGGGTACTCGACTAAAATCAACAATAGTGGTGTTCGTCCCTGGCTCACGTCTATAAACAAGTTTTTTACAAAGTTAGCCATAAGTCCTAAAACGATGGCCATGCCCGCAAACGTCCTACACACGCAAAAGACTACGGCATAAAGCCGCTGCGCTATTTATTCCGTTTCCTTTTGCACTTATTTAATCCTTCTGGTTTTCGTACGCTGGTAAAAACTTTGTTTAACTTAATTCTATCGCATTATGAAAAACACACAGTCCATCCAGCAATCAATCGATTTTCTTCATTTAGCAGAAGTAACTCTTACCTACATGACTAAAGTTAAACCATCGGAGGGCCTCGTAGTTAGTTGTTCCAGGGATGCATATAAGATATTCTTCGACTCCTGGAATCAAAACTCAATTGAACACAAGGAGTCTTTTAAGATGCTCCTACTGAATAGGGCAAACAAAGTCCTTGGAATTACTACTATCTCCGAAGGGGGACTTTCCGGAACAGTAACGGATGTCCGGCTGATTTTCCAGTATGCCATCAAGGCTAATGCTTCAGGAATAATCGTCGCTCATAACCACCCTTAAGGAAATAGTAACCCAAGTGAGAGCGATCTGAAAATTACTCATAATATAAAAGAAGCAGGTAATCTTCTCGATATTCAGCTTCTGGATCATATTATCGTTACTCCTGAAATGGATCTATACAGAAGCATTGCTGATGAAGGTCAGATATAAAATTAATACCCTTCGTGGTATTTCTTTCTGTTTATAACCAGACAACAAAACATATTGTAAGTAGTTAATTATCTGGTTGTATAGTCAGGTTTGGAACTTGAACACTTCTGATCAAGTATCCGACATGTTGCCAATTGCACCGATTCTTCTGAGAAGATGAAGTTTGAGAAATTATTTTATATAAAATAAGTATTATCTATAAAATAGCATCTGAGATCAACTTAGTTCAAACGTAAAAAGAATAATCCATTTCTTTAGGCCTCAGCCTCTTCATAAGACATACATTGAGATGGGTTTCAAAACAATTTTAGAGGTAATTATTTGTGGCAGATTTTGGCGGATTTTGTGGCAGATTTTGTGGCAGGAAGCACAAAACCCCTTGATAATCAAGGGGTTCTGAGGGTATAAGGGCGGTGCGGACGGGACTCGAACCCGCGACCCTCGGCGTGACAGGCCGATATTCTAACCAAACTGAACTACCGCACCAAAAGCGATGCAAAATTAAT
>Ga0105096_10000802_pt1 | contig 11955 bp, 12 predicted proteins | sample PPLLak3cmMay2015_FD_87036 | JGI IMG/M metagenome (GOLD analysis project Ga0105096, IMG submission 87036) | Freshwater sediment microbial communities from Prairie Pothole Lake near Jamestown, North Dakota, USA - PPLs Lake P7 Core (1) Depth... | ecosystem: Environmental > Aquatic > Freshwater >... | reverse complement strand
TCGAGCCCCCAGTTCTTCAGCATCCGCGAATGCAGGAAGTACTGGTTGATCGCCGTGAGTTCGTTCCTGAGGATCTTGTTGAGATGCGCAATGACGTCTGCGTCGCCCTTCATGACGAGCTTCTCCGTGTGAATCGTTGCTGGACGGGGCCGCAGCCCCGCGAGTCACGCAGCCTGAGGCGCGTTGGCTCGCGAATCAAGGGTTTCGTCGAGGACCTGGCGGGCGCAAGGTTCGCAGGCGCCGCAGCAGGTAGCGACACCGGTGCAGGACTGCAATTGTTCGAACGAGCGCGCGCCTTCCTGGATCGCCTGGCTAAGACGCTTCTCGGAAATGCCGTGGCAGACGCAGACATACATGGGTTCGGCCCTCGACGCGAATCCTAGCGCCCGAAGGATCGCATTGCAAATCATTCGCATTTAGGTATTTACCGAGGCAACGTGGCCCCAGGGTGGCCCAGCCAATGGCATCATCTGCGCCCTTTGCAAGGCGGCCGCCATCCGCCCGAGCCAACGAAAGCGCGGAATCATGACGGAAAAGCCCGAGCAAGCTCCCGACGTCCAGCGCGCCCTGATGGATCGTGCCCGGCGCAGTGCGGAGCGCGACAATGAACCGACGCGTCGGGCCATTCTGCCCCGGCTCGCAGGCGTCCTGCTGGCGCTGCTGGTCGTGCTCGTCGTGCTGTTCGCGTTCGACCGCTTCCTCGCGAGCATGCAGCGGTTCCTCGACCTGCCGGTCGGCAATCCCGAGCCGGCTGCGACAGAGCCGGTCGTGACCGAACCACCGGTGACGGACCCGATGCCGGCCTACGTCGTTCCTGAGGAATAGCCGGCGGCTTCGGCGAGCACGCGCGCGAGGGCGGCCTCCAGGGCCACGGGATCCACCGGCTTGCGCAACACGGCCCGCACGCCGGCCGCCTGCAGATCGGCATGCGCGAGTCCCTCGCCGTAGCCCGAGTAGAGGATGACCGGCACGTCGATTCGCGAGTTCCGCAACGCTCGTGCTAGTTCGATTCCCGTCATGCGCGGCATCGCCTGGTCCGTGATCACGGCGCTGAAGCGTGCGCCCGGGCCCGACAGCAACTCGAGCGCGGCCTGACCCCGCGGCAGGAACATCGCCTGCAGGCCCCAGGTCTCGAGCAGTTCGCGCATGAATTCGCCGACTGCGGCCTCGTCGTCGACGACCAGCACCGAGCCAGTCATGGCGGGGCGGGGCCGGCGCTCGCTCGCCGCGATGGCTCCCGGTGACATCGACGTCTCGTGAACGTCCGGCGGCAATGCGGGCCACAGCACGCGGAATCGCGAGCCGCGTCCCGGCGACGAGTCGAGGACGACGTGCCCACCGTGCTCATGGACGATGCCATGCACCATCGCGAGCCCCATGCCGGTACCCTTGCCGGTTTCTTTGGTCGAAAAAAACGGCTCGAAGATCCGCTCGACAACGGCCGGCGCCATGCCATGTCCGTCGTCCGCGACCGACAATTCGACGAACTCCCCGCCGAACGTCGCACGGCAGCCCGCGCAGACGAACCCCTCGGCGCGCGCTGGCCGCACGTCCACCTGGACGATGCCTGCTCCGTCGATCGCATCGCGGGCGTTCAGGCAGAGATTGAGCAGCACCTGCTCGACCTGCAGCGGGTCGACGCGCACCCGCGGGGCCGCCGACGCGACGTCGACCGAGAGCGTAACGCTCGCCGGCAGCGCTGGGCGCACCGATGCCAGCGCATCGTCGACCAGCGGTCCCAGCGACAACGTGCGCGGCGAGCCGCGCTGGCCCCGGCTGAACATCAGCATCTGCTGGATCAGGTCGCGCGCCCGCTCGCACGAACGTTGCGCCTGGGCGAGGTAGCCGGCGAGCCGCCGGTCTGCGAGCGCACCTTCCCGCTCGCTGGCCAGCGTCACGTAGCCCATGATGCTGGTGAGCAGGTTGTTGAAGTCGTGCGCGATGCCGCCGGTCAGCTGGCCGATGGCCTCCATCTTCTGCGCCTGGCGAAGCTGCACCTCCAGTTGCGCGCGGTCGTTCTCGACGCGACGCCGCTCCGTGAGGTCGCGGATCATCGCGAGCACGTGCGGTTCGCCCCGGTACCGGATCGGGATCGTGCGCACCTCGATCGGAAACTGCTCGCCGCTTCGCCGCACGGTCTCGATCTCGCCATGGAAGCTCTGGCCCGCGAGCGTGAGTTCGATGATCTGCGCTTGCAGCCTGCGGTGCTCGTCCGGAAGTTCACCCGCGCGGACGCCCGCGAGCACTTCTTCCCGATGGTACCCGTACATCCGTTCGTAGGCCGGATTCACGTCGACGCGCTCGGATCGCGAATTCCAGAGCACCAGTGCGTCCGCCGAGGCGTTGAATACCGCGCGGTACTGTTCCTCGCTCGCGCGGAGCGCCTCCTCCGCGTGCTTGCGCTCCGTGACCTCGCGCTTGAACGCGAGCACTCGACGCTGGCCACCGATCTGCGCGCTCTTGAGGTGCACCTCGTCCCAGTGCAGGCTGCCGTCCTTGCTGCGCCGGTGCCACTCGAAGCGGACGCTGCCGTCGCGCCTGGCCTGCTCCATCCGGCGCAGTGCCTCCGCCTCCGTGTAAGGAGGCACGCCCGAGCTGATATCCCCGAGGCGAACCCGCAGCAGTTCATCGCGGGAGTAGCCGAACCCGGCGCAGGCCTGAGGGTTCGCGTCGAGGATCGCGCCGGTGTCCCAGTCGTGAACGAAGATCGCGTCCTCGCTGGCCTCGAAGATTTCCCGGTAGCTGGCTTGAGATGCACGGGCCGATTCCGCCGCCGCGAGCCGCTCGAGCTCAGACGTGACTCGCACCGCGAAGATCCGCATGACCGATTCGACGAACGTCGGGTGCTCGAGCGGATGGCGCGAAATGACCGCGATCAGGCCGAGCGGACGCCCGGCGGAATCGTTCAGCGGGTGACCGGCGTAGCTCTCCACGCCGAGCTTGCCAAAGTCCAGATCGGTCGGAAACAGCTCGCGCAGCCGGTGGGGGTAGAAACGGTAGCCGTGGCCGATCACCGTCTCGCACGGTGTGCCGACCTGCGGGTAGCTGAAGTTCTCGCGGGTCTCGCCGTCGAAGTGAAAAGCGAGCATGCGCAGTTGTCCCGACCGTGCAGGGTCGATGGTCGCGATGAATGCGCCGTCGACGCCGAGGATGGTCGCGAGGTACCGTGCGAGCTCGCGGTACAGGGAGTCAGCCTCGGACGTCGAGACCGCGAGCGCCGCACTGCTGAGCGCTTCCTCCAGACGCTTGCGCTCGGTGATGTCGGTCGCCACGCCACAGACTGCGTAGATCTGCCCGTCGGCATCGAACAACGGAAACTTCGCCGAGAGGAACGTTCGCGGCCCGCTACCGAAGTCGCCGGACTCCTCGAACTCGATCGCGCGCTTCTCGTGCAGCACCCGCAGGTCGTTGTAGCGGAAGCGGGTCGCGATCTGCGGCGGGAACACTTCGTCGTCGGTGTGGCTGAGCACGTCGTTCGTCGGCCGGCCCGCCAGCTTCTCGAACTCGCGATTGACGAACAGGTAGCGGCCCTGGGTGTCCTTGGCAAAGACCACCGCGCTCGTGTTGTCGAGCACCTGTTGCAGCCGCGTCTCGCTGTCCTGCAGAGCGCGCTCGGCCAGGTCGAGGGATGTGCGCACGTCGTTCACGATCCGCGTCCCGTGCTGGTTGGGCACCACGAGTATAGGCAGGCGCCCGCGCGGCCCGCGCGACTGTTACACCGTTGAAACAAAGTGCGCGCCTGCACGCGCCTGGTGTCAGTCGGCGGTGGGCACGAACATGTATCCCACGCCGCGCACGGTGCGGATGAGCTGCGGATTCTCCGGATCGGCTTCGACCTTGCGCCGCAGCCGCGCGATCCGGATGTCGATCGAGCGGTCGTACGGATCCCACTCGCGGTTTTTCGTGAGCGTGAGGATGCGGTCGCGCGACAGTGCCTTGCCGGGGTGCTCGGTGAAGATCTTGAGCAGGTCGAACTCCATCGACGTGATCGGGATCTCGCCGCCGTCCGCGTCGAAGAGCTGGTGCGAGCCGACGTCGAGGCGGCAACGCCCGAAGCGCAGTCGCTGTGCCGCGGCGCTGGGAGCCGCTTGCGCATCCGCCGCGGACCGCGCCTGCGAGCGACGCATCACGCTCTTGATCCGCGCGAGTAGTTCGCGCGGGTCGAACGGCTTGGTCACGTAATCGTCGGCGCCGACCTCGAGGCCGACGATGCGATCCACGACGTCGCCCGCGCCCGTGACCATGATGATGCCGACGTCATGGCGCTCGCGCAGGTAGCGGGCGAGGCTGAGCCCGTCCTCTCGCGGAAGGCGCAGGTCGAGCAGCACGACGTCGGGCGTCGCCCGCTCGAGCTCGGCGCGCATCGCGTCGCCGTCCTCGGCCTGCGCGATCGTGAAGCCGTGCGCGCCGAGGTATTCGGCGAGCATCTCGCGAATCGATCGGTCGTCGTCGACGACCAGGACACAACCGGCGTGAGCCATCGTGTTCCCCCTGTCTGGTCGGCACTGGGCCGAGTATAGCGGCTCGCGGCGTTACAAACGGATACAACAAGCAACGTCGCGGACATCGGGGCGTTACCGGTGCTGCCTACGATGCTGATCCATGGCGAGGCGCAGGGCCAGCCCGAAAACCACCACACCCAGGCGAGGAGACGACCATGCAGAACACCGCAATGAAGCTCGAGCGACACGAGGACGCCGGCGAGGCCGACACCGCACGCTATGCGCGCTGCATCAAGGCGTCGAAGCGCGCGCGCTGGGACATCGATGCCGACGTGATCCGCGGCCGCGACTTCGACTTCTCGCAGACCTTCCTGCCGAACGGCCTCTCCATGGTCGACGAACTCGTGTTCCTGACGGGCGCGGAGCGCCGCCTGCTGTCGCAGGTGCAGGGACGCACGTACGCGTACGTATTCGGCCTCGTCGAGCGCTTCATCGGCGCCAAGGTGCTCGAGATCTCCGGCCGTCATTGGCTCGGCGACCAGATCGCGCTCGAGGCGCTGGTGCGGTTCAGTGACGAAGAGCTGAAGCACCAGGAATTGTTCCGCCGCATCGAGGCGATGGTCGGCCGCGGCATGCCGGCGGGCTACGCCCAGGTGGCGGATCCTAACGACGTGGCGCGCGCGGTGCTCGGCAAGAGCACGTGGTCGGTGCTGGCGCTGACCTGCCTGATCGAGTTGTTCACGCAGCTGCACTACCAGCGCAGCATCGAGCCGGAAGACAACCTCTCGCCGCTGTGGAAGGACGTGTTCAAGTACCACTGGATGGAGGAAGTGCAGCACGCGATGCTCGACGAGATCGAGTGGGCGAAGGAGAACGACCGTCTCACGATGCGCCAGAAGGAGCAGGCGGTGGACGACCTGATCGAACTCGTGGGCGCGGTGGACGGGATCCTGCAGGCGCAGGCGGCCGCCGACGCGCGCTATTTCCTCGCGATCGCCGGCCGGCGCTACACGGGCGACGAGGAGGCGGGCATCGGCGCGTTGCTGCTGCGCGCCTACCGCTGGCAATACATCGTGTCCGGCGTGCAGCACACGCACTTCGCGCGGCTGCTGACCGCCATGACCACCGAGGCGCAGATGGGGCGCATCCAGGCTGCGCTGGCGCCCATCGTCAACGGTTGACCGTCACTGAAGCAAAGGAGAAAGACCATGAACGTCCATGTCCGAAAAAGCCGCTACGAAATCGCAGTGTTCACGGCGCTCGCCGTGCTGACCTCGACGCTGATCGGCACGCTGCTCCACCTCGGCTTCACGGCCCAGGTGATCGCGTGATCCACGGTCCAGCCGGCCAGCCGGTGCCGGTGGTCGGATTTGTCGGATTTGCTGCTGCGGCGAAATCCGACGGATCCGACCACCGGCACCTCTTCAGCAGCCTTCCTTCTTCTTCCTGCGTGGTGCGGCGGGCACGGCGGGACCGGTCGCCACGGGCGCTGCCAGCTTGGGCAGCACGTTCGCCTCGGCCTCGGCCACGGCGGCGCCGTCGGTCCGGGGCTGGCCACCGAAGAACTGCGCCACAGCAGCGGCACGCTCGAATAGCGCGCGTTCGCGCGGACCGGCTTCCGCCGGCAACACAGGGAACAGCACCTCGTCCTTCCAGCCATCGAGGCCGCCGAGCACCGTGTATACGCCCTCGTAGCCCTGCGCCCGCAGCAGCAGCCAGGCCTGCGCCGAATGAATGCCGCCTGCGGAGTACAACACGATCTTCTCGTTGCGCAGCAACGGATACTCGGCCAGAGCGGTCAACTGTGCGTTCTCGGCGGTCGGGATGTGGTATGCGGCGAACTCATCGGTAGTGCGCAGGTCGATCAGGCGGTAATCCGAGCGTCCTTCGACGATCCACGCGGCCAGCTCGGCAGGCTTGACGTGGTCGACCTCCTGCTCGACCACCAGCGCCAGCTCGTGCGCGTCGAGCTTCACGAACGGTCCGCGGTGCGGCTGGCTGAACAGCGCCAGTGCACCGAGCGCCAGCGCAACGGCGGCGAGCTTCTGGTTCAGCGTCAGCTGCGGCGGTCTCATGACTCACTCCTGAATCGCCGCTCGATCAGCGTCGCGCCCCAGAAACCCGTGACCGCGATCACGACGACCGCGAACACGACCAGACCCCAGGGCAGTTCGAAGACCTCCGGCAGAGTCACCTGGCCCATAGCGTTCGCGTTCACGAAGCCCTGGATCGTCGGGTATACCTCGGCGTAGACGAACGTGCCGGCGAAGATGCCGAGTGCATACACGACCGCGTCCAGGCGGCCCGTCGCGAGTGCGGCGACCGACGTGCCCGGGCAATACCCGCCGACGACGAAGCCGACGCCGAGCACCAGCCCGCCGACGATCTGCGGACCGAGGTGCGTCGGCACGAGGTACACGAGGTCGAGGTCGAGCCAGCCGAGCCAGCCGAGGTAGGTGACGCCGAGCATCGCCGTGACGATGGCAGTGAACATCACCTTGAACACCGACATGTCATACAGATAGAACTGCGCCGCGAGCTTGCGCGCGCTGCCGAACCCGGCTCGTTCGAGGAAGAAGCCGAAGCCGAGCCCGAGCAGGAACGCGACCAGCAGCGAGATTTCGTCGCCGAACAGGCCGTACTTGTAAAAGGGAGTCATCATCGCCATTGCCACCGCATGAACCAGGCGACCGCATAGCCGCCGACGAACACCATCAGCATGAAGGCCCAGCTGCCGACGTTGAGCAGCGCGCCGCCCGTCAACGCCTGGCCGCTGGTGCAGCCGCGCGCGAGGTGGGCGCCGAACGCCATCAGGATCCCGCCCGCGAAGGCGCAAAGCAGGCGGATCGCGGTCGACACGCGCGGGCCCTTCTCGACGGTGAATCGCGCTCGTCCGGCGAGCAGGCCCGACAGCAAAGCGCCGGCCGCGACGCCGACGACTTCGAAGACGAGCCAGGCCTTGAGCGGGTGCGTCGTGCCGTCGCCCAGGTAATCCTGCATGTAGAGGTTCGCCTGCGCGTGCGCCGGCGCGACCAGGTTCACGAGCCAGCTCAACGTCGAGCTGAACGCGCCCGACGCGCCGAGGCCGCGTCCGACGAGCACGAACGCCGCGAGCAGCACGAGGCCAAGCCCCAGGCCGGCGAGGTAGGGATTGAGGTACGGGCTGCCCGGCCCGGCGCCGGCCCCGGGCGGCGTGCCAGGAGGATCAGGGAGTTTTGCAGTCACGTCATTCCTCCGGGGTTTTGCCGGGTCGGGCGATCAAGGCGAGATCCAGTGGCTGTACTGGCCCGCGGACACGATGACGAAGCGCAGTGCGAGGCCGCCGAGCATCACCAGTGCGGGTGCGACCAATGTGTGCGGGATGCGGTGGGACGCCATCAGCGTCTGGATTGCGAGCGGCAGCACGATGCCGAGCCCGACGACGAACACCCAGAACACGGCCGTATACGGCCCGCCGAGCAGAAGCGCGGCGGCGTTGACGTGCACGGCGCTCGCCGTCGTCAGTCCGACCAGGAACAGGCCGATCAGCGCCAGTTCGACGGCCAGGAAAGCGTTGTCGGCGCGCAGCAGGGCCGCCTGCTCGACCGGATTGCGCGCGATGACGTGCGCGAAGGCGGCACCGGTCGAAAGTCCCGAAACGAGAAACAGCGGGCCGAGTGCCGCGCTCGCCCACAATGGCCGGGCTCCGAGGCTCGACAGCAGGACGCCGGTGTAGATGCCGAGCGCGATTCCGGTGAGGATGCTGGCATTGCTGAGCGTCCGGGTGGCTGCAGGCTCGCGCAGGGCTGCGGCAAGCCGCGCAAGTGCCGGCCAGCTCGTCAGCCAGTCGCCCGGGAGCGACCTGAGCGCGCCGAGCGCCAGCACGGGGTAGACGAGGACCAGGATCCAGCCGCCCCACGACATCGGCGAGCTCGGTTGCAGCGTCAGGTACATGCGCCAGACGTACAGCTTGTGCTCCAGGTCGAGGAACAGGGCGCCCATGCCGAGGCTGATCAGCACGAGACTGATCCACGGCAAAACGTCGCACACACAGCGATCACCGGGTTCGCGCCCCCGCCGCATGAACCAGCCGGCGAGCACCATCGAGCCCGCGACCCAGCCGCCCAGGAACAGGTAGACCGGGATCTCCCAGCCCCAGACGTGCATCGCCGGGTCGATCATCGGGTTGTCGCGCGTGGTCACGAGCTCGAGCATCGTCTCACTCCAGGTAGAAGATGCGCGGCTGCGTGCCGGCGTCGGGCTTCAGCGCGAAATGCCGCCGCGAGGCGACCAGGCGGTTCAGCTCGGAGCCCGGATCGTCGAGGTCGCCGAAATGCATCGCGTATGTCGGGCACACGGCGACGCAGGCCGGCAGCTCGCCCTTCTCGACGCGATGGATGCAGAACGTGCACTTGTCCGCGTAACCGTCCGGGTGGATGAAGCGCGCGCCGTAGGGGCAGGACGCGAGGCACGCCTTGCAACCGATGCACTTCTCGTGGTCCACCAGCACGATCCTGCCGAACTCGTGCACGTGGCTGGCACCGGTCGGGCAGCAGCTGACGCACGGCGGCCGGTCGCAGTGGTTGCAGCGCTCGGAGGTGATCGTCAGCCGGAGGTCCGGCATCGTGCCCTCGAGCCGCTGGTTGATCCAGTCGCGGCAGAACCCGTCCGGGACGTCGTTCTCCGTCTTGCAGGCGACGACGCAGTCCATGCATCCCACGCACTGGCGCGTGTCGATGACCATTCCGAAGCGCGCCATGGCTCAGGCTCCCTGCTCGATGGTCACGAAGTTGACGTTGGCGCCGGTGCCGCCCATCAGTGGATCAGTCGCATAGCGCGTGATCAGCTGCGCGTCGCTCGCGCCGAGCCCGTACGCGCTGCGCAGTCCGCGCGACGTGTGCCCGAATCCGTGCACCATGTAGACGCACTCGGGCCGGATCGCCTCGGTGACCCGCGCCTTGATGCGGTTGCTCAGCACGCCGTCCTGGTTGCGCAGCCGCACGTAGTCGCCGCTCGCGAGGCCCAGCCGCGCGCCGACGTTCGCGTTGACCCACAGTTCGTTCTCGTCCATCGCATCGCGCAGGATCGGGTTCGACTGCGTGCGGCTGAACGAATGCACCGGCGCCCGTCCGAACAGCAGGCGGAACGAACCGGGCGGGCCCGCCTCGGGCCGCTGGTAGCGGGGCACGGGATCGAAGCCCGCGGCCTCGAGCTGCGTCGAATAGAACTCGATCTTGCCTGACGGAGTCGCGAACTCGGGCGTGATGCCATCCGCGAAGTAAAGTGGCGCGGGCGGGCCCTTGATGAGCCCGCGCTGCTTCATCTCGGCGAGACTCGAGCCTGCACCCTTGAGGCGATGGTCGAGGTACTCCTCGATGTCGGTCCACGGGTAGTACGCGCCGAGGCCGAGCTTGAGCGCCAGTTCGCGCGCAATCCACCAGTTAGGTTTCTGGTCGTGCGGCGCCGGCACGACCGGCTGCCGCAGCGCGACGAACGGCTCGCGGAACAACTCGACGTTGAGCTCCTCGTAGCGCTCGAGGTAGGTGGTCTCGGGGAGCACGACGTCGGCCCAGCCGGCGATCTCGGACGGAATCACGTCCACGACGACCATCAGGTCGAGCTGCTGGATCGCGCGGATCGTCTCGGCCTCGTTGGGGATCGCGTGGATCAGGTTCGTCGCGTAGACGAGCCAGCCCTTGACCGGGTAGGGCTGGCCGGTCAGCGTCGCCTCGCGGATGCCCGTCGTGATCGTCTCGCTCGCAAACGGATAGCGGTGGTCCGGGTTGTCCACCTTGCCGCGCGCCGACTCCGGGTAGGGCGGGTAGGGGTAGTTCGGCACATCCATGCTGGACGGATAGTAGAAGCCGCCCTTGCGTCCCCAGCTGCCGAGCAGCGCGTTCAGCAATGCAATGGCGCGACCGCGCTGCGCGTCGTCTCCGTACCAGGTCGTGCGGCGGCCCGGGTGAACCAGCGTGGCGGGGCGGTGGCACGCCATGACGCGCGCCGTCTCGCGGATCAGCTCGGGCGCGATACCGGTTTCGGGATAGGCCCACTCCGGCGTGCGCGTCGCGACCTCCGCCATGAAATGCTCGAAGCCGAACCCGTGCTGCTCGACGTACTCGCGATCGTAGAGGCCTTCCGTGACGATCACGTTCATCCACGCGAGCAGCAGCGCGAGGTCCGAGCCCGGCTTCACCGGCAGGTAGTGCTGCGCCTTGCTCGCGGCGACCGAAAAGCGGGGATCGGCGACGATGATGGCGGCGCCGGCTGCGATGGCATCGGCGAACTCCTGCACCTGCGTGTTGTGCATGTTCTCGCCGAGGTGCGAGCCGATCAGGACGAGGCAGCGGGCATTCGCGATGTCGGTGCGCTCGGGCGAGCCAATGCCTTCGCCGTAGGTGAGCTCGAAGCCGACGTCGCGCGGGCCGCGGCACTGCGCGAACGACGGCGCGGCGATGTTCGGGCTGCCGTACGCCTTGAGCGTGTGCTTGAGGAACGTGCCGCCGATGCCGTGGCTGAAGAGCGCCATCGCCTCGGGACCGTGCTCGGCCTTGATCTTCTGCATGCGTTCGGCGATGTGGCCAAGCGCTTCGTCCCAGGTAACCTCGACCCACGTTTCCTCGCCGCGGGCCTTATGGCGCATCAACGGGGCGCGCAGGCGGTCCGGGTCGAAGTAGGCGCCGATGCCACCGGTGCCACGCGGGCAGAGCCGTCCCCGGGAAAGCGGATCGTCCGGGTGGCCGGTGATCTTCCAGAGCCGGCCGTCGCGGACATGGGCGTGGGCGTTGCACTTCCAGAAGCAAATGTCGCAGAACGTCGGGACGACGCGCGTTTCGCCGCCGGCTGGCTTGCGCGCCATGGCTCGCAGCCCGCCGCTCGTTCCCGCGGCGACGGCTGCGGCGCCCGCGCCGAGGCCGGCGATCTTCAGGAAGCGTCGCCGCGAAATGCGATTCATGTAAGCCGGTCCGCCCGCTAATAATTAGAAAACTCTAATATATGCTAGCGAGCAGATCGGCGGGTCGCCTCGGTACATTCACCTAAGAGGTGCCGGTGGTCGGATCCGTCGGATTTGGCAACGCCAAATCCGACGGATCCGACCACCGGCACCTCTTAATCCGCGACGGCTGGAGGATCGGGATCCTCGTCCCAGCCGGGTGACGGCGGCTCGACCCGCGCGAGCCACTGCTGGATCAGGCGAACGTGCTCGCGTTCTTCCTCAGCCATCTCGGCCGCAGCGGCGCGTACGTCGGCCGGCAGGCGCGCCGCCGCGAAGCGGGCGAAGAAATCCGCCGCCCGCTGCTCGTTGTGCTCGGCGAGCTTGAGCGCGTGATAAGGCTGCATCAGGTAGTGCAGCTCGCCGTAGTCGGTCGTTTCGGCACCTTCCGGCGTCTCCCAGCGGAAGACAGCCGTGTCGGGCGGGCTCGTCCAACCCATCTTCGCGAGGATCTGGTCGCGATGCTTGCCCTCGATGCGCGCGAGCTTGGCAAACAGCTCCGATACCTCGCGGTTGTGGTGCGTGGACATCTGGTCGGCG
>Ga0105096_10000801_pt1 | contig 11970 bp, 11 predicted proteins | sample PPLLak3cmMay2015_FD_87036 | JGI IMG/M metagenome (GOLD analysis project Ga0105096, IMG submission 87036) | Freshwater sediment microbial communities from Prairie Pothole Lake near Jamestown, North Dakota, USA - PPLs Lake P7 Core (1) Depth... | ecosystem: Environmental > Aquatic > Freshwater >... | reverse complement strand
GGCGCTTGCGGGCCGACCCGCAGACCCGCATGGCCTTCGATGGCTGCGCGGCCGCGGCGTGCCGCCCGGCTCACGGCGCGAACGGGCCACCGGCGCGAGGCCCGAGCGTGCGGGACCGTTGCGCACGCCTGGGCTAGACTGGGCGCGCATGGAGTCCGCACGCTGGGCGACGTTTCCGACATGAGTGCACATCCCGCCATCCAGGTCGCGGTGGTGATGGAGCGCGTCGCACGGCCCAACGCCTGGCAGGACTGGGCCTTCCGCCTGCTCGAGGTGGTTCCCGACCAGGGTGCCTTCGGGCCCGAACCGCGCCTGCTCCACGACGACGGCAAGACCTCTCGCTGGGTCTACCCGGGTTTCGAGGTGCGGCTTTTCGCCGATGAATGCAAGGGCTACTTCCTCAACCTGACCTCGGGACAGCCGGCCTGGTTCGTGTCCTGGCTCGTCGACGACGCCGACCCTTCGCGCGTCAACCTGACGGGCGTGGGCGTGTCCTACATCGAGGCCGACCGGCGCATGACGGCCGACGAGTGCGTCGAGAACGTGCCGCTCGAGCCCGAGTTGTGCGAGTGGCTGCGCCTGTTCACCAACGAGCACTTCCGGCCCGACACGGGGCGCAAGGTGCGCGCGATGTCCTTCCTGAGCCCCGAGGAGCGCGAACGCATGGCGGCCGGGAACCTTGGCGCCGACGACCGGCCGGGCCGCCGGCGCCGGGGAGGCGACGGTGGCTGAAGGCAGGGCCGCGCCTGATGCGCCTGATGCGCCGGGTGCGCCGACGCTCGACGACGTGGCTCGCCTGACGTCCGAGTCGGACTACTCGGCCTACACCGCACCCGGCGTCGATGCCGCGGTGCGCAACGAGGCCCTGCGCAAGCTCTTCCACTCCGACCCGCACTTCGGCCGCAGCGACGGGCTGGACGTGGCCGTCGACGAGGTGTGCGAGATCGCCCAGTCGCCGCAGGCCCGGCAGAACAAGATCCTGCAGGCGCGCACGCTGGGCCTGCTGGACGACGACCTGATCGAGCAGGACCGGCCGGAAGGCGAACCCGGGCCGGGTTGATCAGAAGCCGGCGCCGGCCAGCGCCGGCAGCTGGGCGATGAACGCGGCTTCGGCGGCCGCGCCGTCCAGGCAGCGCATGTCCAGCCGAAGCTGCCCGTCCTCGATGCGGCCGATCACCGGCACCGGCAGTGCGCGCAGCGCTTCAGCCAGCCGCTCGGGCAGACGGCCGGCACGTCGGGCGCCTGCGGGCGTGCCGATGGCCACGCAGGCGCTGGGCAGCCGGTCCACCGGCAACGAGCCGCTGCCGATCTGGCTGCGGCAGTCGAGCACCTGCACCTGGACGCGCGCGCCCAGCGCCTGCGCCACGGCCGGCGCGATGCGCTCGGCCACCTGGCGCAGTTCGGTCGCGCTGCGCGTGAGCAGGCGCAGCGTGGGCAGGCGCTCGGGCAGGCGCTCCGGGTCGCGGTACAGCTTGAGCGTGGCTTCGAGCGCGGCGAGGGTCATCTTGTCCAGGCGCAGCGAGCGCTTCAGCGGATGCCGCTTGATCTTCGCGATCAGCGCCTTGTCGCCGACAATCAGGCCGGCCTGCGGGCCGCCGAGCAGCTTGTCGCCGCTGAAGGTGACCAGGTTGGCGCCGGCGGCGATGGACTGCGCCGGGGTGGGCTCGGCGGGCAGCCCCCAACGCGTGAGGTCGACCAGCGTGCCGCTGCCCAGGTCTTCGACGAAAGGCAGGGCCTTGGACCTGCACCACGCCGCCAACTCGGCCACCGGCACGCTGGCCGCGAAGCCCTGGATCGCGTAATTGCTGGCGTGCACCTTCATCACCAGCGCGGTGCGCGGGCCGAAGGCTTCCTGGTAGTCGCGCAGGTGGGTGCGGTTGGTGGTGCCCACCTCGACCAGCTTGGCGCCCGCGCGCCGCATGATGTCGGGAATGCGGAAGGCGCCGCCGATCTCGATGAGCTCGCCGCGCGACACCGGTACCTCCTTGCGGTCGGCCAGCGCGGCCAGCACCAGCAGCACGGCGGCGGCGTTGTTGTTCACGGCGGTGGCCGCCTCGGCGCCCGTGAGCTCCTGCAGCAGGCCGTCGATGTGGTCGTCGCGGTCGCCGCGGGCACCCTTCGCCAGGTCGAACTCCAGGTTCGAGGCGTCCTGCATCACGGCCACCACGGCGGCAACGGCCTCGGGTGCCATCACCGCGCGGCCCAGGTTGGTGTGCAGCACGGTGCCGGTGAGGTTGAAGACCGGTCGCAGCGCCGGGGCCGCCTGGCGTTCCAGCAGCGCCGCGCAGGCGGCCTCGAAGGCAGCGGTGTCGAAGGGCTGCGCCGCCGCCGCGCCGCGCCAGGCGTCGAGCGTGCGGCGCGCTGCGGCCAGCACGGGCGCGCGGCCGTGGCGCTGCTGCAACTGCCGCAGCGTTGCGGATTCGAGCAGCCTGTCGAGCGAAGGCGGGCGGAGGCGGGCGGCGGTCATGGCGCAGTGGGCGTTGGCGGAGGGGGGTGGGAGTCGAACCCACCTGGGACCGCAGGGCAGCCCCACCCGGTTTTGCAGACCGGACGCCCCACCGGGGGACGATCCTCCTCCTTGCGCGATCAGCCTTCGAAGACCTTGCGCGGGTCGCGCCGGAAGTGGCGGCCCAACTCGTCACGCTTCGTCAAGCCGATCTGGTCGAAGTACTCTACCAGCGGCACCGAGAGGTGCCGGCTGATGCCCGTGCGCTCGCGCAGCTCCTTGACGTTGAGGCGCTTGTGGGGGTCGGCTTCGGCCAGCGCATGGGCGTGCACGGCCAGCTGCAGCAGGTGCGGCGTCTGGATGTAGTACTCGGCGCCGACGGGGTGCAGCTTGCCCATGCGCTCCAGCCGCTGCAGCACGCGCAGCACCTGGTCCTTGCGCAGGCTGCGGTCGCGCAGGAGCATCTCGCTGAGGCGCGGCGGGTGAATGCCGCCGTCGTCTAGCCAGGGCTTGAACCGCTCCCACAGCGCCTTCTCCGCGCCCTGCAGCGAGGCATCGTGCGTGACCAGCGACAGGTGCGGGCCGCTGCTCTTGAGCGCCCCCTCCTTGACGAGTTGCCGCAGCAGCAGCGCAAACACCGCGCCGGCGGGCTTGTCGCGCAGCGCCCGCTGCAGAGCTTCCTGCGTCAGCCCGGGGCTGTCGGGCTGCTTGCGGTGGAAGCCGGCCAGGTGTGCCGTGACGGCGTCGGTGTAGCGCTCGATCTGGCCGGGGGCGAAGAGCAGCGGGCGCCCGTCGTCGTCGACGCTGCGGTGCGGCACCGCCGCCAGCAGCGCGCGACTTTCGGCTTCGTCCAGGTTCCACAGCGTGCCGAACTGCCGCGCGTCGATGCCGCCGGGAAACTGCAGGGCCAGAGCCGCGGCGAGCGCGGCCTCGGGCGTGGCCAGCTCCAGCGCCGCCAGCAGCGACAGCCGCTGAGCGCGGCGCCGGCGGGTCGGCGGCGGGAAGGCATCGATCACCACGCCGCCGCCCAGCGTGCGCAGCGCCGACTGGTCGCGCAGGATGAACCGGTCGCCGTGCAAGGCACCGATGGCGCGGTCGAGCTCGAGCTGCGCCAGCGCGTTGCGGCCGGGCTCGATGGCAGCGCCCTCGAGCAGCACGACACGCGCGCCGACATCCTCGGCGCCCAGGTGCAGGTGCACGGGCGTCCAATGCGCCAGGGCGCGCGCCTCGCCGGGCAAGACCTGCAGCCGAACGTCCAGCCGCTGGGTGGGCGCGTGCAGCGCGTCGGCCAGGATCCAGTCGCCACGGCGAACGTCCTGCTTCTCCGCGCCGGCCAGGTTCAGCGCCAGGCGCTGTCCCGCGCGGCCGCTGGCGGTGGGTTGGTTCTGCGCGTGAATGCCGCGCACGCGGACCTCCTGCCCGCGGGGCGAAAGCACCAGCCTGTCGCCGATCGACACCTGGCCCGCCACCGCCGTGCCTGTGACCACGGTGCCGATGCCAGCCAGCGTGAAGCAGCGGTCCACCGGGAGCCGGAAGCAGCCCGAACGCGGCGTGACCGGACCCGCGGCACGGGCCTGCAGCAGATGTGCTTGCAGCGCGGCCATTCCGGCACCGGTGAGCGAGGAGACCGGCAGCACGGGCGCGTCGGCCAGCGCGCTGCCGGCCAGCAGCGCACGCACCTCGGCCTCGGCCTCGGCCAGCCTGTCTGGCGACACCAGATCGCACTTGCTGAGCGCCACGGCGCCGCGGCGCAAGCCCAGCAGGTCCAGGATGGACAGGTGCTCGCGCGTCTGCGGCATCGGTCCGTCGTCGGCAGCGACCACGAGCAGCACATGGTCGATGCCCGTGGCGCCGGCGAGCATGTTGCGCACCAGCTTCTCGTGCCCGGGCACGTCGACGAAGCCCAGGACGTCGCCATCGGGCAGCGACTTGTAGGCGAAGCCCAGGTCGACGGTGATGCCGCGTTCCTTCTCTTCCTTCAGCCGGTCGGTGTCCACCCCGGTGAGCGCCTTGACGAGCGAGGTCTTGCCGTGATCGATGTGTCCCGCAGTGCCGATGATCATGGTGATGCCCCGCTGCCAACCACGGTGGGATGCGCGCGAGTGAGTTCCCGGGCTTGGACTATAGGTTCGCCAGCAGGCCATCTGCCGCGAGCGGCAAGCAGCGCCGCGAGGGCGGGTCGCGCCCCGATTAGGGTCTTCCCGCTAGGACCTGTACCGACAGTCGGGTTATACCCGGACAGTTACTTCGGCCTGTGCGCAGGCCCAAACCCGGTGGAGGCCGAACCGATGGACAAGCAACCCCCGATCGACAACTCGGCTTCGCCCACGCTAAGTCGCCGTTCCGTGTTCATGGGTGCCGGTGCGGTCGGCGCCGTCGGCGCACTCGCCGCCGTCGCGTCGCTGCCCGATGCCACGCCGCAGTCGGCCGAGTCGGCGCAGCCGAAGCCGGAGCCGGCTGGCGGCTACCAGCTGACCGAGCACGTCAAGCAGTACTACGCCAAGGCACGCGTGTGATGCGGCGCGTCGTCATCGACCGGGTTCCGGTTCCACATCCGCTCGTTCCACAGGAGGCCCCATGCTTCTGAAACGTAAGTCGGCGACAGCGGGGGCGGCATCCGCGTCGCGCTCGCTCGTCGACAGCCTGGAGCGGGGCTTGTCCCGCGCCAGCCCCACGATGGACCGACGCAAGTTCCTGCGCCGGTCGGGGTTGGGGCTGGGTGCCGGCATCACGGCATCGCAACTCACGCTGGTGCGCAAGGCCGATGCGGCCGACACCAAGGCGGCGGGCGGCTCCGGCGGCACCAAGGTCGAGGTCAAGCGCACGGTGTGCCCGCACTGCTCGGTGGGCTGCGCCCTCGATGCGGTGGTCGAGAACGGCGTGTGGGTGCGCCAGGAGCCGGTGTTCGATTCGCCGATCAACCTCGGCGGGCACTGCGCCAAGGGCGCGGCCGTGCGCGACAACGCGCACGGAGAGTATCGGCTGAAGTACCCGATGAAGCTGGTCAACGGCAAGTACGAGCGCATCAGCTGGGACGTGGCGCTGAACGAGATCAGCGCCCGGATGCTCGAGCTGCGCAAGGAAAGCGGCCCCGACAGCATCTTCATCGTCGGCTCGTGCAAGAGCAACAACGAGCAGGGGTACCTGCTCAGGAAATGGATGTCCTACTGGGGAAGCAACAACTGCGACCACCAGGCACGAATATGCCACTCCACTACTGTCGCCGGTGTGGCGAATACGTGGGGCTACGGTGCGATGACCAACTCGTACAACGACATGCAGAACGCCAAGGCGGCGATGTACATCGGCAGCAATGCGGCCGAAGCGCATCCGGTGTCCTTGCTGCACATGCTGCATGCCAAGGAAAACGGCTGCAAGATGATCGTGGTGGACCCCCGGTTCACGCGCACGGCGGCCAAGGCGGACCAGTACGTGCGCATGCGCTCGGGGGCGGACATCCCGTTCCTCTACGGCGTGCTGTACCACGTCTTCGCCAACGGCTGGGAGGACAAGAAGTACATCGAGGACCGCGTCTGGTCGATGGAAAAGGTGCGCGACGAGGTCATGGCCAAGTGGACGCCGGACAAGGTGTTCGAGGCCTCCGGCGTCACCGAGCAGGAGTGCTACCAGGTGGCCAAGACGCTGGCCGAGAACCGGCCGAGCACGCTGGTGTGGTGCGTGGGCCATACGCAGCACACCATCGGCAACGCCATGGTGCGCGCGTCCTGCCTGCTGCAGCTGGCGCTGGGCAACATCGGCAAGTCCGGCGGCGGGGCCAACATCTTCCGCGGCCACGACAACGTGCAGGGCATCACCGACGTCGGCCCGAACCCGGATTCGCTGCCGGGCTACTACGGCATCGCCGACGGGGCCTTCAAGCACTACGCCGCGGTCTGGGGCGTGGACTTCGATTGGATCAAGAGCCAGTACTCGCCCGGCATGATGAACAAGCCGGGGCTGACGATCTCGCGCTGGTTCGACGCGGTGCTCGAGAACAACGAGGTCATCGACCAGCCGAGCAACCTGCGCGGCATGTTCTACTGGGGGCACGCGCCGAACTCGCAGACCCGCGGTCTGGACCTGAAGAGGGCGATGGACAAGCTCGACCTTCTGGTCGTGGTCGATCCCTTCCCGTCGGCCACGGCGGCGATGGCGGCCATGCCGGGCAAGGCCGAGGACCTGAACCCGAAGCGCGCGGTGTATCTGCTGCCGGCGTGCACGCAGTTCGAGACCAGCGGCTCGGTGACGGCGTCCAACCGCTCGATCCAGTGGCGCGAGAAGGTCATGGACCCGCTTTTCGAGTCGCGCAGCGACCACATGATCCTGTACCAGCTGGCACAGAAGCTGGGCTTCGGCGAGCAGCTGGTCAAGAACTACAAGATGCAGAAGATCAAGGGCTTGGACGAGCCCATGCCCGAGGACATCCTGCGCGAGATCAACCGCGCGGTCTGGACCATCGGCTACACCGGCCAGAGCCCCGAGCGGCTGAAGGCGCACATGCGCAACATGCACGTCTTCGACGCGAAGACGCTGCGCGCCAAGGGCGGCATCGACAAGGAGACCGGCTACAAGCTGGACGGCGAGTACTTCGGCCTGCCTTGGCCGTGCTTCGGAACCCCGGAGTTGAAGCACCCGGGCACGCACATCCTGTACGACACCTCCATGCACGTGATGGAGGGCGGCGGCAACTTCCGCGCCAATTTCGGTGTCGAGCGCGATGGCAAGTCGCTGCTCGCGGGTGACGGCTCGCACTCCAAGGGCTCCGACCTGACCACCGGCTACCCGGAGATGGACCACCTGCTGCTGAAGAAGCTGGGCTGGTGGGCCGACCTGACCGAGGCCGAACAGAAGGCGGCCGAGGGCAAGAACTGGAAGACCGATCCGTCGGGCGGCATCATCCGCGTGGCCATGCAGGTGCACGGCGTGCACCCCTTCGGCAACGCCCGGGCGCGCGCGGTGGTCTGGAACTTCCCGGATCCGATCCCGCAGTATCGCGAGCCGCTGTACTCGACCCGGCCGGAGCTGGTGGCCAAGTACCCGACACACGACGACCGCAAGACCTTCTGGCGCCTGCCCACGCTGTTCAGGACGGTGCAGGAGAAGAACAAGGACGTGGGCCAGAAGTTCCCGCTCATCCTGACCAGCGGGCGGCTCGTCGAATACGAGGGCGGCGGCGATGAGACACGCTCCAACCCCTGGCTGGCGGAACTGCAGCAGCACATGTTCGTCGAGATCAACCCGGCCGCGGCCAACGACCGGGGCATTCGCGACGGCGAGCACGTGTGGGTGACCACGCCCACGGGGGCACGCATCAAGGTCAAGGCCCAGGTGACGGAGCGGGTGGACAAGGGCACGGCCTTCATGCCCTACCACTTCGCCGGGCACTGGCAGGGCGCCGACATGCGGGGCTTCTACCCGGCCGGGGCGGCGCCCGTGGTCCTTGGCGAAGCCGTCAACACCGCCACGACCTACGGCTACGACAGCGTCACGATGATGCAGGAGACGAAGACCACGGTGTGCCAGATCGAGCGTGCAGCCTGAGGAGTGACGACCATGGCACGAATGAAATTCATCTGCGATTCCGAGCGCTGCATCGAGTGCAACGGCTGTGTCACCGCCTGCAAGGCCGAGAACCACGTCCCCTGGGGCGTGAACCGGCGCCGCGTGGTCACGCTCAACGACGGCGTGCCGGGCGAGAAGAGCATCTCGGTGGCCTGCATGCACTGCTCCGACGCGCCGTGCATGGCGGTATGCCCGGTCGACTGCTTCTACCGCACCGACGACGGCGTGGTGCTGCACGACAAGGACGTGTGCATCGGCTGCGGCTACTGCTCGTATGCCTGCCCCTTCGGCGCGCCGCAGTTCCCGGGCAACGGCACCTTCGGCCTGCGTGGCAAGATGGACAAGTGCACCTTCTGCGCCGGCGGCCCCGAGGCCAACAGCAGCCAGGCCGAATTCGACAAGTACGGCCGCAACCGCCTGTCCGAAGGCCGGCTGCCGTTGTGCGCCGAGGTCTGCTCCACCAAGGCACTGCTGGCCGGCGACGGCGACGTGGTGGCCGACATCTTCCGCAGCCGCGTCGTCGTGCGCAACAAGGGCAGCGAGGTCTGGGGCTGGGGCACGGCCTACGGCAAGCCGGCCGGCGGCTCCACGGCCAAGCCGGCCAAGGCGGAGGGCACCAAATGAGACGAAGCCCATACTTGCTGGCGCTTTCCGCGCTGCTGCTCGGCCTCGGGGCTTGCGGCGAACGGCCGCAGGAGCTGGCCGGGCGCCAGATCAACGGCGGTGCGCCGGCCTGGCAAGGCCCGACCACACCGCTCACCGCTCCGGGCTGGACCGTCGGCGACCAACGCAGCTGGCAGGCGCACATGCAGACCAGGGCCCAGGCCCAGAACGAGTACGTCCGCCTGGGACAGGCCCGTTGACCCACGCAACCGCGGAGGAACAGCCATGCGAAGCGTCCTGCGACGCCTGATGCACGCGACGGCGCTGGCACTGACGCTGGCGCTGCCCGCCGCGGTGCTGGCGCAAGCCGGCACCGCGGCCGCACCCGGCGCGGCCGTCGCGCAGGCCGAGCCGAAGGCCGACGAGAGCAATGCCGTACGCGCCAAGACCCAGCCCGGCAACAATGCCCCGTTCTGGCGCGCGGTCCGTGATTCGGGCGCTCAAGCCGGTACCACCAACCTGCCCGGGCCGGAGATGGGCACGCTGGTGCAGTCGTTCACCCAGTACCCGGGCTCCCTCTACACCACCGCCGGCGAGGCCTGGCGCCAGGTGCGCAATCAATGGATCCTCCCCTACGGCGGCGCGTTGCTGCTGATCGCCGCTCTGGCGGTCGCCCTGTTTCACTGGCGCACCGGCGGCATGGGCGGACACGAACGCGATACCGGCCGCGTCATCGAGCGCTTCACCTACTTCGAGCGCGCGGCCCATTGGTCCGTGGCGATCAGCTTCGTCATCCTGGCCGTCTCCGGCCTGGTGCTGGCGCTGGGCAAGTTCGTGCTGCTGCCGGTACTCGGCGCCACCTTGTTCGGCTGGCTGAGCTACGCGATGAAGACGCTGCACAACTTCGCCGGGCCCGTGTTCGCCGTGGCGCTGTTGGTGTTCATCGCCGGCTACCTGCGCGACAACCTGCCGCGCGCAGGCGATCTGAACTGGCTGGCCAAGGGTGGTGGCTTGCTGGGTGGGGGGCACCTGCCCTCGGGTCGCTTCAACGCTGGCGAGAAAGTGGTCTTCTGGGGTGGCGTGATCGTGCTCGGTCTGACGGTCGTGGTCTCGGGCCTGGTGCTGGACAAGCTGGTGCCCGGCATGCAGTACACACGCGGCGAGATGCAGATCGCGCACATGATTCACGCCACCGCGTCTTTCCTGATGATGGCCATGTTCATCGGCCACATGTACATGGGTTCGATCGGGGTCAAGGGCTCGTTCCAGGGGATGCGCACGGGCTACGTCGACGAGGCCTGGGCCAAGGAACACCATGAATACTGGTACGACGACATCAAGGCCGGCCGTGTGCCCGCGATCCGCTCAGGGGTGAGCGCGCCCGAGGTCGCTGCCACGCCGCGCGCGCAGACCTGATTCCTCCAGACACCGCGGAGTACAAGCATGAAGACCCTCCTGACCGCAAGCGTGGTGCTGGCAACGATGCTTTGCGCGGCGCAAGTGTCGGCCAAGCTGCCGCCCCTCAGCGAAGAGGCCAAGGCCAAGGCCGCCGAGGCGGCCGCCAAGACCGCACACAACGGAAAGGTCGACGCCTACCAGCTGTGCATGAGCATGGACAAGGTGGCAGCGGATTACTACGCCGCGGCGAAGAAGGCCGGCACCGCAACCAAGCCGCCGGTGACCACGCCGGCCTGCGTCGACCCGGGCCCCTTCGTCTATCCGCCGCCGGCGCCGACCGCCGCACCAGTGGCCGCGGCCCCCACGCCTCCCCCAGCTGCGGCCACGGCCACGGCAACGGCTGCAGCGCCCAAGAAGTAGCACGGCCGTGCACAGCGGCTCTGCGGCAGCATGAAACCTTCGGCCGACGGCATCCCGCGCCGCATGCTGGACGCGGGCCGCGAACGGTGGCCCCTCGCACCGAACGCGCCGCGGCTGACCGCGGCCCGCTGCGAGTTGCTGCGCGAGATCCAGATCGTCGACGAATACGGCGACAGGCGCCGCATCCACATTCCGGCCGAACGGCCGCTGACCGTGTTCGTCGACAAGCGCGAACTCGTCACGCTGATGACGCTCGGCGAATGCCCCGAACTGCTCGTGCTGGGCTACCTCTTCAACCAGCGACTGGTATCGCGGCTCGACGAGGTCGAGTCGATCACCGTCGACTGGGACGTGGCCGCTGCCGCGGTGCGCACGCGCAGCGGCGTGGCCGACATCGAAGCCCGCACCGCACGCCGCGTGGTCACCACCGGCTGCGGGCAGGGCACGGTGTTCGGCGATGTCATGTCGCAGCTGGGCAGCGTGTCGCTGCCCGATGCGCGCAGCGCGCGCATCCGCCAGGGCACGCTGCACCGAATGCTCGAGACGATGCGCCAGCAGGAGAGCATTCACCGCAAGGCCGGCTCGGTGCACGGCTGCGCGCTGTTCTGCGCCGGCGAGATGCTGATGTTCGTCGAGGACGTCGGGCGCCACAACGCGATCGACACCATCGCCGGCTGGATGGCCTTGCACGACGTGGCCGGCGGCGACAAGGTCTTCTACACCACGGGCCGATTGACGAGCGAGATGGTGATGAAGGCCGCCCAGCTCGGCGTGCCAATCATCGTTTCGCGCAATGGCGTCACGGCGATGGGCCACGAACTGGCAACGCGGCTGGGCATGACGCTGTTCGGCCGCGCGGCCAACCGGCATTTCCTCTGCTACAGCGGGCTTGAGCGCTTCGATTCCGAGCCCGAACCGCAGCGCGCGCCGGTGCGGGTCGTGTCGGGCTGAGCCTGCCCGTTCTCATTCGCAGGCACGGCGCCGTCTCGCGAAGCCGCCGCCCGGGCTGCTCCCGAAGGCGGCCGCCACTTCAGCGGCGCGGGCCGCCGCGCAAGACCGCGCGGCGGCGTCCCGCTCAAGCCTTCAACGCCACCAGCACCTCGTCCAGCATCTTCTTCGCATCGCCGAAGAGCATGCGGTTGTTGTCCTTGTAGAACAGCGGGTTGTCCACGCCGGCGTAGCCGCTGGCCATGCTGCGCTTCATGACGATCGAGTTGCGTGCCTTCCACACCTGCAGCACCGGCATGCCGGCGATCGGGCTCGTGGGGTCGTCTTCCGCCGCCGGGTTGACGATGTCGTTGGCGCCGATGACCATCGACACGTCGGTGTCGGGGAAGTCGTCGTTGATCTCGTCCATCTCCAGCACGATGTCGTAGGGCACCTTGGCCTCGGCCAGCAGCACGTTCATGTGCCCCGGCATGCGCCCGGCCACCGGGTGGATGCCGAAGCGCACGTTGACGCCCTTTTCGCGCAGCAGCTTGGTGATCTCGAACACCGTGTGCTGCGCCTGCGCCACGGCCATGCCGTAGCCGGGCACGATG
>Ga0105096_10000800_pt1 | contig 11973 bp, 8 predicted proteins | sample PPLLak3cmMay2015_FD_87036 | JGI IMG/M metagenome (GOLD analysis project Ga0105096, IMG submission 87036) | Freshwater sediment microbial communities from Prairie Pothole Lake near Jamestown, North Dakota, USA - PPLs Lake P7 Core (1) Depth... | ecosystem: Environmental > Aquatic > Freshwater >... | reverse complement strand
GAGTGGCGCCGATGCCTGCCTGCTGGTCACGCCGTATTACAACAAACCGACCCAGGAGGGTCTGTACCGGCACCACAGGAAGATCGCGGAAGCGGTGCCGATCCCGCAGATACTCTACAACGTGCCCGGGCGCACCGGTGTCGACATGCTGCCGGCGACCATAGGCCGGCTTGCCGATATCGGCAATATCGTCGGGGTCAAGGAAGCGACCGGCAACCTCGAGCGCGGGCGCGAGGTGCTGGATATCTGCGCCGGCAGGATGGTGGTCTACTCCGGCGATGATGCAACCGCTGCTGAACTCATACTGATGGGCGCCGCCGGCAATATCTCGGTCACCGCCAATGTCGCACCCGTATTGATGGCGCGTCTATGTGCACTGGCGCTGGCCGGCGATGTACCTGCAACCCGCGCGCTCAATGCCAGGTTGCTGCCGTTGAGCCAGGCGCTGTTCCTTGAATCGAACCCGATTCCGGTCAAATGGGCGCTGGCCCGGCAGGGTCGTATCGGTGGCCACCTGCGACTGCCCATGACCGAACTGGCGCCGGCCTTTCACGAACCGCTGACGGACGCGTTGCGCTCGCTGGATCTGCTCTGAGGGCTTGCCCCCCCGGTTCAAAACATCTCGGAACTGTCGATGTCTTCCTCATCGATCTGTTTACGGTTCGGGATGAAGTCCCCCGTGACCATCTGGTCGTAGGACAAACCGGGGCCGACCATCGGGTAAACATTGGCGTTGCGGTCGATAATGACCTCGAGAAAAGCCGGCCCGGGAAATTCCAGCCATTCGCGGATCACCCGCTGCAGATCCTGTTTGCTGTCGAGGCGGACGGCATACCTGAAACCATCGGCTTCGGCGGTCTTGACAAAGTCCTTCAAGCGCAGTGATTTGTCGCTGTAGGACATGCGCCCCTTGTAGAACAGTTTCTGCCATTGCCTGACCATGCCGTCACCGTAGTTGTTCAACACCAGCACCTTGACCGGCAGGTCATAACTGGTGACCGTTTCGAGCTCGCCGATATTCATGCGGATACTGGCGTCGCCGTCGATATCGATGACCAGGTGGCCCGGCATGGCAAACTGCGCGCCGATCGCGGCCGGCAGGCCAAAACCCATCGTGCCCATGCTGCCCGATGTCAGCCACAGCCTGGGATGCTGAAAATCGAAATACTGGGCCGCCCACATCTGGTGCTGGCCTACGCCGGTGGCAATAATTGCATCGCCACCGGTGATGTCGTTGATCGCCTCGATCACCGCGTAGGGCTGAATCAGTTCGCTGTCGCGGTCGTAGTTCAGACCATAGGTTTCCTTGAGCCTGGCGATTTCATCTTGCCACGGACTGAAATCCGTGCGGATGCCGCGTTCGAGCGCATAGTTGCAGAGGATCTCAAGGTCCTGCTTGAGCATCCCCACGTGGCTCCAGTCCACGCTCTTGACCTTGCCGATTTCCGACGGATCGATATCGAACTGCGCGATATGCCTGGACCTGGGCGCGAATTTCGCAGGCACGCCGGCCACGCGGTCATCGAAACGCGCGCCGAGGGCGATCAGGAAATCACAGTCCTCCACGGCGTAGTTGGCCGAGGCCAGGCCGTGCATACCGAGCATGTGCAGCGACAGGGGATCTTGCGTCGGCACCGCGCCGATGCCCATCAGCGTGGTGGTGACGGGAATTCCGAAATAGGCTGAGAAACGGCGTAATTCCTCGCTGGCATTGCCATTGATGACCCCGCCGCCGGCATAAATCAGGGGCCGGTCGGACAACTGCAGCATGTCGAAAAATTTTTCGCAGGCTTCGTCTTCCAGCACGTTTTTGCGCAAGGCGTGGATACGCTGCCGGTAACCGCGCACCGGCAGCAGGCCGGTGCCCTTGAAAATACCGCTCCAGTTCTGGATATCCTTGGGCAGATCCACCACCACCGGTCCGGGCCGCCCGGTCCGGGCTATTTCAAATGCCGTGCGCAGCGTTTCCTCGAGCAAGCCGGGGTTGGTGACCAGGAAGGTGTGCTTGGAGACCGGCCCGAGACAACTGGAAACGGGTGCTTCCTGGAACGCATCGGTGCCGATTGCCGCGAGCGGAACCTGGCCGCAGATCACCACGATCGGGGTGGAATCGGCCATGCAATCGCGCACCGGTGTAACGGTGTTGGTAGCACCCGGGCCCGAGGTCACCATGGCCACGCCGACTTCGCCCTTGGCGCGTGCGTAACCGGCGGCCATGAAGCCGGCGCCCTGTTCGTTGGCCGGTACGATCAACGGCATGGGCTCGACGCCATTTTCATCCAGGTGTTTTGCGTTATAGCGGAAGATCGCATCAAAGGTTGGTAATATCGCACCACCGCTGTAGCCAAAAATGGTGTCGACGCCTTCATCTGCGAGCACCTGGACGACCATTTCTGCGCCGGTCATCGGCGTACCGGCAAGCGGGTGCGGTTCGGATCGCGGGTTTTTGCTCATAAGCTTCATGGTTAACGAGTTTCGATTAATTATCAGCGCATTGCAATAGCCATTAAACTACGCGAATATTAAAGATCGAACAGCCGAATTGGAATCCAGGCTTTCTTACCGGGAAAAAACAAAATGCGACATATTATTTCCATCCTGATGGCAAACGAAGCCGGTGCGCTGGCCCGCGTGGCGGCCCTGTTTTCGAGCCGTGGCTACAATATCGAATCCCTCAATGTCGCCCCGACCGATCACCCCGAAGTGTCCCGTCTGACCCTGGTTACGAGGGGTTCGGACGAGGTTATCGAGCAGATCAACAACCAGCTGCTGAAACTGGTCGATGTCGTCAACACGGCCGACATGACCCGCGATGACCACATCGAGCGCGAACTGCTGTTGCTGAAGGTCAAAATCCGGCTCAGTGCGGCGCAGACTTTGCTGAGTGTGATAAAGAACGCCGATGCCCGCGTGCTGGACGATTGCCCGGAAACCTACACGCTGGAACTGACCGGAGCGACCAACCACATGGACGAGTTCATTGCAAAAGTCGGTGAGTGCGCGGAAATCCTCACCGTCGTGCGCAGCGGGGCCATGGCGATCGCGCGTGGCAGGAAGACCCTCAGCGGGGCAATATGATTGCGCGTTGCCGCAGTTAAAAAGCGGCCCTGCCGGGTATCTTGCTCAGCCTGCTTGAGTGCGGCTGCCGGCGGGCATGCCGGGGCGTCTGCCTACCCGCCGGTATTCATGCGTATGAAGTTGAGCATCTGGGCGCCGACCGGATTGTCGGGATGCATGGCGGCCATGTCTTCCGCGATGGGCCTGGCCTGTTCAAACAATCCTTTTTTCAGGTAAAAATCGGCTAATCCGTACTGGAATTCCAGGTTTTGCGGTTCCAGGTTGAGTGCGGAGCGCAGCTGGGTTTCGGCGTCTGCGTCGTTGTGCATCCGGGCGTATAAAAGACCCAGGTTGTAACGGATGCGGGGCCGGTCGGGCATACCCTGCGACGCCAGTTCGAGGTAGGCAGCACCCTCGTCGTAGTTTTGCATTTCCACCAGCAGCAGACCCAGGGAATAGGCGGCTTCATACAGTTCCGGCTGGTCAGCGACGACTTCCCGCAACAGGCGCTCGGCCGCGTCGTTCTGGCCGCGCTGACTGTAGAGGACGGCCAGGTTGACCTTGGCCGGGTAGAATTGGTCATCGATGCGGATCGCCTGCTCGTACTGCTTCACGGCATCATCCGGACGGCCCAGTGCGCTGTACAGGTTGGCGAGGTTGTGACGCGATGCGGCAAAATCGGCCGTATATTCCATTGCGGTTTCGTATTCCTTCAGAACCACCTGGAAAACTGCCTGTTGGTCTTTGTCCAGCAGTTTTGACAGGCCGCCCGCCAGGCGGCTGGCTGCCTCGATACGCACGGTTTTGACCGGGTCATACAGTAAGGGTGCAATCAACTTTGCCAGTCTTGCCGGTTCAGGCACAAAAATACTCTCGAGGGCGGTCCTGCGTATCAGGGCCTCTTCATCCATCAACGCGATTTCCATCACCCGGGTGGTTGCATCGCCGGGATAGTCCGTCAGCAGGGCAAGCGCAGTGGCCCTGACATTGACCGTGTAAAGCGTGTCAGTTGCCAGGCGCAACAGCTCCGGCCCGGCATCCGGTGCAGCCGCGCGGGCACTGGCGATCACCGTGCCGTAGTGGTCTCTCCGGCCTGGCCCATACCATTCGTGGACCTTGTCCTGCGACCATTGCGAATCCTTGTCGGTATGGCAGCGCAAACATGCGTCCGGCGCGCCGATGGCGGCGGCGAGCACGGGGTCGGGTATCCTGAAACCGTGGTCGAGGCGATAGTCCACACCCATGTAATAGCGGCCTGGCATGTGGCACTGGACACACAGGGCGCCGCTGCCGACCTCGAACAGGACTTCGCCATCCGCCGCTCTGAGCGGCTCAGCGTCTGCACCGGCGAACTGGTGGAAATGGTGCTGGCTGGTATCGTACTGCGCGGCCCGGTGGCATTGCAGGCACAGATCGTTGCCTTCCCTGACCAGCTTGATGGTGTGTACATCATGGCAGTCGCTGCAGCGCACATCGTGACGGTACATCTTGCTCTGGATAAAAGAGCCGTAATCGAACACCTCATCCTCGATCTGGCCATCGGCGAAGTAGAGGTTTTCGCTCAGCAGGCTGGGCAGGTAGTTGTCCAGCAGGTCCGCCTTTGCATGGGTTTCGTCGCCCATGGCGCCGCGCCGTGAATGGCAGGGGGCGCACAGTTCGACCAGTTCCCGCGATGAGATACCCGAGGTCTGCTGGGTCAGCTCAAAATTTGCAACCGCGGGTCTTGCCATGTCCGCCATGTTTGCCCAGTCCACGTGCCGCGAGCCCGCGCCGTGACAGGCTTCGCAGCCGACGTCGATATCCGACCAGGTGGTGCTGTAGGTATCCGTTGCGGGATCGTAGTTTTTTTTCAGGTTGGTCGAGTGACACTGGGCGCACATGCCGTTCCAGTTTTGCGCCGCGTTGGTCCAGTACAGCCAGTCATCCGGGTCGATCGGGCCCTGTGGAGGGACCCGGAACCATTCACCCTTGCGCGAATCCCAGGCGATCGGCAGTGCCTGCAGACGCCCGCCCGGGAAAGGCACAAGGTACTGTTGCAGCGGGAACCAGCCAAAGGTGTGGGTGATTTCATATTCGCCCATTGCCCCGCCGGGACCGTTGGTATAAACATAAAATTTACCGTCCTTGCGGTAAAACCGGGAACTGATGCCGTGGATCGTAAACAGCGTATCGTTGAAATCACCGAGCACGCTCGTTTCGCTGGCCACATCCATGGCCAGGTCATGGTGTGAACCCAGCCACTTGTCATACTCGGGCTTGTGGCAGTCACGGCAGGCGACACTGCCGACAAAGCTCGCCTCGGGTTGTGAAACAACGGTCAGGCTGGTGTTTATTACCCGGGTGAAGTAATAGGCTGGAAGGGCGACAACGATGACCGCCAGTGCGATCAGACCGGCCAACTCCCATCTCGGTGTATTGTCTGCCGGCCGATTCATGTGGCTTTCGGGTAGGTGACCTGGTCACTGGCAAACGCCGAGCGTTTAGTTGGCTTTCCGGTGTTCACCGTCAGCACGTTCTGGTGGATTTCCACTTGGTAGAGATCCAGTGCCCTCGGCGCCGGCGGGCTGGTTACCTCACCGCGAATGTCAAACTCGGAAGCGTGGCAGGGGCAGATGAATTTGTTCTCGGCGGCCACCCAGGGCACGGTGCAGCTCAAATGGGTGCATCTGCGCGACATCGCCAGGAAGCCACCGTCCTCCAGGCGTGCAAGGTAGAACTTTCCGGCAACGAATGCGCTGACCGTGCCGGGTTCAAATTTTTCGACCGGTCCGGCGGTTATGATGTTATCGCCGTTGGCCGCCGGTTTTTCCTGGCTTGATGATCTGAAAAAGCCGAATACGCCAGCGGTTATTTCGGCAAACGCCAGCCCGCCGAGCACCAGCCACAGCCTGTTGAGAAAAGACCGGCGGGAATGTGTTTCCTTTCCCATTTCCTATGCTGCCCACCCCAGTTGCATGCCCGCCCCGCGAAACCACACACCGATCATGGTCAGCACCACAAAAGAGGTGACGATCAACGTGAACATGGCCTGTATCGCCTCGTTATTGTTGGCCCTGAATGTCTGCTTGACCAGCCAGTAGAAACCGGCGCAGACGGCCAGCAGAACCGTGAAAGGCAGCAGGCCGTTGCTGACGAGCCCGGCGGGCCCGGCCCGCCAGAAAGCGGTCGCATAGGCATCGAACCAGACCGCGGCAGGCGTCGCGACGCTGGCCAGGATGGCGGCCGCCAGGGCCATTTTCCGGCCCCTTGCGGAACAGAACCAGACACCCGCCGTATTGGCCTCGTAATTGAAGTAAGGGATCAGCAGCAATCCAAGAACCAGCAGTCCGGGGATGACCAGCACGGCAAACAGGGGATGGAAATGTATCAGCAGTTCCTGCACGCCCATGAAGTACCAGGGGGCCTTGGTCGGATTTGGACTCAGCCCCGGATTGGCCTGCGCATCCAGGGGTGCGTTGAAAAACATCGAAATGAGCAGGACGGCTGCCAGCACGAGCAGCGCGACGGCGGCTTCGCGGATGATCAGGTGCGGCATGGAATCCACCATTTCGCCTGCCGTCATTGGTTCATTTTCAGATCTTCGCGGTATGACCAGGCCGTTGGCCTTGCGTATCCGCCAGAAATGCCATGGTACGAAAAACAACAGCAGCGCCGGCAGGATTGCGGTGTGGATTGCGTAGAAATTCACCAGGGTCCCCGGGCCCGGTTCGGACCCGCCGAGTATCCATTCCCTGAGTCCGGTGCCCACTGCCGGCAAGTAATCCAGCATCGAGGTGCTGATGGTAATTGCCCAATAGGCACGCTGGTCCCAGGGCAACAGGTAGCCGGTGAAATTGGACAAAAGCACGGCGGCGAAAAGCACCAGGCCTATGCTCCAGTTGAGCTGGCGTGGCCCGGTAAACGCACCGGTATAGAAAACCCGCAGGCAATGCAGGAAAACAACCAGTAAAAGCCCGTTTGCGCTCCAGTGGTGAAGATTGCGCAGTAACTGCCCGAACCGCACCTGGTTGACCAGGTGGATGATTGAAGCATATGCCCTTGCGGGTGAAGGTTCATAGCTGAACTTGAGCATCAGGCCGCTGGCGAAAAGCAGAATTACAAGCACTAAAGCCATGCCCCCCTGTCCCCAGCTCAGCGAAAAATCCAGCGTGCGCTCCGGCACGGATGCAGGTCTGAAATGCAGCAGGAAACTGCGGAAGACGTTCCGCTGGCTTTGCTGATCATTTCGCTCCTCCGGCTTGCCGGTCAGGATTGACAAGCGGATACGTTGCAGGATACTCAAGCTGACATTTTCCACGGTCTTGTTGCGTGCAATTATCCATGATTTCTCTGCGGGCAACAGCACTATCCAGCGAATGCAGGGTGCTGTTTGACCCGCTTGAAGGTAGAATCGCGTTTGTGGGGACCAACCCGGAAATTTTGCGTGCCGGAGGCGCTCAGGATTTGCGGGTCAGGATGTATGATGGCTGGTCGCGGCTGTCACCGGCAGTTATCTCGAGAGCCGGTGAACGTGCAGACTTGTGTGGAAAAAGGACTATCAAGGGTGAATCTGGAACAACGCGTGGTGGTAACCGGCATGGGCGCAATTTCACCCGTCGGCCTGGACTGCCGTGAAACATTTGCAGGCCTCGTAGAGGGCAGATCGGGTATCGCCAGGATCACCGCGTTTGATCCTTCGGCACTCAGCTGCCAGATTGCCGGCGAGGTCAAGGGTTTTGACCCCACCCGGTACATGGACCGGAAAATGGCGCGACGGATCGGGCGCTACGCACAGTTCTCGATCGCCGCAACGCGCGAGGCGCTGGCGCAGTCCGGCCTGGACCTGGCAAAGGAAGACCCGGCCAGGATTGCCTGTATCGTTTCATCAGCCATCGCCGATTTCCCCATGGTCGAGGATGAAATGCACAAGATCTTCGCCCAGGGCAAACGCAGTATCAGCCCGTTTACCGTACCGCGCGTCAGCACCAGTATGGCGGCGGGCAATATCGCACTCGAATTTGGTCTGACCGGTGTTTCCTACAGCCTGTCCTCCGCCTGCGCGACCGGCAGTCACTCGATCGCAAACGCGATGATGCTGCTCAAGCTCGGCATGGCCGACGTGGTGCTGGCCGGCGGCGCCGAATCCGCGATCTGTGACACCTTCGTGAGTTCCTACATCGCGATGCGGGCGCTGTCGAGCCGCAACGATGAGCCGCAGCGCGCCAGCCGTCCGTTCGACCTTGACCGGGATGGCTTCGTGATTGCCGAAGGTTGCGGCGTGCTGGTGCTGGAAACCCTGGAAAGGGCGCAGCAGCGTGGCGCCCCGATCCTCGCGGAACTGGTTGGAACCGGGCTGACCTGCGATGCGTTTCACATTACCTCGGCGCACCCGGACGGCAAGGGTGCTGCGCAGGCCATGACGACCGCGCTGCAATCTGCAAGGCTGAATATCGAGGAAGTTGATTACATCAATGCCCACGGCACCTCTACCGAGGTGAACGACAGCATTGAAACCAAGGCGATCAAAACAGTTTTTGGAGACCACGCCCGGCAGGTCTCGGTGAGTTCCACCAAGTCCATGACCGGTCATGCGATCGGCGCCGCCGGTGCGCTGGAAGCGGTTGCCTGTATCATGGCGCTCAATGCCAACGTGATTCCACCGACCATCAACCTCGACAACCCGGACCCGGCCTGCGACCTGGATTACGTGCCCCACCATGCGCGTGAAAAATCGCTGAAGGTGGTGATGTCAAACTCTTTTGCTTTCGGTGGTCAAAACAGCGTATTGATATTCAGGAAATTGGACCAATGATGCTGGTGGCCTAAGCAGTTTTCCCAAGGGAATCCGTAAATGCCCGGCGGGCACGAAAAAAACATTGAAATCAGGGAAGTCACCGGGGGAAAAGCGCTGCGGGCGTTTATCCGGGTTCCATGGAGCATTTACCAGGATGATCCCAACTGGGTACCACCCTTGCTGATGGAGCGGAAGGCAGCGTTTTCAAGCAAACATCCCTTTTTCAAACACGCAAAATGGATGGCCTGGATTGCCTGCCGGGATGGCGAACCCATCGGTCGGATTTCAGCGCAGATCGATGAGCTGCATCAACAACGTTACAAAAACAAGACCGGGTATTTTGGCCTGATTGAGGCACCGGATGACGCTGCGGTGTTCTCGGCCTTGTTTGCAACCGCCGAGCACTGGTTACGGCAAAACGGTATGCAACAGGTCATTGGCCCGTTTAACCTCGGTATCAACCAGGAGATCGGCATTCTGACCGATGGCTTCGACACGCCACCCTGTGTCATGACCAGCCATTCACCGCGTTATTATGGCGCCTCGATCGAAAACTGCGGCTACCAGCCCGTGCAGGAATTGCTGGCCTACGGACTCGACATCCACAGCTATACCACGCCGGCGTTCAAACAGGAACTCATCAGCAGAACCTCAAACCGCATCAAGGTCGTGCAATTGAATCGCAAAACGATGGAATCCGACTTCGAAGTGATGCGCGATATCTTCAACGACGCCTGGCAGGATAACTGGAATTTTGTGCCGTTTACCCGCGAGGAATTTCTCGCCGTTGGCAAGGAGTTGTTGACCGTCGTGCCGCATGACTTCCTCCAGATCGCAAGCATCGATGACGAACCGGCTGCCTTCATAGCGATGCTGCCCGACATCAACAGTGCCATAGCCGACCTCAATGGCCGTCTGCTGCCGTTCGGCTGGGCCAAGCTTCTGTGGCGTCTGAAGGTGCGTTTTCCAAAAAAATGCCGGATCGCGCTGATGGGTGTGCGGAAAAAATATCAGAACACCATTTTTGGACCGGCGATGGCTTTCATGGTGGTTGATTCCGTGCTTTTGCCGGGTCTTTCCAGGGGGGCTCAAAGCGTTGAGCTTTCCTGGATACTCAAGCAGAACAAACCGACCCGCAACCTGATTGAAAAGTTTGGCGGCAAAATCACCAAGCGCTATCACATGTATTCAAAAAGCCTGGTCTGAAATTCTCCCAGGGTCCGGGTTAGTGGACCGGCACTTTATCCTGGGTGCACTTGATACCTTCAACATATTTGGCGCCGCCGGATTCATCGGCCCGGTTGGTCTCGTAAAAAGTGGGCGGTTCGTAGGTCCAGCCGTTTTCGAGACGCCGTTCCTCGCGCCGCAGCGCGTGATGGAGGTAACGGCCGACAATGGGCGCGGCCAAACGCGACTTCCAGCCAAACTCGGCATGGAATTCGTTCAGAACCCCGTCGATCAGTTGCCTGCGATGGGGCTCATTCCGGTAACGCTGACGTGCTGCCCAGAGCACGCCTGCGTAGCGCATCGGCAGGTTGGCTGCTTCGTGCGCAAAGCGACTGCGGATACGCGGGTCCGGGTGATTTTTGTAGCGTTGCCAGCCCCGCAGTGTCGTACGGGCGATGCGCACCACGCTCGGGCCGTTGATTGCAAAGTCACGTTCAAAAGCCCGCAACAGGTATTTGCCCTCTTCACCATTCCTGATGTGCGGGTGCTGGTAGTTGAAGGTTAACTGCCCGTGGGTATCGGCTACCGGCACTTCGGTAAAACTGCGCAAGGTCGAATTGGCCTCGTGTTCGGCATAAAGCGGTGTGCCGGGGATCGGGGTGTAAAGCATGAACTGGTGGAAATCACTGCCGTGACCGATGGCTTCTGCAATGACCTGGTCGATATTTTCGGGGGTGTGTTCCTCGAGACCGATAATGCTCGAACCCAGGACCCGGATGCCGTGGGACTGCAGATTCCGGATCAATTGATAGGGATCGGTGCCGGCGAGCTTCGGGTATTTCGAACCCTTGCCTTCCAGTCCCAGCCAGACCCAGGAGACGCCGAGCGCAACCAGTTGTTCCGTGGTGTATTTTCGAAGGACGTTAGCGGAGCTGAACACATACAGGGACCAGGCCTTGTCGTGCTTTTCCATCAGGGCGAGCAGGCTGAGTGCCCGCTTCCTGTCCAGCAGAAAATTCTCATCCATCACGAAGAAGGATTTGATCTTCAGGTTGGTCTCCAGATTGCTCATGAGTTCGAACAATTGCGCGCCGGTCTGGTAGAACTGGACGGACTTACCTTTGCCGCCAAACATCGCCGAGGTTGAACAGAAATTACAGCCGATCGGGCATCCGACCGACGGGATCAGGGTGGCGCAGTGATCACCCGCATGATTGCGCAGGTTCACACCCATGATGCGTGTGCCGATGTTGCCAAGGATTTGCGGGTGCCGGATCGGCTGGCTCTGGTCTTCACCGAGATACCTGCGCATCCACTGGATGCCATCACCACGGGCGATATAATCCGCACCGGTCCATTTCTGCAGTTCCGCTATGTTGGCGATGTGTCCGCCGATGACAACCTTTGCGTCTGGCTGGAATTTGCCAATCAGGCGGCACATCTTGCGGACCTTCTGCAGGTTGGTCATGATCGAACTGATGCCGATGACATCATATTGATGGGTCTTGAGTTCCTCGATAAATCGATCCAGGGTGGGGAAATCCAGCAGGGTGCAGGCGGCTTGCAGGTTGGCCTGGATCAGCATGAGCCCCCAGGAGCGCTGGAAGGTCCGCATCGAAAAGGCAGCCTGCACGCGCGTCACCTGGTTGTGGTACAGCTCCATCGGGTTGATCTCGCGGCTGCCGTAGGCATCATCCTGGGCATAGGGTCCGAAGACACTGACCAGCAGGACGCGGGCAGCCGACCCCAACGGGTGAACGGGTTGCGGCAAAGCCTGCTCAGCGGCGGCTGGGGCGAACGACATTTCTGGCCAATCCAATGCCTTCAAGTATCCGGATGACCCACCACGACATATCGAATTCCCACCAGCGATGGCCATGCGCGGCTGAGCGCGGGTCGGCGTGGTGGTTGTTGTGCCAGCCTTCGCCATGGGCGATGAGGGCTACCAGCCAGTTGTTGGTGCTCTGGTCACCGGT
>Ga0105096_10000798_pt1 | contig 11982 bp, 11 predicted proteins | sample PPLLak3cmMay2015_FD_87036 | JGI IMG/M metagenome (GOLD analysis project Ga0105096, IMG submission 87036) | Freshwater sediment microbial communities from Prairie Pothole Lake near Jamestown, North Dakota, USA - PPLs Lake P7 Core (1) Depth... | ecosystem: Environmental > Aquatic > Freshwater >... | reverse complement strand
TTGCTACACAAGATGTTGATCGTGCCTTAGAAGGAATGTCTATGAGCCGTTTAGATAAATTCGGTACAAAGTACGATCGTTGGGCACAAGGCAAACATTATGATGCAAGACCAAGTTGGAAAATTCTGGTTGGATTAGCTTCTGCTATGGGACAGAAATTAAAGTACAATATGGCTGAAGAAGTGTTTTATGATATTTCAAATTCGATTGATGCTTTTAAAGGTATAGATTACGATGTGATAGCTGACCTTGGTGCGCAATTGAAATCAGTAAATTCAAAATCTACCGCAAAAATTTAGGTTATAAGGAATTAATATTTAATGGAAGCAATCGGAAATATTTTGTGGTCAATTATTAGTTTTTACAATTTTTTATTAATACGAATTGTAATTGTTCTTGTAATGATGTTAATGACAGCAGCTTATCTTGTGTACTTTGAAAGAAAAATAAGTGCATGGGCTCAAAACCGACTTGGACCAAACCGTGTTGGATGGTACGGTTTACTTCAATCTTTTGCAGATGTTTTCAAACTCTTATTTAAAGAAGATATTGTACCCGATAATGCAAACAAAAAAATTCACGCACTTGCACCAATGATTGCACTTTTTGTTGCATTTACCACTTATGCAGTAATTCCAATAGGACCTGGAATTACAATTGCCGGCTATGAAATTCCAATGGTAATTGCAGATGTAAATATCGGAATACTTTATGTACTTGCTTTAACATCAATAGGAGTTTACGCAATTACATTTGCTGGCTGGTCCTCTGGCAGTAAGTATTCTTTGCTTGGTGGAATCAGATCTTCTGCTCAAATGATTTCTTATGAAATATCAATGGGATTTTCAATCGGCGGCGTTATACTTTTATCAGAATCATTAAGACCTATGGCAATTGTAGAATCACAATCCGGTTTGATGTGGAATGCATTTATTCAGCCAATTGGATTTATAACATTTCTTGTTTCAGCCTTTGCGGAAACAAATAGATTACCATTTGATTTACCTGAAGCGGAACCAGAACTTGTTGGTGGCTATCACACAGAATACAGCAGTATGAAATTTGCAGCATTCTTTCTGGCTGAGTATGCAAACATGCTGATTGCAAGTACGCTAATTGTTACTCTCTATCTTGGCGGATGGCAAATCCCTTACATCGAAACTTTAGGATTATCATCAGGATTTGTTCTTGCGTTACAAGTTGCTGGGTTTTTTGTAAAAGTTGGTGTACTACTATTTTTCTTCATCTGGGTAAGATGGAGTATTCCAAGATTTAGATATGATCAGTTAATGAACTTAGGCTGGAAAGTGATGTTTCCATTATCATTAATTAACATAATATGGGTTGCGCTTTTAATCATGATCTTTAAATTATAATTTAATATTGTACATCTGTGAATAAAGAAAGAAAATTTTAACAGGAGTTTTGATGTCAGGTAATAAAATACCACCAAAGAAAAGAATAAAAGATTTAACTTTGGGTGAAAAAATTTATATTCCGGAAATTGTTAAAGGGTTGTCATTAACCCTAAAAACAATGTTCAGCCCAAGGTTTACGATGGAATATCCTGAAGAAAAATTTATCCCGGAAGGCTCATATCGCGGTAGACCAGTTCTTGTTGAAGAAAAAAATGGTGAGGAAAGATGTGTCGCTTGCGGATTATGTTCGCGTGTTTGCCCCGCCCTTGCAATTGAAGTTCAGGCTGCGGAAACTGATAGAGAAAAAGAAAGATATCCTGAAAAATTTGAAATTAATATGTTACGCTGCATCTTTTGCGGCTTCTGTGAAGAAGTATGTCCCGAAGAAGCAATTGTTATGAGCAAAGATTATGAATTGGCTTTTACAAATAGGGAAGATGCTATATACGGAAAAGATAAACTCTTAGTTCCTGTTGAACAATTGCAGGATAGAATAGATTTCTTAAGAAATTACAAATAAAAGTTCTTTAATTATTTTATTATTTAAGTGGGATTTATAAATTGGGGTGAATAGTCTCGCCTCAGATATCAAAATAAAATCCAAATAAAAAGTCTGTATTAAACCATGTTATCCAAAACATTTACAAGTGCAACCTACGGTATAGATGCTTATCTAGTAGAGGTTGAAACTCATGTTGAAAAACAAATTCCTGGTTTTATAATAGTTGGCTTACCTGATAATGCTGTAAGAGAAAGTAGAGAGAGAGTAATTGCGGCAATCAAAAATTCAGATATTAAATTCCCACTCAAAAAATTTACAATTAATCTTGCACCAGCAGATATTAAGAAAGAAGGAAGTTCTTTTGATCTCGCCATTGCTATTGGAATACTTGCTGCTGAAGAAATAGTATCCGATAAATTTTTAACTGACTCTGTTTTTCTTGGAGAATTATCATTAGATGGAACATTAAGACATATAAAAGGTGCTTTACCAATTGCTGTTGAATCAAAGAAAAAAGGGATTAAAAGAATTATTCTTCCAAAAGAATCTGCAAATGAGGCTGCTATTGTTGATGGAATTGATGTATACGGATTTGAAAATCTGACAGAAGTAATCGCTTTTTTGAATGAAGAGTCCAATCCGGAAAAAACTTTTACAGATAAAAATGACCTCTTTTCGGCTATCAATAATTATCATTTAGACTTTTCTGATGTAAAGGGACAGGAGAATGTTAAACGTGCTTTGGAAGTTGCTGCTGCAGGTGCTCATAACATTTTAATGATTGGACCTCCCGGCTCAGGTAAAACAATGCTCGCAAAAAGATTACCATCAATCCTTCCGCCGCTTACTTTTGATGAAGCATTGGAAACAACTAAGATACACTCAATAGCCGGTATCTTACCAAAACACAAAGCAATTATAACCGAACGTCCATTTAGAAGTCCGCACCATACGGTTAGTGATGCAGCCCTTGTTGGAGGAGGATCATTTCCAAAACCCGGAGAAGTTTCTTTTGCACATTTTGGAGTATTATTTTTAGATGAACTTCCAGAGTTCAAAAAAAATGTTTTAGAAGTATTACGCCAACCTTTAGAAGATGCAAGAGTAACCGTAAGCCGTTCAAAATTATCTTTAGAATTTCCTGCAAACTTTATGTTAGCTGCTGCAATGAACCCCTGCCCCTGCGGTTTTTATACTGATCCGAATAAAGAGTGTACTTGCGCACCACCGCAGATTCAAAGATACATGGCAAAGATTTCCGGTCCTTTATTGGATAGAATAGATATACACCTTGAAGTTCCTGCAGTTAAGTACAAGGAGTTATCATCAAAATCATTCGGAGAAAAATCAGAAGACATTAGGAAGCGGGTTATATCGGCACGACAAGCTCAATTGGAAAGATTTAAGGATTACAAAAATGTTTTTAACAATGGTGATATGGGTTCAAAAGAAGTAAGAACATTTTGTAAGTTGGATGAGCAAGGAGAAGAATTGTTAAAAATGGCAATGAATAAATTAGGATTATCAGCAAGAGCTTATGATAGAATTTTAAAAGTAAGTAGGACAATTGCAGATCTTGAAAACTCAGAAAATATTTTACCTCAGCATATTAGTGAAGCAATACAATATCGAAGCCTTGATAGAGAACTTTGGAAACATTAAAAATTCGAAGATAAAACATCTTGTTTTTTTATTCTGATTTGAATTCAAAACTTATAAGCTCAGTTTATTGAGCTAAATGTATTTAAGTAAAATCTAAAAAGCTACTCTCCTTAGTTTTCAATTTTGTAAAAACCAACTTTAAACCTCAAATTTTTAAATCGGTAATAATTACGGAAAGTGTTATTGAAATAATTAATAGCAGAATCAGTTATAATATAAAATATTTGCATTTTTGTTTGAATAAAAATATATTTGTCGCTCGCTTTTATTTTAGCATTATTCTGGGCGGACGCCGGAGTTGGAGAGCCGGGGCGGACTGTAAATCCGTTGGCATGCGCCTTTGGGGGTTCGAATCCCTCGCCGCCCACGGTACTTTAATAGTTTCTATTTAGAAACTTTTTTGTTCTTAGGGATATTGGAATTTTTGCGGGAGTAACTCAGTTGGCTAGAGTCACAGCCTTCCAAGCTGTTGGTCGCGGGTTCGAATCCCGTCTCCCGCTCTAGACAATTTGGACAAAATTATTGATTTTGTTCTTTAATTAAGGTGATATCACATCCCTGCTGACGTAGCTCAGTTGGTAGAGCACATCCTTGGTAAGGATGAGGTCACCGGTTCAATCCCGGTCGTCAGCTCATTAAGTTTTATGAGGTCATCCCGATTAGATCGGGTTAGTCAGTTCATTTGAAAAAGGTTTGAATAGTTTAAGGAAATCAGATGGCAAAAAGCAATATTAGACAAATCATTGTTTTGGAAAGCAGCGCTGGCACTGGTTATAGATATTCTACTACAAAGAATAAAAGAACCCATCCTGCACGTGTTGAGTACAAAAAATATGATCCTGTTGTTAGAAAACACGTAATTTTTAAGGAAACCAAATAATTAAATACGTCAGTGGCTCAATTGGTAGAGCAGCGGTCTCCAAAACCGCAGGTTGGGGGTTCGAGTCCCTCCTGACGTGCAGAAATTTGAAAGGTTATTATGAAAGATAAAATAATTACATTTTTTCAGGATGTTGTTAAGGAAATGAAAAAAGTTACCTGGCCTACGAAGGAAGAACTTATTGAATCTACAAAAATTGTAATTGTTGTATGTATTATTCTGTCAATATTTACGTATGTAATTGATATGATTATTAATCAAGCTTTTAAAGGGATATTTTAGGTGCATAATTAAATGGAAACCAGATGGTATGTGGTACGAACATTTTCGGGTCATGAAAGTAAGGTTAAAAATCTCCTAGAGGCGGGTCTCCTTGATCATGAGCACCTAAAAGCTAAAATTTCTGAAATTTTAGTACCAATGGAAAAAGTTTTTGAAGTAAAAGATGGTAAGAAAAAGAGCAAAACAAAAAACTTTTTTCCTGGATATATTTTAGTCAATGTAGATTTAGATAATCAGGTTAAGGATTTTATTCTTAGTACCCCGTCCGTAATGGGATTTTTAGGAACAGGTAATAATCCAAATCCACTTCAGCCGGAAGAAGTTAGAAGAATAGTTGGCAGACTTTCTCAGGATAGCACTACAGAAAGAATGGAAACAATCTTTAGAAGCGGCGATCTTGTTAAAATTATTGATGGTCCTTTCAATAATTTCTCAGGTATGATTGAAGAAGTTAATGAAGAAAAAATGAAAATTAAAGTTATGGTTTCAATTTTTGGAAGAAAAACTCCCGTTGAAATCGATTTTACTCAGGCAGAAATAGAAAAATAATTGTTAGTTACTAATTAGGTTGTAAAATGGCTAAAAAAATTGATTCATATATAAAATTGCAAATTCCTGCTGGTAAAGCTAATCCTTCACCACCGGTGGGTCCTGCACTTGGTCAAAAAGGTGTTAACATTATGGAGTTCTGTAAGCAGTTTAATGCTAGAACTCAGGATAAGGACGGATTGATAATTCCTGTTGTTATCACAGTATTTAGTGATAAATCTTTTACCTTTATAACAAAAACTCCTCCTGCATCAATTCTACTTAAAAGAGCTGCAAAACTTGAAAAGGGATCTGCAGAATCACATAGAACAAAGGTTGGAAAAGTTTCTAAAAAGCAGGTTAAAGAAATAGCAGAAGTAAAAATGCCAGATCTTAATGCTTTTGATATTGACCACGCAATGAGTATGGTCTCTGGTACTGCTAGAAGTATGGGAATTACCGTCGAGGATTAAAAAAGTTTATTATTAGATAGTTTTTAAATTTATTGGTGATTAAAGATGCAAACGACAAAAAGAAATAAAGAAATAATTAAATCAGTTAATGTGGAAAAAGAATACACTCTTCCTGAGGCTATTTCAATCTTAAAGGATCAATCAAAGGTTAAATTTGTAGAATCTTTGGATTGTGCCATAAGATTAGGTGTAGATCCAAGGCATGCTGACCAGATGGTTAGAGGAACAGTTTCTTTACCACACGGAACAGGTAAAACCGTTAAAGTTCTTGTTATTGCTAAAGGTGCAAAAATACAGGAGGCTTTAGATGCTGGAGCGGATCATGCAGGATTTGATGATTATCTTGAAAAAATAAAAGGCGGATGGGCCGATGTTGATGTTATTGTAGCTACTCCGGATTCTATGGCAGAACTTGGAAAACTTGGTAAAATTTTAGGACCAAAAGGTCTTATGCCAAATCCTAAAAGTGGTACTGTTACAATGGATGTATCAAAAGCTGTTAAAGAAGTGAAAGGTGGAAAGATTGAATTTAGAGTTGAAAAAACCGGAATAGTTCATACTTCTTTAGGTAAACTTAATTTTGAAACTGATAAACTTGTTGATAATACAAAAGCTTTTCTTAATACAATTGTTAAAATGAGACCTTCTTCAGCTAAGGGACAATATGTTAAGAGTTTGTTTTTATCAAGCACAATGGGACCCGGACTTAAAATCTCTAAAGAAGAATTAAGTCTAAACGTATAAAGAATTTACGCGCTCGTTATAATTAATAATAGCTTCTAACCGACCCGAAATAATAAATTGTGATACGGGAGAAAAATGAATAAGAACGAAAAAGCAGAGTTAATTGCCGAAGCTAAGGAATTAATCCAGAATGCAACTGCAGTCTATCTAACAGATTATTCTAAAATTAATGTCTCAGACATTAGTGATATTAGAAATCAGTTTAGAAAAGATGGAGTTAAATACAGAGTATTTAAGAATACCTTATTTAAACGCGCTCTTGTTGAATCTGGTAAATTCGAAAAGCTGGCAGACCATCTTGAAGGTATGACAGGATTTGCATTTGCTTCAACAAATCCGGTTGCACCAGCTAAGATCATAAAGAAGTATAATGATGCTTCTCAAAAATTTCCTCTTAAAGCTTGCTACATCGAAACTCAATATTATGATGGAAGTAAACTTAAAGAATTAGCAGAATTGCCTACAAAAGAAGAAGTGATTGCCGGTATTCTTGGCAGTCTAAATTCACCTGCGTCAGGCATTGTTGGATCTATTGCAGCTGTAATTAGAAACTTAGTAAGTGTTATTGACGAAGTCTCTAAGAAAAAAGCCGCTTAATTAAAATAAGAAATTAAATTCAGGAGAAATGAAAATGTCAGAAAAAGTTGCACAAGCACTCGAACTAATAAAAGGAATGTCTCTTCTAGAAGCTTCAGAATTAAAGAAAGCACTTGAAGAAGAATTCGGCGTTACAGCATCTGCACCAGTTATGATGGCTGGACCAGCTGCTGCATCCGCTGCCCCAGTTGAAGAACAAACAGAATTTGATGTTGTTCTGCAAGCTGCAGGTGAGAAAAAAATTAACGTTATTAAAGTTGTTAGAGCTCATACAGGCTTAGGCTTAAAAGAAGCTAAAGATCTTGTAGATGGTGCTCCAAAAACAGTTAAAGAACAAGCATCAAAAGATGAAGCCGAGAAGATCAAGAAAGAACTTGAAGATGCCGGCGCAACTGTAACTTTAAAGTAGTTATTAAAATTATATTTATATGATCCTTTTTTGAGTGATAAGACGGGAAGTTCCGTCTTATCGCTTTTGTTTTATGTAGAAACTTTGTTTAGGATGCTCATTTAACAGCATTTGATAATTTTTAGGAGGTTCTCAATTGGATAACAAGCGTATTTCCTTTGGCCGTATTCCATCAGTCATTGATATACCCAATCTTTTAGGAATTCAAACTGAAACATTTGAAGATTTTGTTCAGCTTGATACTCATCCCCTCAAAAGAGAAAATAAAGGGTTACAGCAAGTTTTTTTAACCAATTTTCCGATTTTCGATAATAAAGAAAATTACAGACTTGATTTTTTAGAGTATTATGTAGAAAAACCAAGATTCTCTATTGAAGAATGTTTGGAAAGAGGTCTTACTTTTGCAGCTCCGCTAAAAGCTAAGTTAAGACTTTCTACAAAAGATCCTGAAACAGAAGAATTTATTAATACTGTAGAGCAGGAAGTTTACCTTGGCAACTTACCGTTTATGACTGAGAAGGGAACTTTTGTTATTAACGGTGCAGAGAGAGTTGTTGTATCCCAACTACACAGATCTCCTGGTGTTGCATTTGCTCAGACATTGCATCCTAATGGTACTCCAATATACTCAGCACGTATCATTCCTTTAAGAGGATCTTGGGTAGAGTTTGCAACAGATATAAATTACGTGATGTATGTTTATATAGATCGCAGAAAGAAATTTCCGGCAACTACTTTATTGCGCGCTCTCGGTTTTCAATCAGATGAAGAAATTTTAAAATTATTCGGTTTGGTTGAAAATGTTACTGTTAAAAAAGCAAAGTTAGAAAATTACTTAGGCAGAATGATTGCCAGTGACATTTTTGATATGTCAACAGGTGAAATTTTCTTAACACGCGATTCAATATTATCAGAAGAAGATCTTGAAAGAATAAATGATGCGGAAGTTGATGTATTAAAATTTATAAAATCTGATTCATCAAACGATCAAAATTTGGTTGTAAACACTTTAAGAAAAGATACTTCGCACACCCGAGAAGAAGCACTGTATGCAATCTATAGACAGTTAAGATCTGGAGAGGCTCCGGATTTAACTACTGCTGAAACACTAATCGAAAAACTATTCTTTAATGATAAAAGATATGATTTAGGAGATGTTGGTCGACATAGAATGAATCATAAACTGGAATTAAATATTCCGGAAACAACAACAGTTCTAACTGTTGAAGATATTATTTCAATTATCAAATATATAATAGATCTTAAAGAAGGTGCAGTTTCGGTTGATGATATAGATCATCTTGGTAATAGAAGAATTAGAACTGTAGGGGAACAATTAGGTCAGCAGTTTAATGTTGGTATGGCACGCATGGCAAGAACCATAAAAGAACGAATGAACATGCGTGATACTGAAAACTTTACTCCGCAAGATTTGGTAAATGCCAGAACAATAAGCAGTGTAATCAATGCTTTCTTCGGAACAAATCAGCTTTCACAATTTATGGATCAAACAAACCCATTAGCTGAGATGACACATAAAAGAAGGATGTCTGCTTTAGGACCAGGCGGTCTTACTCGTGAGCGAGCTGGATTTGAAGTTCGTGACGTTCACTATACTCATTACGGTCGCTTATGTCCGATTGAAACACCCGAGGGTCCGAATATCGGTCTTATTTCCTCGCTTACTATTTATGCACGGGTTAATAGATACGGATTTTTAGAAACTCCGTATAGAAAAGTTGTAAAAGGAAAAGTTACGGAAGAAGTAGAATATTTAACCGCTGAACATGAAGACGCTTTTACAATTGCTCAGGCTAACGCTCCGGTTACAGAGTCTGGAAAGTTTGTTAACGAAAGAGTTAAATCAAGATTAAAAGGCGAGTTTCCAATTGTGCATCCGGAAGATTTACAATACATGGATGTTGCACCCGCACAAATCGTGAGTGCCGCCGCTGCATTAATTCCATTTCTTGAGCACGATGATGCCAACAGAGCATTGATGGGTTCTAATATGCAGCGTCAATCTGTTCCATTATTAAAACCGGAAGCTCCTATTGTTGGAACCGGAATGGAAGGAAAAATTGCGCACGATTCAAAAGCATTGCTTTTAGCTGAGGATAATGGGGTTGTAGAATATGTTGATGCTAATAAGGTAATTGTAAAATATGACATAAACCCAAATAGTTTTGAAGCACTAACAAGCTTCAATGAAATTAGAGAAGTAACCTATACACTCACAAAGTTTCATGGCACAAATCAAGAAACCTGTATAAATCAGATTCCTATTGTAAAACAAGGACAGAAACTTAAAAGAGGCGATGTTCTTGCTGATGGTGCTGCAACTGATGGCGGCGAATTAGCATTAGGTAGAAATGTACTTGTTGCATTTATGCCCTGGAGAGGTTACAACTTTGAGGATGCTATTATTATTAGCGAAAGAGTTGTAAGTGAAGATGTATATACATCAATTCATATTGAAGAATTTGAATTACAGGTTAGAGAAACAAAACGTGGTGAAGAAGAATTAACACGTGAAATTCCTAACGTAAGTGAAGAGGCTGTAAAAAATCTTGATGAGGATGGAATAATTAGGGAAGGTGCTGAAGTAAAAGAAGGTGATATCCTTATTGGAAAAATTACTCCCAAAGGAGAGACTGATCCAACACCAGAAGAAAAATTATTACGCGCAATTTTTGGAGATAAAGCTGGCGATGTTAAAGATGCATCTTTAAAAGCGCCTCCTGGACTTAAGGGAACAGTTATAAAAACTCGTCTTTTCAGTCGCAAGAAAAGAGATAATGATTCAAAGAAACAAGAAAAAGTTGCTTTCGATAAACTTGAACATGAATTTAAAAGAAAGCTTCAGGATCATTACCAAAAGTTAGTTGAAAAACTTGCAAAGATTACAAAAGATCAAACAACAACTGGAATAAGAGATCTTGACGGTAGTGTTGTTTTAAGAAGCGGTTCAACTATAAAGGACGAAACATTCTCAGGAATGGAAGATGTAACCAAACTTGATTACACACTTGATTGGTTCGAAACAAAGAAAACAAATAATCTTATAAATTCACTCTTTAAAAATTACTTCACAATCAAAACTGATATTGAAGAAGATTTTAAGAGAGAAAGAATTAAAATACAAAGCGGTGATGAACTGCCTCCTGGAATTGTACAGCTTGCAAAAGTTTATGTTGCTAAAAAACGTAAACTTTCTGTAGGTGATAAAATGGCCGGAAGACACGGAAACAAAGGTGTTGTTGCTAAAATAGTACCTGCTGCAGATATGCCTTATTTACCTGATGGGACTCCTGTGGATATTATCCTTAATCCACTTGGTGTACCTTCTCGTATGAACCTTGGACAGTTGTATGAAACAGCTTTGGGCTGGGTAGGAAAAAGACTTGGAGTAAAATTCGCAACTCCAATTTTTGATGGTGCAAAAGTAGAAGACGTTGATGAATGGTTGTTAAAGGCGGGATTAGAGACCGGAAGTAAAACTGATTTATACGATGGAAGAAGTGGTGAAAAATTACATCAGAAAGTTACATGCGGATACATCTATATGTTAAAGTTAAGTCACTTGGTTGATGATAAGATTCACGCAAGGTCAATTGGGCCATACTCACTTATTACTCAGCAGCCACTTGGCGGTAAAGCACAATTTGGTGGACAGAGATTTGGGGAAATGGAAGTTTGGGCACTTGAAGGTTACGGTGCTTCTCACATCCTTCAAGAAATATTAACAATAAAGAGTGATGATGTTGCCGGTAGAGCAAAAGTATATGAAGCAATAGTTAAGGGTGAAAACTTACAGGAACCAAATATTCCTGAATCGTTTAACGTTCTTATTAAAGAACTCCAGGGCTTAGGTCTGGATATAAAAATTAATTAACGTTAAACATTATTTCACTTAGAAATTAGGAGATATAAAAATGGCTTTTAGAGTTCAAGAAAATGCAATGAGAGATATTAACAGTATCACCATCGGCTTAGCAAGTCCTGATGATATTTTGTCAAGATCGTATGGTGAAGTAACTAAACCGGAGACAATTAATTACAGATCGTTCCGTCCTGAAAAAGATGGTTTGTTCTGTGAAAAAATATTCGGACCAACACGTGATTGGGAATGCTTCTGCGGTAAATACAAGAGGATTAGGTACAAAGGCATTATATGCGATCGATGCGGTGTTGAGGTTACTCAGAAAAGTGTAAGACGTGAAAGAATGGGTCATATTGGACTTGCCGTTCCTGTAGTCCACATTTGGTTCTTTAGGACACAGCCATCAAAAATTGGAAACATTATTGGTGTTAGTTTAAAAGAACTTGAAAAGATAATTTATTATGAATCTTATGTTGTTTTAAATCCTGGTATTACAGGTTTAAGCAGATTAGATCTTATTTCTGAAGATCAATACTTCGAAGTAATGAATTCCTTACCTGATGGTAACGAAAAATTAGATAACGATGATCCGAAAAAGTTTGTT
>Ga0105096_10000797_pt1 | contig 11986 bp, 7 predicted proteins | sample PPLLak3cmMay2015_FD_87036 | JGI IMG/M metagenome (GOLD analysis project Ga0105096, IMG submission 87036) | Freshwater sediment microbial communities from Prairie Pothole Lake near Jamestown, North Dakota, USA - PPLs Lake P7 Core (1) Depth... | ecosystem: Environmental > Aquatic > Freshwater >... | reverse complement strand
GGGTGGCGGCGCCCAGCATGCGGGCCGCAATGGTCATGCGCTCATGGCGGAACCAGGCGCGGCTGTAGTCCATGCCGGAACGCCCGCCGCCGATGCGATTGCGCTCCGGTACCAGCACGTCGGTAAAGCGGTAGGTGGGGTGGTGTGAAGCAAACGTATGGGAAAACAGGGGGTTTTCGACTATTTCTATACCCGGGCTGTCCAGGTCGACGATAAACAGGGTATCGCCTGCGCCCGCGCTGTCGGCGGCGACCACCTTGGCCTGTACAAACAGGAAGTCCGCCAGGTTGCCGGAGGTGACAAACCATTTTTCACCGTTGAGCAGGTAGCCGCCCGCGGTCGGTCGGGCGCTGGTATTGACCACCTCGTGGGAACCAGACTCGGCCTCGGTAATGGCGTAGGCCTCGCGGCGCTTGCCCGCAAGCAGGGGCTGGATGTAGGTCTCGAGCTGGTACTGGCTGTCGGCACAGGCCTCGTACATCCAGGACTGGGCTTCCGGGAAGCACCAGCACAGCGCATTGGTCACCCGCCCCAATACTTCCCAGGCAGCCACCTGGTCCACCATGGGCAGACCGAGGCCGCCCCGGTCGGCAGGCGCATCCATCCCCGGCAGCCCCAGCCTGATCGCCTCGCCGTGGATTCGTTGCATCACCTCGGGGGGCAGCTCGCCGCTGTTGAGCTCCGCGGTAACCTCCCAGGGGATCAACTCCCGCTCCACATAGTCGCGTACCAGCTGTTGCCAGTGGCGGGTGCTCTCATCCAGTTCGATCTGCATCGCAGTGGGCATCCTTTGCCAGGCAGGGCCGATATGTTTCGGGAAGGCGGGTGCGAGGTAATGCCTGACGGCGCGGTGCGCCTTTACCCAGGGCAGTCGCCGCGGATCCACCAGCGCATTCAGCCACAGGCCATCCACCAGCGCAATATAACCTGCGGCAAGCAGGCCGTCGCCGATGGTTTTGTCACCCGCCTGGTCAAGGTCAAGCTGGAACAGGGCGCGTGGACAGGCTGTGGCGGTCGTGGCATGCTCCGGCGAGCGATACGGGCGCCCGGCAACGGGCCTGCAAACGGAGCTGGCCTTGAGGCAATACGACGCGATAGTGATTGGGGCGGGGCATAACGGCCTGACCAATGCCGCCTACCTGGCCAAATCCGGCCTGGCCGTGGCGGTACTCGAACGCAACCCCTATATTGGCGGCGCCACCGTGAGCCGCGAGCTCTATCCGGGCTGGACCTATTCCAACTGCTCCTACGTCTGCAGCCTGCTGCGCCCTGAACTCGCGCGCGACCTGGAGCTGCCCCGGCACGGTCTGCAGGTGGTGCCCTACGGCGGCGGCGTGACCTTCAGCCGCGACGGGGACTACTACGGCAACTACTACGACCACAATCGCCAGTACCGGGAAATGGCGCGGCACTCGCAACGCGATGCCAATGCCTACGAACGCTACGCCACCGACGTGCGCAAGCAGACCCGCCTGATCCGCCCCTACCTGCTGCGGCGCCCGCCGGATCCGACCTCGCTCAAGCCGCGCGACCTGCGCGATCTCTACGGTTTCGCTCGCGCCTTCATGGAGATGGGGGAGGAGGGGCTGGCCGACACCCTGCGGTTCTGGACCAAGAGCGTTGGCGACTACCTCAACGAATACTTCGAAACCGATGTGATCAAGGCTCACCTCGGGGGAACCGGCGTGATCGGCACGGCCCTGGGGGTCTATTCACCGGGCACGGCCTATGTCCTGCTGCATCACTACATGGGTGATATGGACGGTAATGTCGGCTCCTGGGGTTTCGCCCGGGGCGGCATGGGCGCCGTGGCGGGCGCACTGGCCAAATCTTTCCAGGCGTTCGGCGGCGAGATTATCTGCGACGCCGATGTCGACAGGATCGTCGTTCGCCACGGCAAGGTCAGGGGCGTGGCGTTGAAAAACGGCGATGAATACCGCGCGGATATCGTGGTTTCGAACCTCGACCCGAAACGCACCTTCCTGGATATCATGGACGCGGCGGACCTGCCCGCGGACCTGCTGCACAAGGCCCGGAATTTCAAGATCCGCGGTTCGTCCGGCAAGCTCAATATCGCCCTCGATGGCCTGCCCACCTTCCGCGGGCTCGACCCGAAAAGCCCGCTGATGCTGGGGGATATGCACTTCACCGACTCCCTGGAGCGGCTGGAGCGCGCCTACGATGACTGGAAGGACGGCACCTGGTCGAAAGATCCCTACGTGGACATGCTGATACCCACCCAGACCGATCCCACCATGGCGCCAGTCGGCAAGCACATGATGACGGTGTTCGTGCAGTATGCCCCGCCCAAAATCAACGGTGGCGAATGGACCGACGCCGACAAGGCCGGCTTCGAGAAGTCGGTGATCGACCAGATCGCGGCCCACAGCCCGGATTTCAGGGACCTGATCCTGCACTGTGAAACCCGCACACCGCGGGAAATCGAAGCAGAGGTCGGCCTCACCGAGGGCAACATCTTCCAGGGCGAACTCACCTTCGACCAGCTACTGTTCAACCGCCCCTTTCCGGGTTACGCCCAGTACCGCGGTCCGGTGCGCGGTATGTATATGTGCGGCTCCGGCACCCATCCGGGCGGCGGGGTGATGGCGGCGCCTGGCGCCAACGCGGCACGGGAAATTCTCCGGGACCTGCGCCGTGCGGACGTGGTCCCCGCAGGTTATGCCGATGACTGAGCAGCGCGATGTTATCCTGATCGGCGCCGGCCACAACGGCCTGGTGTGCGCGAATTACCTGGCCAGGGCCGGCAGGAAAGTGCTGGTGATCGAGGCGGGGGAGCGCCCCGGCGGCGGCGCGGCAAGCCGGGAATTCGCGCCCGGCTACACCGTGTCCGCCTGTGCCCAGTGGCTGTACCAGTTGCACCCGGCGGTGTGTCGCGAGCTGCAGCTGGAGCGCCACGGCCTGAAGTTTGCGGCGCGGGATCTCGCCTCGGTACTGCTGGACACCGGTGGCCGGCACCTGCGCCTGTTGGGTGCCCAGGTCGAAGGTGAAGGCATAAGCAGCGCTGATAGCGACGCCTGGCGATCATTCCATGGGCGCACCGGCAAGTACGCGAAGCTGTTGGCGAAAGTATTTGAGCGGCGCCCGCCGCGGCTGGTGGAATCCACCCTGCGGGATCGCCTCGCTCTGGCCGGACTCGGCCTGGGACTTAAAATGCTCGGCCGGGACGATATGAGCGATCTCATGCGCATCGTCCTTGGCAATATGTACGACCTGATGGAGGAGCATTTCGACAGCCCCCAGCTGAAAGCCCTGTTGAGTTTTGACAGCTTGCTCGGCTCACGCATGGGGCCGCGCACCCCCAACACGGTGTTTGGCTATCTTTACCGCCGCAGTGGCGAAGTGTTCGGTTATACCGGCGCGGCACAGCTGCAGGGCGGCATGGGCGCCCTGGGGGACGCCCTGGCCGCCAGCGCCCGCTCCCGCGGCGTCGAGATCCGGCTCGGTGCGCCGGTGGCCGGCATCGATATGCGCGATGGCCGCGCGGTGGGGGTAACCCTGGAATCGGGGGAGCAGTTGGGGGCGCAGGTGGTGGTGTCCGCTGCCGACCCGGTCACCACGTTTTCGCGCCTGGTGGGCTATCGCAACATGGAAACCGGGATGGCGCGGCGCGTCAGCCAGGTGCGCTGCGAGGGCAACGCCGCCAAGCTTCACCTGGCGCTCGATGGCCTGCCGCGATTCATCGGCCTCGACGCCGCCGCCCTGGGCCAGCGCCTGGTCATCGCGCCGAACATGGACTACATCGAGCGCGCTTTCAACGCGGTGAAATACGACGGCTATTCCGCCGACCCCGCGTTTGATATCAGCATACCCAGTATCCACGATCCGTCGCTGGCTCCCGCCGGTGGCCATGTCCTGTCCGCCATCGTGCAGTATGCGCCCTATGCGCCGGCCGGTGGCTGGGAGGGTCCCGCCGCCGCGCCGCATGAGACCCACCGCGAGTGTTTTACCCGGCTGCTGCTCGACAAGCTGGAGCAGTACGCCCCGGGTATTCGCGAGCAGGTGGTGGCCTGCCAGTTGCTGACCCCTGCCGACCTGGAGCGGGATTTCGGCATGAGCGGCGGCCACTGGCATCACGGCGAGCTGAGTCTCGACCAGGTGCTGATGATGCGGCCCTTCCCGGGTGCGAGCCAGTATGCCAGCGGCTTGGACGGGCTCTACCTCTGCAGTGCGGGCTGCCATCCCGGCGGCGGTGTGATGGGCCTGGCGGGAAGGAATGCGGCCCGGGAAATTATCCGGCGGGGGGCAGGGGCATGAAGCCGCAGAGCGACACTACCATGATGCTGCGCACGCCGTTCCACTCCCGGGTTGCGGCCGCCTGCGAGCTCAATGACTGGGGAACCTGGAAGGGCTATACCACGCCCCGGGCTTACACCGACATGGAACTGGAGTACTTCGCCATTCGCAGCACCGCCGGCGTGTTTGATCTCTCGCCCATGAACAAGTACCGCATCAGCGGGCCGGATGCCGAGGCCTACCTGAATCGCCTGGTCACCCGCGATATCAGCAAGATCCGCGCGGGCCGGGTGGGCTACACGGTGTGGTGCAACGACGCCGGGCAGGTGATGGATGACGGCACTATTTTCCACCTGGGCGAAAACGACTACCGGGTGTGTGCCTTTGCCCGGGCGATAGATTGGCTGCATTGGTCGGCCCTAGGTTTTGACGTGACGGTCGTGGACGAGAGCATGGATGTCGCCGCGTTGGCGGTGCAGGGCCCCACCTCCTGCGCGGCGCTGCTGGCGATGGGGCTGCAGGGGCTGGAGCAGCTGAAGCCGTTTGGCCTGGCCGCGTTTCCCTTCGAGGGCGACACCCTCACGGTGAGTCGCACCGGGTTCACCGGCGACCTCGGTTATGAACTGTGGATTGCTGCCGATAAGGCCGAGGTGTTGTGGGACCGCCTGTTCGCGGCGGGCCGCCCCTACCTGATCAAGCCCTTCGGCTCCGACGCGCTGGACCTGGCGCGTATCGAGGCGGGTTTCCTCCAGGCGGGAGTGGACTTCGTACCGGCGGAATCCGCGGTGCGCACGGGCCGCTCGCGCTCACCGTTCGAGCTGGGCCTGGGCTGGCTGGTGGATATGGACAAACCGGTGTTCAACGGCCGCAGGGCACTGCAGCGTGAGCTGGCCGTGGGTTCGCGCTATCGTTTTGCGATGCTCGACGTGGATGGCAACAAGCCGGCCGGGCACTCGTTCATTCTCAGCGGCGGCAAGAAGGTCGGCACTGTCACCTCCGCGGCCTGGTGCCCCAGCGCCAAGTCGAATGTGGCTTTTGCCCAGCTTGAGATGCCCCACGGCGCGGTGGGAGAGGAACTGGTCGCGGAAATCTATTACCAGCGGGAGCTGCACTGGACCCGGGTGCTGGCGCCCTGCCGGGTGATCGACGCGCCGGTATTCAATCCGCCGCGGCGCCGGGCGGTGCCAGCCGGCGCTTTCTAGGCGCCATGCCTGCGCACCGTCTCAACCCCCTGCTGCGACCGCGCTCGATGGCGGTCGTAGGCGCCAGCGCCCGGCCCGGGTCACCGGGCAACGAGGTTTTGTGCAACCTGCGCCGGGGCGGGTACGCGGGGCCGCTGTACGCAGTGAATCCCGGCCGCGACTCCATCGGGGACATGCCCTGCTACCCCTCCCTGGCGGATTTGCCCGAAGTACCCCAGCACGTGGTGTTCGCGGTCAGCGATACGCGCCTGGAGGCCTGTTTTGACCAGGCCGTTGCCCTCGGAGCGCAGGCGGCCACCATCTTCTCCGCCCTGGTGCAACCGGGGGAACCCGGCGGCGCACTGGCAGGACGCATCCGGCAAAAAGCCCGGAGCGCAGGGATATTGTTGCACGGTGGCAACTGCCTGGGGTTCTACGATTTCGCCGGCGGGCTGTGGGTGTCGGGTTTCGATACCCGGGCGCATGGACACCCCGGGGGTGTAGTACTGCTCAGCCAGTCCGGCGCCGGCATGTCGGGCATTCTCGATTGCGAGGAGCGCATCGATTTCCTGTTCGCTGCTTCCACCGGCCAGGAGTTGTGCCTGGGGGTTGAGGACTACCTGGAGTATGTGCTGGAGCGACCCGAAACCCGGGTAGTGGGCCTGTTCCTGGAAACCAGCCGCCAGCCCGCGCGCTTCATCGCGGCGCTGGAGCGGGCGCGGCAGCGGCGCATTCCGGTGGTCGTGCTCAAGGTTGGCAGGACGGAACGTGCGGCCCGCCTCGCGCTTTCCCACAGCGGTGCCCTGGCGGGGAGTGACGCTGTGTTCGACGCGGTGTTTCGTCGCCACGGGGTGCAGCGGGTGGACGATATGGCGCAGCTTGCCGCAACCCTGATCCTGTTCTCCCAGCCGCATGCGCTTCCCGCCGGCGGCCTTGCCACCCTGCACGACTCCGGCGGCGAGCGCCAGCTGGCCATCGACCTGGCGCACGAACTGGGGGTGGACTATCCGCCCCTTGCGGCCGCCAGCGTCGAGCGCCTGCAGGCTGTGCTCGACGAGGGCCTGCCGGCGGTGAACCCGCTGGATGCCTGGAGCGCCGGTGGCGCCGACGCGGCTCAGAATATGGAGGCCTGCTTCAGCGCCCTGCTGGCGGACCCCGGCATCGCCCTCGGTGCGGTGGTGCATGATCGCGCGCCCGGCGGGGCGATCTACCCGGGTTACCTGCAATACCTGCGCGCTGCCCACAGCGCCACCGGCAAGCCTGTCTGCCTGGTGGCCAATTGCGCCGGGTCCGGCAGCGATCCACTGGCCGTCAAGGCTACCCGGGAGGGTTTCGCGGTGCTGGACGGGCTGCGCGAGTTCATGGTGGCCGCCCGCAGCGTCATGGGGTACCGGGATTTTCTTGCGTTGGAGCCGGAATCGCCACCCGCCGCCACGGCGCCGGCGACGGTCAGCCGCTGGCGCGATTACCTGCGCGAACACCTGCCGACCGGTGGCGCCCTGGCTGAAGTCGTGGCCGGGCAGTTGCTGCGCGAGTTCGGTATTGCCGTGGTCCCCGGCACCGCCTTTGAGGGCCCCCGGGTGCCGTCGCAGTTACTGCGTGAACTGCGCTTCCCGGTGGTACTCAAGACCGCGCAGCCTGGTATCGCCCACAAGTCAGACGTGGGCGGCGTGGTGCTCAACCTGCAGGATGCCCGCACCCTGGGCGAGGCCTGCAGTGACATGAGCGCGCGGCTTGGCCCCGCGCTGATGGTCGCGCCCATGGTGATGGGGGAGGGGATTGAAATGATCCTGGGCGTTGCCCGCGACCGCCAGTTCGGCCCCACGGTATTGCTCGGCTTTGGCGGCGTGCACGCGGAGTTGCTGCGCGACAGCATCGTGCTGCTGCCACCCTTTGGCCCGGCCGAGGCGATGCGGGCACTGCGCCGCCTGAAAATGCATCGCCTGCTCGATGCGGCGCGCGGTCGCGAGGCGCTGGCCGTGACGAGATTCTGCGAGATGGCTGCACGCCTCTCGCTGCTGGCAGTGGAACTGGCGGATTGTATCCACGAGATTGACATCAACCCGGTGCGGCTGATGGTCGACGATTGTATCGGCCTGGACGCGCTGGTGGTGAGAGGGCACGGTGATGAATGAGGAGGTGCATGTGAACGCTGCGGGCCAGGCGGAGCTGGACGGTTTCCTGCAAGCCAATCCCTCGATCCAGATGCTGGAAGTGCTGATGCCGGACATCAACGGTATTTTCCGTTGCAAGCGCATTCACCGCAGTGAGTTCAGCGCGCTGTTTGAAGGTGAGCTGAAATGCCCGGCCACCCAGTCCCTGGTCACTACCATGGGCGAGTACAACCACGAGGTTGATCCGCGCCTGGTGGCGGGGGAGCCCGACAACAGGATACTGCCGGTGAGCGGCAGCCTGGCCACTGTGCCCTGGTTGGCCTCTCCCACCGGCCAGGTGCTGGCGGCCCATTACAGCATTGACGGCAGGCCCGCCTGGACGGATCCCCGCCACGTGCTGGCTGCCGTGGTGGCGCGCTTCGCCGAGCTGGGCCTCAAGCCCGTCATCGCCACCGAGCTCGAGTTCTACCTGGTGAGTCCCGGCGATGGCGCGGTGCCCAGGCCCCTGTTGGGGCGCATCCCCGGCACGGGCCTGGAGCAGCAGGGCATCCAGTTCGCCATGGCGGAAGACCTGTGGCAGTACGATGATTTCCTCGACGCCGTGCGCATCGCCTGCGAACAGCAGTCGGTGCCGATGACGACCATGTTGTCCGAGTTTGCACCCGGGCAGTGGGAGATCAATACCCGCCACGTGGACGACCCGCTATTGGCCTGCGACCATGCCCTGCTGCTCAAGCGCATCGTCAAGGGTGTGGCCCTGAGCCTGGGAATCTCGGCCACCTTCATGGCCAAGCCGTTCGCCGCCAGCGCCGGCAGCGGGCTGCACATTCACGCCAGCCTGTACGATGCCCGGGGCGAGAACGTATTTGCCGGCCCGGCCGCCGCCGGGGTGCCGGGGATTTCGGGGCTTATGCGCAATGCTGTCGGGGGGCTGGCGACCACCATGAGTGATGCGATGGCGATTTTCGCCCCCAACGCCAACTCCTACCGCCGCTTCGTGCCTGGAACCTACGTGCCCCTGTCGCCCAGCTGGGGCTACAACCACCGCGACGTGAGCCTGCGCATCCCGGTCTCAGGCGCCAACAACCGCCGTATAGAACACCGGGTCGCGGGAGCCGATGCCAACCCCTACCTGGTGGCTGCCGCGGTGCTGGCGGGTATCCACTACGGCATTGTGCAGCGCTGCGAACCCGGGCCCATGATCGCCGAGGGAACCCAGCTGGGCGAGCAGGCGATCAGCCTGCCCAATCGCTGGGAGCAGGCGCTGGCCGCGTTCAAACAGTCGGCGGTGCTGCCGGACTATCTCGGCGCCGCCTACTGCAGCGCGTTTTACAGCATGCGCCGGGCCGAATGTGAGGCCTTTCACAGCCGCATTTCCAACCTTGACTACGAATGGTACCTGCGGGCTGTATGACCAATCAGGAATCTGACCAATAACCCAATTAATTAAATGGATGTATAGAAACTTGTACAGCCATTCAATTATCAGCTACACTCCGTTCATAGGGCTGCAGAGCAGTGCGGTTGCGGAGCAAAGCAATGAACATGATGGCCAGCAGGCTCGACGATTCCCGGTCGAAGATGGCGGCGGCACTGCGGGCGGAAAAGGCGCAAACGGGTCGGGCGCTGGATGCCTATTTTTACCGCTCACCCCTGGTCTATGAGACCGAACTGACCGAACTGGTGTTTCGCAGTTGGCTCTATGCGGGCCACGTGTCGGAGGTCGCCAGTCCCGGCGATTACCTGCTGCTGGAAATCGGCGAGGATTCCCTGATTATCGTGCGCGATGATGACGGCGGCATCCGCGCCCTGATGAACATCTGTCGCCACCGCGGCGCCCGCGTTTGCGAAGGCGCAAGCGGCAACCGCAAAACCTTCGTCTGCCCCTACCACGGCTGGGTCTACCGCACCGATGGCAGCCTCAAGGCCGCGCGGGAAATGCACATGCTCGAGGGCTTCGACACGGCAGCGCACGGGCTCAAGCAGGCGCGCGTTGTCGTCTACATGGGCCTGATCTTTATCAACTGCAATCCTGAGGCGGATGACTTGTTCGCGCCCCTGCAGAACATCAACCGGCAACTGGGCGCCTATGACCTGGCCAATGCCCGGGTTGCCCACAAGCACACCTACCGGATCAGCGCCAACTGGAAACTGGTGCTGGAGAACTACCTCGAGTGCTACCACTGCGCCACCTCCCATCGGGCCTACTCGCGCATGCACACCCTGAAAGAAGCCGACCACAGCGCCGCGGACCGGGCCATGCTGGCCAGGACGGAGGCGGTCACCGGCGTGGCCGGGATTGGCGCGCACCATGAGCGCGTGTTCGGTGACGCCGAGGGCTTCGGCTGCTGCGTGTATACCAGCCGCTACGGGCTGTACGACGGCTTTCTCACCGGCAGCAAGGACGGCCAGCCGGTCGCGCCCCTGATGGGACAGATCCAGGGCTATGACGGCGGGGTGGGGGATTTCCAGATCGGCCCCCTGACGTTCATGCTCAACTATCCCGACCACTGCGTACTCTACCGATTCATTCCCCGCGATGTGGGCAGCACCGACATGGAGGTGGTGTGGTTCGTGCGTGGCGATGCCGTGGAGGGGGTGGATTACGACCAGGAAAAGCTCACCTGGTTGTGGCATCACACCACGCTGGAGGACGAATACATTATCACCCGCAACAGCCAGGGAGTGAATTCGCGCTTCTTCGAACCCGGGCCCTACCACCCGGCGTTTGAAAACGAGCTGCAGGAGTTTGTAGCCTGGTACCTGGCAATCCTGTCGAAATCACTGTGAGAGGTTTTTGTGTCGGCCTGGCGTCAGGATTTCAATCGGCATTCACTGCATCCCTGGGCTGACCTGCCCTGCCTGGGAGAGGATACCTCCACTCCCGTCATCGTCAGTGGCGATGGCATCTACATTACCGATGACCAGGGGCGGCGGCTGATCGACGGACCGGCGGGCATGTGGTGCATGCAAACCGGCTACGGCCGCCGTGAAATTGCCGACGCGGTGGCCGACCAGATCATGCAGCTGGGCTATTCCACTGCTTTCTCCACCATCAACCCCAGGGAAGTCGAGCTGGCGCGGCGCATTGCCGGTGAGACCCCCGGCGACCTCAACCGCGTCTTCTTCACCACCGGGGGTTCAACCGCGGTGGATTCGGCGCTGCGCTTGTGCCAGCTTGCCAATAACATCAAGGGTCAGCCCCGGCGCAAGCACATCCTTTCGCGCTACCACGCCTACCACGGCAGCACCTTCCTGACTGCGTCGGTTACCGGCAAGGAGCGCGACAGGACCATGATGGACACCCTGCAGGAGCACGTGCATTTCCTCAGCGTGCCCTGCCACAGCTACCACCACCAGGAACTGGACGAGGAGGCGTTCTGCGACTTCCTGGTGCGGGAACTGGAGGACAAGATCCTTGAGCTCGGCCCGCAAAACGTCATGTGTTTTATCGCCGAACCGGTGCTGGGTTCGGGCGGCGTGATCGTGCCGCCGCAGCATTACAATCGCCGCTGCTGGGAAGTGGTGAAGAAATACGGCATCGTCTACATCGCCGACGAGGTGGTTACGGCGTTCGGGCGGCTGGGGTACTGGTTCGCCTCGGAAAAGGTGTTCGGCGTGGTGCCGGACATCATCACCTTCGCCAAGGGCCTGACCTCGGGTTATGTCCCCCTGGGAGGCTTCGCCGTCTCAGACCGTTTCATGGCGGAGATTTCCGGCGCCGCATCCGGGGGCAATAATTTCAGCAACGGCTACACCTGGTCAGGCAACCCCGTGTCCTGCGCCGCCGCGCTGGCCAGCTGGGACATTATCGAGCGGGAGGGGCTGCTGGCCCATGTGCGTGAATTGGCGCCCTATTTCCAGCAGCAGTTGCGAACCCTGCTGGATATACCGCTGGTCGCTGATGTCCGCGGCACCGGCCTGATGGCAGCCGTGGAGATGCGCCTGGAGAACGGGGTGCACGGGGACCAGTTGCTGGCGCAGGACTATGCCATCGGCGACCTGGTGGACAGCTACTGCCGCCAGTTCGGCCTGCTGGTGCGGCCGCTGATCAATGTCTGCATCATGTCGCCGCCCCTGATCATCACCCGCAGCCAGGTCGATGACCTGGTGCTGGCGCTGCGCAGGGCGCTGGTACTGGCCGATGCCGATCTGCGTTCGAGGAAAAAAATCGCCTGATGGCGTCTATCAGCTGAGTGCCAGGGAGTACTTGTAGAACTCGGTTTCCCGCTCGTAGCCGAGGTCTTCATACAGCTTCTGCGCGTCGTAGTTGTCGGTGGCGGTTTCCAGGTCGATACGGCTTGCTCTGGATTTGCGGGCCATTTTTTCCGCCTCCTGCATCAGCGCCCGGCCCACACCGCGCTGGCGCGCCGAGGCGTCCACAAACAGGTCGTAGAGTATCCAGATCGGGCTGGCAGTGACCGAGCACCAGCTGGG
>Ga0105096_10000796_pt1 | contig 11988 bp, 13 predicted proteins | sample PPLLak3cmMay2015_FD_87036 | JGI IMG/M metagenome (GOLD analysis project Ga0105096, IMG submission 87036) | Freshwater sediment microbial communities from Prairie Pothole Lake near Jamestown, North Dakota, USA - PPLs Lake P7 Core (1) Depth... | ecosystem: Environmental > Aquatic > Freshwater >... | reverse complement strand
TTGGGCAGGGCTATTCTCAGGTGGTATTGCAGCACAAATTATCACCCGTTACTCCAACCTGACTGACGTCATCTGGAATAACCAAAGCAAAGAAATTCTGAACAACCGGATAGTTCCTTAATCCAATCTCTGATGTCTTAACCCGGATATTGCATGAATTCGCACGATGATTACGCATGATATTGGTTTCACAAGGGATTTTTCGAAGAAGCGGTGTAGTTTTTATACACCTGACTGAGATAGATTCCTTGTGGAATCAAGAGACAAGTGAGGGCGTGTGCAATTCATGCAATATCCGGGCTAAACATCATTCCTGCTGCCTGCTTTAACAGGCAGCAGGAAGTTCTTCCGGGGTTCTTGCTGAATTTTTGCCAATAGATATTTATCCAGTTAAGTTTGGATAATTTCATTTCACATCCCTGGGTATTTGCATCATGGAAGATATCGTTGTAACCATTCAGCAATGGGTGCCCATCAATGTTCTTGTTGGTTTGACTGCGGCATCTATTATGGGTTTTATTGGTTCTCTAATTGTAATTCCATGGATTCTGATTCGCTTGCCGAGTGACTATTTTGATATGCGTGTTCCTCGGCACTGGATGAAGGATCATCATCCTGTGTTACGCATGAGCGGATTAATTATTAAAAACGTTACCGGTATCGTGTTCCTGATTGCAGGTTTTTTAATGCTTTTTCTGCCGGGACAGGGCTTGTTGACGATACTGATTGGGATTTCGTTTATCGATTTTCCTAATAAGCGTAAGCTGGAAGCCAGAATTGTCGCGCAACCCGTACTATTGAATGCTATCAATGCGATGCGCCACAAATTTAATAAGCTTCCACTTACGTTGCCACCAAACGCAGAAAAATAACGTTATTTATTTGCTTAGTTTTATATAGGTCAGGAGCAATGCGAATGACTCTACTGCCATTTCTACCATTTGGGTAGATGACGCTGCTGATATGTTTCCTTCCGTCGCGATGCCAATGCCTTTCCAGAATTAGTGCAGTGTATTATCTAACGTGAAATACAAATAAACGCTCAATACATTAAAGAGCAATTGCTGCATAAAAATCTCATTGAAGTCATAATATGCGGATGATTAGCATGCTGCCTAATGTATTACCATTAATGCCGCTTGATGCATTTACTATCGCTACGCTGGCTGAGACAATCTGGCGCCATCACTATGCAGAGATCATTTCATCGGAGCAGATTGATTATATGCTGGCACAACGCTATCAGCCGGAGTTAATCAACGAGCAGCTATTGAGTTCAGATATCTGGTGGAGAAAACTTGTTCTGAACGATGTGATGATTGGTTTTTCCTGCTGCATGCGGACGAACAAGCCGGACGAACTTAAAATTGACAAACTGTATATTCATTGTGATCATCATCGCAAAGGTTATGGCGCATTGCTGGTGACTGATGCCATTAAAATAATGCGGGAAAATAACCTGGAATCACTGATCCTGACGGTAAATAAATTTAACCAGACGGCAATTTCAGCCTACCAGTATTATGGATTTGAAATTACGGATGATAGTGTTGTAGATATCGGGGCTGGTTTCATCATGAATGATTATTTGATGGCCTTAACAAAATTGAGTCGCTGGAATACTTAATCCATGAAACTGAAATTTACTAAAATGCAGGGCCTGGGCAACGATTTTGTCGTTCTGGACGGAATCAATCAACCGGTAAATCTTGATCAACAACAAATTCGTTTGCTCGCCGATCGCCATTTCGGCATCGGCTGTGATCAGCTATTGCTGGTTGAAAAAGCTGCGGGCCAGGCTGATTTTCGTTATCGTATCTTCAATGCCGATGGTAGTGAAGTTGAGCAATGTGGAAATGGCGCGCGCTGTTTTGTCCGCTATGTGCACGACCATGGCTTAACGCAGAAAAACGAGATTCGCATCGAAACACTTAGCGGCGTAATATCTCCGAAACTGGAAATCAACGGAAATGTTACAGTCAATATGGGGAAGCCCATATTCGAACCGGAAAAAATCCCTTTTGTTGCTGAAGAATACGCATTGACTTATCAGCTTGAAATACAGGGTAAGCCGGTTACAATAAGCGCCTTGTCGATGGGAAATCCGCATGCCGTGCGTGTCGTGCAGGATATTGAAAACGCACCGGTAGATGTTGAAGGTGCTTTGATAGAAACACACCCGCGTTTTCCAAAAAGAGTAAATGTTGGCTATATGCAGGTAACTGACCGTAACCATATCAAATTACGGGTTTTCGAGCGTGGCGCTGGAGAAACGCTGGCTTGTGGAACAGGTGCTTGCGCAGCAGTGGTTGCTGGCAATAATCTGGGTTTGCTGGATAATCAGGTAACTGTCAGCACACGTGGCGGTGAATTGACGATAAGCTGGCAGGGGAAGGATGAACCTGTTTGGATGACCGGCCCGGCAGTTACGGTATTTGAAGGCGTAATAAATTTGTAACCAACTAAGGAAGAACGATGAAACCGGAAGATGTCGCACAATATCTACACGAGCACCCGCAATTCTTCAATGAATATGCTGATTTACTGGCAGATATTCAAATTTCTCACCCGCAGGATGACAAAGTGATCTCACTTAATGAGCGGCAAGTTATTTCATTAAGGGAAAGAAATCGTGTATTACAGGATAAATTACTTGAACTGATCAGTTTTGGTGAAGAAAATGACGCTATCGGTGAAAAAATGCACCGGTTGGCTATTGCGCTGCTTTCCGTTTCTAGTTTGGACGAGCTTTTTAGTGCATTGTATTTCAGCTTGAAAGAAGATTTCTCGGTGCCGCTTGTGGCAATGCGTTTCTGGAATATTTCCTGCAGCGAAAAGCCTTATGCCGAATTTACTCCCATCAGTGAAGATATTCATATCATTGCCGAGAGTTTGTCACAACCTTATTGTGGCAATCATATTGCGGATGAAATCAAGCAATGGTTTGGTGAGGGCGCTGAACACCTCAACTCATTCGCCATGATTCCAATGAATACAACACAAACAATCGGTTTGCTTGTTTTGGGTAGTCCTGATGCAGAAAGATTTTATCCGGAAATGGGAACACTGCATTTAAAACGGTTAGGGGAGCTGGTGTGTACGATAATTACTCGCTATGATCAAGTTGAAACTGTAAGCAGTGAAGCAATTCAAGATCACGTAACCAATGAGCAGTAAATCTGAATCACTGGCCGCTGCATTTATCCATCATCTGACTTATGAACGGCGTTTGTCACCACTCACCAGTGAAAATTACGCTCGCGACATTCGTGTTCTGTTTAAACATTTAAATAAAGACGATCTGGAACAAGTTCAATTACTGAATATCCGTCATGTCATTGCGCAACTCCATGGCAAAGGACTTTCTGGTAGAAGTTTGTCTAGAATGTTATCGGCATGGCGCAGTTTTTACAATTATTTGATCCGCAAACACCACTACCAGCATAATCCCTGCATTGGGGTGCGTGTTCCCAAATCACCACAGAAACTGCCCAACGCACTTTCTCCCGATGAAGCTACGCAGTTACTGACTTTCTCGCCCGACGGCATTTTGATGGTACGCGATAGTGCCATGTTTGAATTATTCTATTCTTCCGGTCTAAGGTTGGCAGAATTGACGCAATTGAAGCCTGCGGATATCCATTTTGCGGAGGGAACGGTAAGAGTTCTTGGGAAGGGTGGGAAGACACGTATTGTTCCAGTCGGCGATTTCGCTATTCAAGCACTAAAAGCCTGGCTTGAGCAGCGTTCATTGATTATCAAGCCAGAAGTATCCGCACTTTTTTTATCGCAGCGTGGTGATGCGATCAGCGCTCGCACCATCAGCCATCGCCTGAAAAGCAGAGCAAGGCAGCAGGGCATTCAGCAGAATGTACACCCGCATATTTTACGGCATTCTTTTGCTGCCCATTTGCTGCAATCCAGCGGAGATTTGCGTGCCGTTCAGGAAATGCTGGGGCATGCGCATATTACTTCCACGCAAGTCTATACACATCTGGATTTCCAGCACCTTACAAAAGTTTATGATACTGCGCATCCACGGGCGAAAAAAAGAGATTGAGCGCTCAAAGAATCTTACATCTGAATCGACTGTGTTTTATACGCTATAATGCTATTTTGTATCACGATCAGCAAATTCCATGACAACAATAGTTTCAGTAAGGCGCGGCCGTCAGGTTGCGTTGGGCGGTGATGGCCAAGTAACACTCGGCGCTGTTGTGGCTAAATCCAGTGCCCGCAAAGTTCGCAGACTCTATCATGACAAAATCCTGGCCGGATTTGCCGGTGGCACTGCTGATGCTTTTACGTTGTTCGAGCGATTTGAGGGCAAACTGGAAGCGCATCATGGCCATATTATGCGCGCGGCTGTAGAGTTAGCCAAAGACTGGCGCACAGACCGGATTCTGCGCAGATTGGAAGCCATGCTGGTTGTTGCCAACGAAGATGCTACACTGATTATTACCGGCGCTGGCGATGTGATTGAGCCGGAATTAGGTCTCGCTGCCATCGGTAGCGGCGGTTCTTATGCATTGGCTGCCGCCCGTGCGCTATTGGAAAATACGGATTTGCCGCCAAAAGAGATTGTGAAAAAAGCACTCACGATAGCAGGGGATATCTGTATTTATACCAACCAGGATCATGTCATCGAAACCATCGACTGAGTTAATCCTGTCAACGTATCAAGAATGCAATTTTTATTATTACAGAGATCAAGCTACCGATTTGATTGATCTGTAATTTGGAAGCCCTGTTCATATTTCATCTATTGCAAAATTAACATTATGTCTCAAATGACCCCGCAGGAAATTGTCCATGAGCTGGACAAATATATTATCGGACAGGATTCAGCTAAGCGTGCCGTGGCTATTGCGTTGAGAAACCGTTGGCGCAGGCAGCAAATTGCCGATCCGCTACGACAAGAAATTACTCCCAAGAACATTCTGATGATCGGGCCGACTGGTGTGGGAAAAACTGAAATTGCACGCCGTCTGGCAAAATTGGCCAATGCTCCTTTTATAAAAATTGAAGCCACTAAGTTTACTGAAGTTGGCTATGTTGGGCGGGATGTCGATTCGATTATCCGCGATCTAGCCGAAACAGCGATTAAAGAATCGCGCGAGAGAGAAACCAGAAAGAAACAACCCCTTGCGGAAGACCGTGCAGAAGACCGTATTCTCGATGCCTTGTTACCGGCTGCTAGGGACTTTGATTTGAATTCAAAGACTGAAGATCGGGATAGCACAACGCGGCAAAAGTTTCGCAAGAAACTGCGCGAAGGCGATCTGGATGACAAGGAAATTGAAATCGAAGTGGCCGCGCCGCGTGCCAACATGGAAATCTTTGCTCCGCCTGGAATGGAAGATCTGACATCGCAGATTCAAGGAATGTTTCAGAATATGACAGGGGATAAAAAGAAAACCCGCAAGCTGACGATCCGCGAAGCCAGAAAAATGCTGCTGGAAGAAGAAGCCGCGAAAATGATTAATGATGAAGAATTAAAACTGACAACGATACAGAATGTAGAGCAGAACGGTATTGTATTTCTGGATGAGATAGACAAAATCGCCAGTCGCGCAGGAAGTACAGGTGCTGATGTTTCACGCCAGGGCGTGCAACGTGATTTGCTTCCTCTGGTTGAAGGCACAACCGTATCAACCAAATACGGCATGATAAAAACCGATCATATTTTGTTTGTAGCCAGTGGTGCCTTTCATATGTCCAAACCCTCTGATCTGATTCCAGAATTGCAAGGACGTTTCCCGATTCGCGTCGAACTGACGAGCTTGAGCGTCAGTGATTTTGAACAGATTCTAACCAATACTGACGCATGCCTTACCCGTCAATATGAAGCGCTTCTGGCCACGGAAGGCATACAATTGCAATTTGCCAGCGATGCAATTAAGCGTTTGGCTGAGATCGCGTTTTCCGTGAACAGCAAAACTGAAAATATCGGTGCTAGACGTTTGCATACCGTCATGGAAAAATTGCTCGAAGAAATTTCTTATAATGCAACCAAGCACAGCGGAGAAACTATTGTGATTGATGCATTGTATGTTGATTCGCGCCTCAAGGATCTGGCGCAAAGCGAGGATCTGGCGCGGTATGTGCTGTAACCTTCCTAAGGGTATCTGCCGGTCTGATTTGAAAATAACTGCATTTTGTGATCCGATCCAATGTATTTTTATCACCGCGAATAGCGATTCTAAACTTTATTGAACCGGACCCGATAAGCCGTACTGTCAAAGCAGACTAAACGTTTTGTTTCCTCCGGCTTGCAGTAAAGCCAAGTAGACCGAGTCCGGCCAGCAACATCGCGTAAATTCCAGGCTCAGGAATCGGTGCAAAGAGGTTGACATTATCCAAGGCGATACTTTCATCAATCGGGGTAAAATGCTCCGCGTTGATCCAGAGGGAATCCAGATTGGAGAGAACAGCGAGTAATTGCGCATCCGTCGCTAAGGTCCCGGAGAATGTGTCTGAGATTCGCCAGGTACCGCTTTCGAGGGCTACATCAAAGTGAGTCCAGGACGCGGGCAGGCTATTGGTAATATCGTAAACCAGCGTCAATCCAGCGCCTTTGAGGACCACTTCCGCTTCATTGGCATAACTCGTACCTGGAATAACATACCTGCTATCGAACTGTAGGCTGCCACTGAAGGCAGCACTTTGATCACCAAGGAATTTACTGGGAGCGCTAAAATAACTCCATTGCCCGTCCGGATCTGCCAGTACAATGGAGCCATCGGGAACGCCGTCCGAGCTGAAAGCTGGAGCCAAGCCAGCGCTCACAACTGACCAGGAAGAAGAGCCGCCCGTTGTGAGTCCGGTCCAACCATCGGCATCACTATCGAAAGTGCTGGATACCAACGGACTGGCAGCAGCAGAATTGGTTAAAGCAATGAAGAAACAAGCGGAAAAGACAGATAGGCGGATCATGAAAACGCTCCTTTATCGTTGTTGAGATGATGGAATTAAAACACAAAACCTGTTTATTTAACAGGAGTAAAGTTCTTAGTTTCCATTTTTTAAAATTTACTCAGGAACGATCTAAAGAGAGGAGGTAAGAGAGAGTCGGGTTATTATCTGGCCTTCGTGTTTGGTCTCTTTAATTGCATAGTCTGAAATGGTATAGATGCATGCATATCAAATAAAGATGGTTAAGGTATAATACCCGGTTTCTCAATATTGGATTGTTGGAGGTCTCTATGCCTATTTACGAATATCTTTGCAATTCATGCGGTGCCGAGAAAGAACATTTGCAAAAGATTAGTGATGCGCCCATTGCGGCTTGCCCTGTTTGCGGCAGTAGTAACTATACAAAACTGATATCCGCTGCAGGATTTCAATTGAAAGGCAGTGGCTGGTATGCTACTGACTTCAAGAATAACCAAGCAAAGCAGACAGATGCCAAGTCGACTACAAAAGAAAGTGTACAGCCAGCAGCACCTTCCGCTTCGGATACAGCCGCAACCGCAACTAAAGAAAGTAGCCCGGTTTCTACTGCAGCTGCTGATTAGTTGATCAGGAAGTATCACTATAAGTTGCCATACAATAATGATGTCAACCTAACATTTATTGTCGATAAAAATATCGTACCCCGCAGCATAACAATAAATAATCATAAATCCCTCACTCAGACTATTGAATAGAATTATGCGTACAAATTACTGTGGCGCCATTAATGCCGAATATCTTGATAAAACAGTGACCATTTTTGGCTGGGTTCACCGGCGCAGAGATCATGGTGGTGTGATATTCATAGATTTGCGCGATCGCGAAGGTCTGGTACAGATCGTTTGCGATCCTGACAATGTGGAAACATTCCAAACGGCAGAAAAAATTCGCAATGAGTTTGTGCTGAGAATCACGGGTAAGGTAAGAAGGCGCCCTGAAGGAACCATTAATACTTCTTTATTCAGTGGCGAGATTGAAATTCTGGTAGCAGAGATTGAAGTGCTGAATGTTTCGCTGACACCACCTTTTCTGATGGATGATGACAATATTAGTGAAGTCGTACGATTGGAACATCGTTATCTTGATTTGCGTCGCCCGATGATGCAATCCAATCTTCGTTTGCGCCATAAAGTAGCGATGGCGGTGCGCGTTTTTCTTGATCAGCATGGATTCCTGGACATTGAAACACCGATGTTAACTAAATCCACGCCAGAAGGTGCGAGAGACTATTTGGTGCCGTCACGGGTTAATGCCGGTCATTTTTTTGCATTGCCGCAATCGCCGCAGTTGTTCAAGCAGCTCTTGATGGTGTCGGGTTTCGATCGTTATTATCAGATCACACGTTGCTTCCGCGATGAAGATTTGCGCGCTGACCGGCAGCCGGAGTTTACGCAAATCGATATAGAAACATCTTTCTTGTCTGCAGATGAAATTATGTCGCTGATGGAAGAGATGATGCGTGGCCTATTCAAAACCTTAAATAATGTCGATTTACCCAATCCATTCCCGCGTTTGACTTATGCAGACGCGATGTTCAAATATGGCTCGGATAAGCCGGATTTACGTGTTCCGCTGGAATTTACCGAATTAACCGACATCATGAAAGATGTTCCTTTCAAGGTGTTTCGTGAAGCGGCGGAGAAGCCGGATGGCCGCGTCGCTGCTTTATGTGTGCCGAAAGGCGGGGAGTTGTCGCGCAAGGAAATTGATGACTATACTAATTTTGTAGCGATCTATGGCGCTAGAGGCCTGGCTTACATTAAAGTTAATAATTTGGCCGATGGTGTGGAAGGGTTGCAATCGCCGATCCTGAAATTCTTACCAGAAGAGATAATTAACACGATTCTTGCGCGCACCAACGCAAAGAATGGTGATTTGATATTCTTTGGCGCAGATAAAACCAAAGTCGTCAATGAGTCCTTAGGTGCGTTACGGATCAAAATTGGTCATCAGCATGGTCACGCCGAATCAGGCTGGAAACCTTTATGGGTGGTTGATTTTCCAATGTTTGAACGGGATGAGGAAGAAAATCGCTGGCAAGCGCTACATCACCCCTTTACGTCACCTGTCGATGGACATGAGGATTTGTTGGACACAGATCCCGGGAAAGCAATTTCCAAGGCCTATGATATGGTTTTAAATGGCTCTGAAATTGGTGGAGGATCGGTACGGATTCATCGTCAGAATGTTCAATCCAAGGTTTTTCGCGCTTTAAATATTTCAGAACCGGAAGCGCAAGAGAAATTTGGTTTTCTGCTGGAAGCATTGCAGTATGGGGCTCCGCCGCATGGAGGTATTGCATTCGGTTTGGATCGTATTTTAACCATGATGACCGGCTCTGAATCGATACGTGATGTGATTGCATTCCCCAAAACACAGCGTGCGCAATGTCTGTTAACACGCGCGCCCAGCACTGTGGATGAGAAGCAATTAAAAGAACTAAACATTCGCTTGCGTCAAACTGAAACAAAGCAGATTAATGGTTAGTTAATTGCTTTTATGTAATGCATAAAATTCCGGTTTCTGTGCTGGTTGTTATCCACACTAAAGACCTACAGGTTCTACTATTGGAACGAACAGATCATCCAGGATACTGGCAATCGGTTACCGGGAGCCAGAATCCAGGTGAGACACTGTATCAAACCGCGATACGTGAAGTTTCTGAAGAAACTGGCTTAAACGCCGCCAATTATTCTTTAACAGATTGGCAAGTTGAGAATCAATATGAAATATACGAAGAATGGCGCTGGCGTTATGCGCCGGGTGTAAAAATCAATACTGAGCATGTATTTGGTTTGTGTTTGCCCGGTATAATGCCGATAAAAATTGCTGTCAGGGAACATCTGAACTACGTTTGGTTACCTTGGCAACAAGCGGCTGAAAAAGTATTCTCTCGCAGCAATGCAGATGCAATTCTTGAAATATCCGGGCTAGCTGACTGCGATCCGCCTGATGAGAAATAATCCAAGGTATTTTTTGAGGTTATGCCATCAAATTGCTCAGCTTTCATTCTCATGAGACTAAAGCTTGAGCTTCCCAGTGGTGGTCTTGTCACGGGAAGCACTATAAATAGTGTTTTTGACTTTAATGTAGCTCGCCGTGCGGAGCAAATTTATTATCTATCCTCGTATCAGCCTCTACAGTTACTTCTTCAGCAGATTCTGATACTTTTGTCTAATATTCATTTTAGACTTTTAACCCGGATATTGCATGAATTCGCACGATGATCACGCATGATATGGGTTTCACAAGGGATTTTTCGAAGAAGTGGTGTAGTTATTCATACACCTGACTGAGACAAATCCCTTGTGGAATCAAGAGACAAGTAAGAGCGTGTGCAATTCATGCAATATCCGGGTTAAGTCTTTGCAAGCCTAATCTGGAATTTAGTTATCTTTGTGCATATTTTCCCGCACATCTGCATCTGTTTTTGCGGGTTTTAGTTCTTCAGCTTTTGGTGCTTTGGTCTCATGCACATCTTCCGTTCCCGATTCAGCATGGACTTCATCTTTGTCCTGAATATCTTGTACACTCGTAACATTATCACCAGTTTTTTCTGCATTATCTTTATTGCTTTTAGCTGAAAACCAATCAAAGAATCCCATAATGCTTCTCCTTTTGCCAGAAATAATATTCAATGTAATGGTATTTATCCGTTATGTATATATACGGTGCCATTTCAACTAATTAAAATATAACCAAAACGACCACTTACGTTTTTAATAGTAACAGATTAAATTAAAATTAAGTAAACTATTTGGTTTTTGACGATTCGATATTTGATACGCTACTTTTACAAGATTAACTGGAGGTTAATCGTGTGTGGTTAGCCTAAAACAATCATTTGGTCAGCATGGTATGATATTAGCTGGTTTTAAAAAGGCTGGGCGTTTGAATTAATGCCGCCCCAACACATTATTATTGTGTGCTGATCAAGGAGAAGACTGCGTGAATGTCATTGGTGTCGTTTCAGCACTTAAATCTGAAGCAAGTTGTTTTATGAATCTACGTTTTCCTATCTACCGTATTGTGAATTTAGGAGCAAATACCCGTTTGTGCCTAAGTAGTATGGGGAGCAACGCGGCACATGGCGCCGCACTAAAATTACATGAATATGGAGTAAATGCGTTGGTTAGTTTTGGTGTCGCAGCTGCGTTAGATAACAAATTAACGCCAGGTGATTTAGTATTGCCAGAATCAATCGTCGATGGGGAACGATTACCCGTGAGTCTGGAGTGGCGTAATCAACTGGAGCAATTGCTGTCATCGCATTTGACAGTTGTCGGCGGATCATTAGCATCAAGCCCAGAACCGTTAACTTCCAGGCAAGCAAAGCTTGCATTGGGTGAGGCAACCGGTGCTTGTGCGGCCGATATGGAAAGCGCTGCCATTGCACGAGTGGCGGCCAATGCGGGTATTCCATTTATTGCTATACGTGCTATTGTCGATCCGATTTATTTTTCTCCACCTGATGCCTTATTGAGTGCTGTTTATCCAGATGGTGGCGTTGATTTTATTCGTTTAATATCATCGTTGATTAATCGATCTGTCCCGCCAAAAACATTGGTCCATCTGGCAATGGGAATGCATGCAGCACGCTCTACTTTAACAAAAGTTGTTCAAACTGCAGGAATGGCATTGGCGAGTGGAGCGATTAATAATCAAAATGAAAATGATAGGGAGGCATCCAGTCAATAATAGTTATCGCCACTGAAATGTATCAAACTGCAGGTTACGTTCCAGTTGCTGAAAGAAAAATGTTGATTTGCATGCAATATCATTTACAAAATTATTGCGTCTAGGAGACAGACTCCTAGAAATGGACTAAAGGAGAAATTCGGATCCATCAATTAATGGCTATTGATGGATCCCTGACCAAGTTATGCCGTTTTAACTTTTTTCACATGTGCTGCATCAATTCGTTCTATTACCTCGAATTTTCTTGTATCCAAATCGGTAAACCCTGTGAGGATCTGCAAATGCGGTACTAAATCAGGTACTCTTTCTTTAATAATATCATGCGCGAATTTACTG
>Ga0105096_10000795_pt1 | contig 11995 bp, 9 predicted proteins | sample PPLLak3cmMay2015_FD_87036 | JGI IMG/M metagenome (GOLD analysis project Ga0105096, IMG submission 87036) | Freshwater sediment microbial communities from Prairie Pothole Lake near Jamestown, North Dakota, USA - PPLs Lake P7 Core (1) Depth... | ecosystem: Environmental > Aquatic > Freshwater >... | reverse complement strand
GTCGGAAGTAGCGGATCGTGATCGCGTCGAGCTGGTCGGGATAATGAAAGAAGCCCAGATCGTGGATCACATCCACCGTCGGGATCCCTGCCTTGAGCGGGATGAAACCATCGAGCGAGATGAACAGCTCCACGCCGTGGAGGCGCAGGGCGCGAGGCAGAGCCCACTGATACCAATATTCGTGGAGGACGGAATGGCGGGCTCGCGGCTGGATGTGGACGGGCGTGACGTTGGGGCCATAGAGGAAGGAGGGGTCGATGGGACGATCCCCTGTCAGGACGAACCGGACCTCCGGGTGGCGTTGCACGATTCGCCGCAGCAGTTCGTGGGTGTACCATCCGATCCCGTCAAGCTTGCCAGCCACCAAGAGGCGGCCATTGATGCCGATCACCATTCTCTATCTTTGTAACCTATGTCCGAAATCTTCCCTACTGCCTCAATGATCGGCGTATTGTTGCGCCGCATATGGATCATTCTGGCCGCGGCCGTTCTCGCGGCCGTTGGTGCCTATCTCTACACGCGAACCCTGCCCGAGTATTTCAAGTCTACGGTGAACTGTGTTCCCGCCCAAAACGACCAGAGTTCACTGGGCGGCGCCATGGGCGGCATTGGTTCGGCGCTCAAGGACTTCGGCCTCACGAAACTTGGCGGCTCCAAGGGTGAGCAATATGAGTTCATCGTGGTTCTGTTCACCCGTTCGATCCGCGACTCGATGATCAAGGAGTTCGACCTTGCAACGGAGTACGAGCTGCAGGGCAAGCCCATGCAGTCCGTCCGCGACGAGTTCGAGTCGAACCTCGAAGTTGAGCTGCGAGCCGAAGGTAACTACGAGATCAGCATCTGGAGCAAAGATCCGGCCAAGGCCGTGAAGATGTGCAAGAGTTTTGTTGGCTATACCAACCAGGTTGCCAACCGTATCGCGCGGATGGACGCTGTGAAGACGTCGGGATATCTCGAGCAGCGTGTGAGCAAGATCGACTCTGCCATTGCAGCGCTCACAGACTCTCTTGGTCGGTATGGCAGAGATTACATGCTCTTCTCACCCGTCGACCAGGCCAAGGCCTCTGCATCGGCCCTCTCCGAAGCCAAGGCAAACATCCTCAAGCAAGAGACCCTGCTTGGTCTTCTTGAGCGCAGCTATGGTACCGACGATCCGCAGGTCCGTGCCCAGCGATCCATGTTGAGCGAGATGGAAGCACAATTGCAGAGGGTCCAAACGGAGCCAGGCTTTGCCGGCAACTTTGCCATCACCGATGCCGCTGGTATCGGGGCCAAATACGTCAAGCTCACGGCCGAATTCGAAGCCTATGCCAAGGTGAAGGCCTTCCTGCTTCCAACGTTGGAGCAGACGCGGCTGGATCAGATGAAGTCAACGCCGTCACTGCTGGTGGTTGATGAGCCTATCCTCGCCGAGAAGAAAGATCGACCGAAGCGTTCCCTCGTCGCTGCCGGTGCCGGATTCGGCGTCGGCGTCCTCGTCATCATTCTGATCCTGGGGATCGAAGGCTGGCGCAGCATCAAACAACGTTACGGGAAGTCATGATCACGTCCACCATGTGGTGGTTGATCCCCGTCATCGCAGCTGGCCTTGCGCTGATCGTGGCGATGTTCAAGTATCCCAAGCTGTGGTTGGGCACGTTCTTCTTTGTGCTGCCCATCTTTCTGTCGGATACCGGCAAAGGACTCACGGCCTCTGAACTTGCCGTCGGCGGTTTCCTCATGGTCTCCGTCGTTGTCTGGATGGCCTGGATGGTCGGCACCCATAACGTGATCATCGTCCGCTGGTGGGGCGACTTCCTCCTCCTGCTCTTCCTCGCCCTGTCCTTCGGGAACTGCGTCATCGCCGTACTCAACGGCGTCCCGTTCGTCAACTGGCTCGCGGAATGGTCGATCTATCTGTTGGTGCTGTACTATTTCCCGATACGCCACTACTTCGACACCGACGAGCGGTCCATCCGTCAGCTCCTGATCATCGGCGCCCTGTCAACGGTCCTCATGGCGGCCTACAGCATCTACCTCTACAAGGTGCGCATGGCGGCCAATGGCGCACTCTATGCCTACCAGCTCTGGTCGTCGCGAAGTGTCCTCCTTGGTCCGATGTTCGTCATGACCATGTTGATCGGCATCCCCGCCATCTACCTGCTGCCGTCCCGACGCGGCAAGGCGCTTGCCTTCCTGCTGGTCCTCATCAATGCCGGCGCTCTGGCGCTGACGTTCACGCGCTCTCTGTGGATCTTCTTCTTCGTCTCCTTGTTGGTCGTCGCAGCATACCTGCGTCCACTCCAGAATCTTCGTCTTGGCCTCTCCATTGTGGGGATCATCGCCATCACGTATTTCGCGGCGACGCTCTACAATCCGCGCCTGACCGCCATCGCCGTTCGTATCGTGAAGGAGCGCATCGCGTCCTCGACCCAGCTCTCCGGCGGAGACTATTCGTTTGAGACCCGGACCATCGAAGCCACCGATGCCAGTAAGGCGATCGCAAGGTATCCGTTAGGGGGCAATGGGATCCGCGCAGCCCTCGTATCCTGGGGTCCGATCGAGCAGATCCACTGGCGCAAGTCATTTATCCACATCGGCTACATCAGTTTGCCCTTCAAGCTGGGCATTCCGCTGGCGCTGCTCATGTTGTGGACCCTCGGTCTTTTCGCCTGGCGGGCCGACCGCAATGGCATTTGGGAGTGCAATCACCGTGCCCTGCCGCCCTTCACCAGGTCCCTCCTTATCGGCCTTATGGCAAACAATACCACGTTGGCCATAGTGATATTTTTCACCGGCTTTTTCGACCAACGCTGGGGAATGGTTATGTTGGCATTCATTCTTGCCGCAACGTCGATCACCAACTCTCAGGTGATGCAGGCTCGGCGCCACAGCACGCAGCAGCTGTCATGACCCAGGTATTTGGCGATGGTGGATTTGGATCCCCCTCGCGACAACGCATCTTCCGCTACGCCGTTTTGGCGTTAGTGTCCATCTTCGTTATCCGCCTCGGCTGGCTTCAGATCATCGAGGGCGGCGCCTATCGATTGAAGGCCGAAGCGCAGGCCATCAAGCAGATCAAGATCGAGCCGTTCCGCGGCATCATGTATGACCGGAAGGGGCGGGCCATTGTCCGCAATTCTCCGGGCTTCTCGGTGGCGATCACGCCCTATCAGTTCACGCGCGAATCATGCATTCGCCTTGCGGCCATCCTCGGTGTGCCCGACTCCCTCGTGTGGGCCGAAGTACGAAAGGCAGCCGCCTACAACAAGTTCAATCCGGCCAAGATCAGCTCCGGCCGCGACGTGGATTTCGCCGTCATGAGTGCGATCGAAGAACAACGTGATGAGTTGATCGGCGTTGACGTCGTGATCGATCCAAAGCGCTTCTATGCCTTCGACGGCAATGCGACCCACCTCCTTGGCTATACACGCGAGATCGATGAGCGACAGTTGAAGCTTCTCGGCGACATGTACGATCCCGGAGATATCACGGGTCAGACGGGTCTCGAAGCATCGTATGAGAACTACATACGAGGTCAGAAGGGTCTGCAGTTCGTGGCCGTGAACAACCGCGGCCAACGCGTATCGAGTTTCAACGAAGGCAAGAGCGACCAACCGCCGGGTGAGGGCTTTGACCTTTACCTAGGACTGGACATTGACGTACAGGTCCTGGCGGAAAAACTCATGCATGGTAAACGTGGCGGAGCGGTGGCGATCGATCCTTCGAACGGAGAGGTCATCGCCATGGTGTCAATGCCGGACTTTGATCTCCGTCTTCTTTCCGGCAAAACCTCAAGAGCATACTTCAACAGCATCTTCCGCGACCCTGAAGAGCCGATGTTCAACCGCGCTTCGATGCCGGCATATCCACCGGGGTCAACATGGAAAATGCTCATCGCACTGGGATGCCTGCAAGAAGGTCTGATCACCCCGACAACAACGTTGTTTTGCGGCGGTTCGTATAACTATGGCAACAAGTCGATGGCCTGTCACGGAGCCCACGGCAGTGTGCAGCTCTCGCGCGCCATCCAGGCCTCGTGCAACGTCTACTTCGCCCAATGCGGGATGAAGCTCGGGCCCAATCGCATGAAGAAGTATGCGACCATGTTCGGTTTTGGTGAGAAACCGGGCATGGATTTTCCAACGTCACAGGAAGCCAAAGGGTCAGTCCCCGATTCTGCCTACATGGATCGTCGTTGGGGAAAACGTGGATGGTCACCGTATGCCCCGGCAAACTGGGGCATTGGCCAGGGTGAAGTGTTGGTGACACCATTGCAGATGGCACGATACACTGCAGCGATCGCGAACGGCGGCATCGTCTATCAGCCACATGCCGTGCGGGCCATGTATAACAAGGTGCTCAGGCAACGCAACGACATCCCCTATGGCGCGACCGAGCTGCCGATCGACAAGAAGTATATCGAAGCGGTACAGAAAGGTATGTACATGGTGGTCAATGAGCCTGGTGGTACCGCATTCAGTCTCAAGATCGCCGACATCGCCATGTGCGGCAAGACAGGTACGGCACAGAATCCTCAAGGCCGTGATCACTCCTGGTTCGTCTGTTATGCACCGGCCGATGATCCCAAGATCGCCGTCTGCGTCATGATCGAGAATGCCGGCTTCGGTTCCACCGTCGCCGCTCCGATCGCCAAACAAATGGTCGAGCTCTATCTCAAAGGCCGATGGCCCGAAGAACTGAAGCCAAAATCAAAGATCGACGCCATCGACTCCACAGCAGTAGATTCCAACCGTGTCGACACAACGGCGAAGAAGAAACAAGAACAGCCAAAGCCACGCGGTCCGTTCATCCTGAGCGCCGCTACACAACGATGAGGTGGTGGTTAGTCGTCCGTCGTTTATCGTCTGTCGTCTATCGTTTATCGTTGGTCGTTTGTTGTGTGTGGTTCGTGGTTGGTTGTACCAACGACGGACGACCAACGACAGACGACAGACGACTCCGTATGTGGCACTTCTGGTCCGAACCCGCCCAAGACTCCGCTCTACGTTCGCTTGTTGAGATCTACGAGCGCGAACATCCGGGCGTCAGCATCGAACTCACGCCCCTTAACTGGGCTGACGGAAAGTCGAAGCTGCAAATGGCCTTCAACGCGGGCACGCAGCCGGACATCATTCACCTGGGTCAGGACTGGGAAGCGGAATTCCGCGACGCCGGCGTATTGGCCGACACCTCCGATGCCAATGCGCGCAGACTCTGGGTGGTCAATGCCCGCGCCCTTGTAGAGTGGACCGGCGGCCCAACGACCTACACGCTCGGACTCTGCACATCGGATCCGCACAACGTGATCAAACGATGCCTGCCCCTTATCTGGCAAGGGGGCGCACCAGACTTCTATCGGCGTCTGCCCATCAGCGCCGACATGGATGAACGGCTTGTGCACGCGTTGTGGTCGTTACGCAACCGTGCCGTCAACAATGCCATCATCGAACCATCGCGACAACTTGACGAGCGATTCCTCAACGGCGAGATCAAACAGCTCTATACCGGCATGTGGATCATCGACATGGCAGCGGCGCGCAACATCACGTCGTTCCGCGTCATCCCCACACCATCGATCAAGAACGGCGACGTCCTCGCCATCACCGCTCGTTCAGCCGCCAACACTAACGCACAACGCTTCATCGCGTGGCTCGCCGCCGCGCCCCAAGCTCGGGCGTTTTGTGATGCTGTAAGCGATGCGGGGTTTGCGGCGGGCGATACAACCGCGGGCCAGACCGCGGGCTTAAGCCCGCGGCTTCACGCGCACCACACCGCCTTCGCCCAAACCGTGGCTCTGTCGTCGTTCCTTCCTTCGACGCCTATCATGCTCTCCGTGGAGCCGATCATCGAACAACTGATCGAGCGGAGCTATCATGCCCCCTCAAAAGATGCGATACGGAAAATGGTAGCAGAAGCGAAACGCAAGGTGGAAGACGTCGAGCGTTAGTCGTTAGTCGTCTGTCGTTTGTCGTCTGTCGTCTGTGGTAACAGAGGACTCTACACTCGCTACTCGCTACTCAAGGATTTCTTTGGTGCGTTTCTGCCGATACGCAAACATCTTCTCCACTTCGTTGCGGATGATGAGGGTGTTGGCAAGGGAGCCGAGGACGCCGAACGGAACGTCGTATTCGACGATGTCGGTGAGTTCGGTGGCGCCGTCGACGGTGCGGAAGCGGCGGGTTTGTTTCCAGGATCGGAAGGGGCCGCTCACCTGTTCATCGACCATGGTGTGTGGGTCGTCATACTGCGTGATGCGCACATGCCACGTCATGGTGAAGATGCCGAACTGGCGGATGCGGAGCTTGGCTTCATAACCAAGACCGGGAGTGCCGATGGATTCGATCGTCACCTTGATGTTCGGCGGCGTGATCTTCAGCAGATTCCGTGTGTCGTCGTGAAAGTGAAAGACACGCTCGATGGGAGCGTTGATGCGGACGGTACGTTCGATGGTGGTCATGGCAGCCAGAGTTCGCGGAGGAGATCCCATTTGCGAGCCATGCGAAGCATCGAATGTTCGGTCGTGTGGGTGGTGAGGTTCGTGACATCAACCCAGGCAAGGTCGTGCGACTCCGCACTCACGACGTGATCCGTATGCAAGGCTCGCAGGGCATAACGCACATCGTAATGGAAGTGTTCCCCATCGGTCGGGCGTGCCGGGATGAGGTGGATGTCCACATCGAGGATCTCGGTGGTCACAGCGACGATGTCGTCGATGCCCGACTCTTCACGCGCCTCGGTAAAGGCCACCTTCAACACATCGCTCTCTCCGTCGGCGTGGCCGCCCAGCTGCAGCCAGGCATTGAGCTTGGCATGATGCGTCAGCAGCACGCGCGTGCCGGTGGGATCCACGAGCCATGCCGACCCCGTTACATGGCCTTCGGCGGTGCTCCGTTCGAAGCATGCCGGCTCCCGCTGCACGAAGTCCAGGAAGCGATCCACCATTTCCGCCTCCTCTGGCCAGCGGATTCGGTAGCTTTGCAGTTGTTCAATGAGATTTCGTCTTACCATAGAGTACGAAGGTACGCGCTATTCGGGCTGGCAAGTTCAGAAGAATGCCAGAACCGTCCAGGGCGAACTGATCGGTGCGATCGCGGAAGCGGTCGGCACCCGCGATTTTGAATTCATGGGTTCCGGACGTACCGATGCGGGCGTCCACGCCCTGAATCAGATCGCCCACCTCGACGTGCATACCATGCTGGCGCCGCACATCCTGCGTATGAAGATCAACGACGCCCTTCCGAGCGACGTCCATGTGATCGACATTACGAAGGCGCCGCCGAAATTCCACGCCCGGCATCACGCCGTGAGCCGCGGCTACATCTACGTGATCAGCAAACGCCGTACGGCGCTGGGCAAACGGTATGTGTGGTGGATCAAGGATGACCTCGACACGTCGCGCATGAAACAGGCCTGCGCCGTCTTCGAAGGGTTCCACGATTTCCGGTCCTTTACGGCCGACGACCCGGAGGAGAAATCCACCACCGTCGAACTCGAAGAATGTTCACTTACTCAGATCGGATCGCTACTCGTGATCCGTATCCGCGGGTCCCACTTCCTCTGGAAGATGGTCCGCCAAATGGTCGGGATGATCGTGGATTGTGGAAGGGGCGGTATGGATCCGGGCAAGCTTCGTGAACTTCTCACGTCTGCTTCGGTGTTACCAGCTCAGCGTACGGCTCCCCCGTCGGGACTGTTCCTGGACCATGTCCGGTACAGCAAGACGGAACCCGTGCCCCCTATCCAACCACCGATCGTGATCTCATGAACCACCTCCATCGTTTCGCGCTGATCGGCATGATGCTGACGGCCGCCGCATGCCAGGCACAGACCACTACGAATACCAAGGATACGACCATGTTCAAGGTGAACAAGACCGAAGAGGAATGGCGCAAACAGCTCAGTCCATTCGAGTACCAAGTGCTCCGCGAGAAAGGTACAGAGCGGGCATTCACAGGAGAGTACTGGGATCACCATGAAGACGGCACCTATACATGCAAGGGATGTGGCGCTCCACTCTTCAGCAGTAATGAGAAGTTCGACTCCGGATGTGGCTGGCCGAGTTACTACGATGCCATCGATAGCGGCGCCATCGTCACCAAGCCCGACAATACGTTGGGCATGATGCGTACGGAGATCATGTGTGCCAAGTGCGGCGGACACTTGGGGCACGTCTTTGATGACGGCCCCAAGCCCACCGGATTACGTTACTGTGTGAACTCCGCGTCGGTCCAGTTCAAGTCTAGTGACGATCAGCCGAAGAAGTGAACTGCTTGTAGCGGATGGCGCTGCGCATACGCATACGCTTGATCTTCAGCTGGAAGGTGTACAGCATCAGATAGAAGCTCGGCACCACGACCAGCGTGAGGAAGGTTGAGAAGGACAGGCCAAAGATGATCGCCCAGGCCAATGGTCCCCAGAATGCCACCGAATCCGAACCGATGTGGATGTGTGGATCCTGGAAGTTGATCAATGCCCAGAAGTCGATGTTCAGGCCGACGGCCAGCGGCACAAGGCCGAGGATGGTCGCACCTGCCGTCAGGACCACCGGGTTGAAGCGGATCGCTCCCCCTTCGATGATGGCATGACGGGTCTTCCAGCCCTGCGACTTGAGGACGTCGGTGAAGTCGACAAGTACGATACCGTTCCGCACCACGATGCCGCCGAGCGCCACGATACCCACGCCGGTGATCACGATGGAGAAGACCTGCTGGAAGATGACGAAGCCCAGCAAGACGCCGATGACGCTGAAGAGCACCGTTGACATGATCAGGATCGGCTTGGCGATGGAGTTGAACTGGATCACCATGATGAGCAGGATGAGCATGGCGGCGATGCCGAAGGCGAAGCTCAGGAACTGTCCCGTCTCTTCCTGTTCTTCCTGCACACCAGTCAGTCGGACGGTATAACCATCCGGCAAGGTCATGCCATCGATCGCCTGCTGGATCTGAGCATTCACATCCGTCGGGTTGAAGCCCTGCTCCTTGAGGACGTTCGATGACAGCGTTACGACACGCTGCTGATTCTTGCGGTTCACACTGGAGAACGTCGACGCATATTCCACCTTGGCTACGGAGGCGATCGGCACCTGACGGAACCTGCCCGAGCTCATCTCGCGGAACGTCAGCGGAATGTTCATCATGGCGTCGATGTTATCGCGTGCCGATTCGGCAACGCGGATCTGCACAGGATATTCTTCTTCGCCGACCCGCATCTTGGTGGCTTCTGCGCCATAGAGCGAGCTGCGAAGGGCCATACCGATCTGTGCAGAGCTGATGCCTTCGGCATTAGCTTTCTCACGATCGACGACGATGGAGATCTCCGGCTTGTTGCGCTCAAGATCGCTCTTGAGTTTTTCGATGCCTTCGATCTTCAACGAATCGACGATGAGGGCCTTGACCTGTGTAGAGAGCGCCACGAGCTGATCGAAGTCATCACCGGCGATCTCGACGTTCACGTCCTTGCCTTGCGGCGGACCATTGGACTCCTTGTCGACAACGATCTCGGCGCCAGGAATATCGGCCACGGCCTTGCGGAACTCCGTCAGGTATCGGCCCGTGCGCGGATCCGAACGCTTGGAGTATTCCACAAAGGCCACCGTCACCTTGCCCTTATGCGGCGCTACGGTACGGTCAGGATTCTGCGGATCGCCTGCACCGATGCCGACGTTCGAGACCACGGTCTTGACGTCCGGATTGTTCGGTCCGAGGATCTTCATCACGCGTTGTTCAACCACCTTCGTGATGGAATCCGTCACGGCAGCATCCGTACCGATCGGCATCTTGATATAGATGTAGCCATAGTTCGGATCGCCGCTCGGGAAGAAGACCGGACTCTGACCGAAGATCATCGTAATGAAGATCGTTGCAATGAAGAGCAGGATCATCGAGCCCAGCACGTACCATGGACGCCATCCCTTGAGGACGAAGCGCAAGGTGTCGCGATACCGGTCCATGAGCCACGGCAGGAAGCGCTCCTGGAAGGGCTTGATCAGCTTCGGCGTCACATAGATCTTGTTGACGACGAAGAAGATCGACGTTACACCGATGATCGTGACGAACCACGTGGCACCGGTGAGAATACCGAGAAGGATGAGGATGCCGATCACTGCGCCGGCGAAGACCTTGCGGCCCTTCGACCAGTACATCGGCTTGCGGTCCATGAAGTCGACGGCGAACACCGGGTTGATGATGTAGGCAACCACGAGCGATGCGGTCAGCGTAATGATGAGGATCGCCGGCAGGTAGACCATGAACTCGCCGATCAGGCCCGGCCAGAACAGCAGCGGGAAGAATGGCGCGAGCGTCGTAAGTGTACCGGCAACCACGGGCGCAAAGACCTCGGCTGCGGCATACTTCGTGGCCGTCTTGACGTCGATGCCTTCCTTCGTGTGCAGACGGTGCGTGTTCTCGATCACGACGATGGCGTCGTCAACGATGATGCCCAACGCCAACAGGAAGGAGAACGTCACCACCATGTTGAACGTGAAGTCGAAGCCCGGCATCACCATGAAGGCCAGGAAGGACGACAGCGGTGTCGCCATACCCACGAACAAGGCGTTCTGGACGCCCATGAAGAACATGAGTACGAGCGTCACCAGGATGAAGCCGATGATGATCGTATTCAACAGGTCGGCGATGTTGATGCGCGTGGCCACCGACATGTCGTTCGTGATCACGACCGATATGCTCTTCGGGAGGCGCGTCTTCTGATACTCTTCGACGATCTTCTGGACCTTGTCCGAAGCGTCGATCAAGTTCTCGCCCGTCTTCTTGATCACGCTGAGCGTGATGACCTCTTTGCCTTCGAGGCGGGCAAAACTCTGACGTTCCTTGTTGGTTTCGACCACGTTGGCAATGTCGCGCAGGTAGACCGTGTTTCCTTTGCCGCCCCTGACAATGATGTTCTTGATCTCGTCGGCCGAACGGAACTCACCGGTGACCTGAACGTTCCGACGGATACCATCCGTCAGCAGCTCACCACCGGAGATGTTCACGTTCTCGGATGACAACGCCTGCGAGACGTCATAGAACGAGATGCTCAACGACTGCATCAGATTCGGATCGACGTCAACGCGGACTTCCTTATCCAGCGCGCCGATGATGTCCACACGGCGGATCTCTTTCAGCGATTCGAACTTGTCCTGCAGCTGATCGGCATATTTCTTCAGGTTGTCCAGACCAACGTCGCCGGCGATGTTGACGAACATGATCGGAAACTCCGAGAAGTCGATCTCGCTCACGTCCGGACCCTGCGTCAGATCCGTCGGAAGATCGGCCTTGGCGCGGTCCACGGCATCGTTCACGCGCTGCTTGGCAATGGTCGGCGTGATATCCGTTGTGAACTCCACAACGATGATCGACGCATCCTGCAGCGAGTTCGATGTGACCTTCTTGACGTCGGCCAAGGACTTGATCTGTTTCTCGATCTGACGGGTGATGAGGTTCTCGACGTCAACCGGCGACGTGCCGGCATTGATCGTCGTGACCAGGATCGTAGGGACCACCACATCCGGAAACTGCTCTTTCGGCAGTTGTTGATAGACCAGCACACCGATGATCATGATCAGGGCTGTCAGCACATAGATCGTGGTCTTGTTCTCGACAGCCCACGATGTGATCGGGAATTTTTTGTGAATAGACATTGGTATTCCTTATTCCACGATACGGACACGTTGACCGTCGACCAGATCCAGTGCTCCGCGAACAACAACACGTTCATTGTTGTTGAGACCACTCGTGACCTGTGCTTTTCCGCCGCTGATGAGTCCGGTCTGGATCTCGCGCTTCTGTACGGCATTCTTATTACTAACGACGTAGACAAATTTCTTCGTGCCTTCACGAGCGATCGATTCCAGCGGAATGCTGATCGTGGCGGGGATCGTTTCGTCGGTGATGTGTACTTCACATGTCGTATTCGGACGCAGCATCGGCGGCACCTTCGACAGCGGGATCTCAACGCGGAACGTCCGGCTCGTTGGATTCACGGTGCGGGCCACGGTCGAGATCGTCGTGCG
>Ga0105096_10000792_pt1 | contig 12006 bp, 7 predicted proteins | sample PPLLak3cmMay2015_FD_87036 | JGI IMG/M metagenome (GOLD analysis project Ga0105096, IMG submission 87036) | Freshwater sediment microbial communities from Prairie Pothole Lake near Jamestown, North Dakota, USA - PPLs Lake P7 Core (1) Depth... | ecosystem: Environmental > Aquatic > Freshwater >... | reverse complement strand
GCGGGCGTCAAAACGGAGGAAGATGAGGTCACTGATGAAGGTCGGGATACGGCCGACGGCAAAGCCGGCCTCCATGTAGACGTCGTTCGTGGCGTCATAGGTGCGCCCGGGCGTGAATGGTGCATTCTCCTGCCACACCTTGGCCGCACCGAACACACCGATCAGGTCCACACCCCGGTTGTTGCCGAGGGTTGGCAGACCGATGGCCCGCCACCAGAGATCGGTGAAGTTGTGCTCCACATGGGCGCGGACGTACTGCGTACCACCAAATCCGTTGATGGGCACACTGAGCATGTCGGTACGCGTGCCGAGAAGGTTGAAACGACGCAAGAGTGCGAACTGATACTGACGCGGCAATGAGTCCGTCAACGCCATCCCGCCAAAGACATCGATGTCGAGTCGCATCGGGTAATATCCCGTGGCGAACGTTGGGATACGCGTCCCGATGGAAGCATCCGCTCTGCCAAAACTCAATCCGGCGCCGACCTCTTCGCCGTAGAGCGCCGAGATGCTGCCGAAGACCGGAGAACCGCTGCCAAAAATGTCGTCGATGAAACTGGGTTCGGCAACACTCGCCGATACTTCTATGGACCGATAATCACCGTCTTGCGCCAGCACGACGTCACGCTCAACACTCTCGACAAGGGGCATGGTGATATGTCGCGACCATGCACCTTCGACGCCGATGTTGACGATGCCGAGAGCTGCGTCGATCCCAACGTCCCATCCATCACGACGATAAAAGTCTGAATAGTCGGTGTACAGGATGTTACTGGCATTCAAGAAATCGAATCGTTTGAGGATCATCCGTGAGGCCTGTACCGTGGCCAACTTCGAATACACCGAGCCTCGTACACTCAGGTCGAACGAGCGCGATCTGACCACATCAACATCAAGTCCCACAAACCCTGTCTGCGTATCGTTCTGCCCGAATGCACCACCAAAGGTCAATGTCACGGGATCGTAGACGGCCGAGATCTCACCACCGTACATCATGCCGGTGATGGACGAACGATCAAGGACGGGGACGATGTTGAATCCTACGGGTCCGATCGAAAAGACGCCGACGCCCTGACGTTCATCGCCAGTGGCCTTCTTCGGCGGAGCAGCCTGCGCAATACTGTCGGCCACACGATAGGCCTCGCGTTCATCATCACTCAACTCGGCAAAGGCATGTTCATCCCAGAACTCGGGTTTTGTTGAATCAGCCTCATCATCAACGGTCACCACATTGCCGCGCATCCGAACGGTCACACCGGCTCCGGCTACATCAGCACGAACACGGCCGCGCTTTGCACTGTCTTTCTCGGGCGGTTCGAGCAGCGAATCTGCAATGGCAACGTTTGCTTCTACATCCGTCACGAAGGTCTCCATGTTCACCTTCGCCTTGATGCCGATCACACCGGCGATCACATCAACTCCTGCGGCAGCACTCGCCTGCTGATACATCGGCACCCACAACGAATCGTCGATCCGCTCATACCGTTGCTGATATCTCAGCCCCTTGATGAATGGGAACGATGTCTCCTTTGTCGGCGCAAAGTCCGACGCGATCACCTGATAGGTTCCTTCGATGATGCTCAACGTGCCTTCGAAGCCCGGATACATGCGCGCCTTGGGCTCGAACGCCAACTCGTAGACCATCTTGTCGCCTAGCGGACGTTTCCCCGTGATCACATACTGGTAATCGTCCAGGGCATCCGGTGAAAGGGGCGTCACCAGCCGTGTTTGAATGATCGTGATCTCCGGCGTGGTGAAGTCGAAGAACTCATCGAATACGGCAAGGTTCTGTTCGGGCAGGATGTTCTTGGTCTGACGTCGTTGCAGGATGTGGATGCGCTTCTTCCGCTCCGGCACTCGCTGCACGTAGATCTTGGAGAACGTCTCGCTGATCGATTCGTTGTCATCGACCTCCTGCACCATCATGGCATCAACACTCACTCGCATCTTCGAATACGTGGTGCTGACAAGGGTCTTGATCCGTTTGCTATTCTCGTCGGCGCGCTGCGACGCCCGCTTGATCACTTCTTCCGGTGTGATGTCGCCAACAACGTTCACATTCGACTTCGTCACCGAAGACTGTACGAGCTTGATCGTAAGCGTGCTTCCCGGCGTGACCATCACCCGTTGCTCTTCATAGCCGATGCTCCGCACATTCAGGTACGTAGCTTTCTCGGGAAGGGGCAGGCGGAACACGCCACCACTGCGGGTATAGGTCCCGCGATTGGTCCCCTCCACGCGGATGGACGCGCCGGCAATGGGCTCGTTGGTGGACGCGTTGATCACTCGGCCATCTTGCAGCGAAGACTGCGACAGCAGGGGCTGCGACAGCAGAATCAGCGACAGCAAGGTCAGCGACAACAAGGTCAGCGACTGGGAGGGTGTAGACATGGGCACGTTATACGTCAGCAGAGTCGTCGGGTTGCACTTGTTCTACACGCCAACCCAAAGCCCCCTGCAATTGATATCGCATGGCCACACCGATGAGCAAGGCGCTCATACGTTCCAGCGTGCGGCTGAGAATGAGGCCTCCGACGTACCAGGGCCGGAAGCCTATGTCGGCGATGATGCGTTCAACGATCTTCGCGGCGTCGAGATGGTCCGAGGCCACAAAGGTGTCAAAGACCGGACGTGTGGATTGTGGTGTGTCGAAGGCGCCTGCCGAGAGGGAGTTGAGGGCTTTGACGACGCGTGCATGCGGCATGACGGCAGCCAGGTGTTCGGCGGCGCTTTCGTCATGTGGCGTGAGCACATCGTCAAGGGTCGGCGTCAGCGGATTGGTCAGGCTGACCACGATACGATCGCCGAGAGAGTCTCGCACCTGTTCGGCAAGGGCTTGTTCGGCTGCATACGGGATGGCCAGGATCACAACGTCGGCAGCGAGGGCTGCGTCAACAGGCGACGTGTGGACGGTCAGGTTCGGTTCTCCGGAACGCAGGATGTCCAGCGAGATCCTGCGCTGATCATAGGCGTGTACGTGATAGCCGTTATCGAGCAACCGGCGCAAGAGCCGTGATCCCATCGTGCCTTCGGCACCGATAATGGCGATAGTTGGATGTTGAAGCATATTTTCACGGAAATCTACGATATTCTGTAGTGCTGGTTAAACCCCGGCGCCCTGGAGAACGACAGTTGCCCCCGAATCGTTCACGTCATGAAAGCCCGAAATATGTCGCAGTTGTTTACGCTCTTCACGCTCGTACTTGTCATCGGCCTCAACGTCAACAGCAGCACGGCTCAAACCTGGAGCAGCGATGTTGCTGACATCGTGTACGCGAAATGTACGCCGTGCCACCGCGACGGCGAGATCGCTCCGTTCCCGCTTGAACGGTATGAAGATGCAGCCAACTACGGATCGTTGATCAAACATGCGATCGAGATCGGCGAGATGCCGCCGTGGCCTCCGGCAAAAGGACATGGCGACTTCCTCGGCGACCGTTCACTATCCGATGCCGAGAAGAACACGATCATCGCCTGGATCGATGCGAACATGCCGGAAGGTGATCCTGCAACGGCGCCGAAACCGCCGGTCTTCCCGGAAGGATCACAACTGGGTACACCAGATCTCGTGCTGGAGATGTCCGAGTCGTGGACGGTGCAGGACAACTACAAAGACGTCTACCGCTTCTTCGTGATCCCCACGAACCTTCTGAAGGACCGCAACATCAAGGCCATCGAATTCCGTCCGGGCAATGCCAAGGTCGTCCATCACGTACTCTACTTCCTCGACACCACCGGAACGGCAAGGGCCCGCGATGCTGCCGATCCTGCGCCGGGTTATGCCGGCTTTGGTGATCCCGGATTCGAAACGGCATCATCCTATCTCGGATGGGTTCCCGGTGCCCAACAGCGGTTCTATCCGGAGTCGATCGGAGCACGCATGTATCAAGGGTCGGATCTGGTGATCCAGGTCCACTACGCCCCCTCCACAACCATCGAGACGGACCGCTCACATGTCAACATTTTCTTCCATGACGAGGAAGAGGTCCGCGAGGTACAGGAATTCGCCCTCACGCCGCGCGAACTCGTCTCCGGGAATTTTGTGATCCCCGCCAATACCGAGCGCACGTTCCTTACGTCGTTCAACATCCCCGTTGATGTGAGCATCATTGCCGTCGCGCCGCACATGCACCTCCTGGGCAGCAGTGCCCGTGCCTTTGCCGTCAAACCAACAGGCGACACGATCCGCCTGATTCGGATCAATGATTGGGACTTCCACTGGCAAGGGGGCTATGCATTCCGTCATCCGATAAAGGTGCCTCGCGGGTCGAAGCTGTACTATGAAGCCTCGTACAACAACACAACGTCCAATCCGCATAATCCCAACACTCCGCCACGACTCGTGACATGGGGCGAAAGCACCACCGACGAAATGCTGCTGTGTTATTTCCACTGGCTGCCCTATCAGGCAGGCGACGAGGCGCTGAACATGGAGACGACGGTTGGAGTCTACGAAGAACAACTCCTTGGAGGCATGGTGCTTTCAAGCGCACCACAACCGGCGTCGGATCGTGCACGGGTGCGCATCACCTCTGATCAAGAGGCCGAGATCACGCTGTCGCTCATGGATCATCTTGGGAGAATCGCAGAGAGCTCCGCGAGTGCGCACATGATCTCTCCCGGCGAGAACGATCTTCCGATCGACGTGAGTGGTTGCGCATCCGGACTGTGGTATGCCGTGATCACCACGAACGGAATGTCACGAACGCTGCCCATCGTCGTTCTTCACTGAGCCCAGACGCGCCAAGAGTCCATACCGAGAAGCCCGCATCGCATCTTCGTGTTCGATGATCACATCCGGGTCTACGCCGAGGTGCTCCAGCACGGTGACGAAGACCTGAATGCTGGATTCATACTCTTCCGTAATGATCACGTCGGCTCCGCGGTTCAGGAGCACATCGGAGTCCCTTGCATATCGTGTTCGTACCACGATCATCGCATCGGGACGGAGCTTGCGAATGTGATCCAATCCCTGGGCCAGCGCCGTGTGGTCGCTGATGGCAATGATGATGACGGAGGCATGCAGGATGCCGGCGCGTTCCAATGCTTCGTGGTCGGTCATGTCGCCTTGCACGACCGTGCAGCCACTCTCGCGTAGTCGCGCCACATTTGCCCCGTTGAGTTCAAGAATGCAGTACGGGATCGCCGTGCGGCCGAGAACTCGTCCAACGTTGGTGCCAAGGACACCGCCGCCAATGATCGTCACGACCGGACCTGATATGCCCCCTACCAGAGGCGGGAGACCGGGGTCGCGCTGAACACGACGATCATACCATCGCTGGATGGGCAGGATGTACCGCACAACAGGAGCGGCGCGCTCTGCGAACCATGGTGCAAAGGTGATCAACGTCGGCGTCACGATCATGGTGATGATGATCGAGACGATCATGTTCTGCATGTTGAAGTCGGTAAGAATGCCGTATTCATGTCCTGCAGTGGCCAGTACGAAGGAGAATTCACCGACTTGCGCAAGAATGATCCCGGACATCACCGCCGTCCGAAGGTTGATCCGCAATGATGCGAGGATGAGGATCACAACGAGCGTGTTCACCACTAGGATGCCAAGTGCGGTCATGATGTTGACCGGCATCCAGGCCCAAGTGACCTCGACGAGAAGGCCGATGGACAGAAAGAACATGCTCGTGAACGCATCGCGCATGGGATGGAGGACGCGGCCAATGGCATGACCTTCTTCGCTGCCTCCGATGGCAACACCGGCAATAAAGGCTCCAAGAGCCATGGAGATCCCGGGCGAACTGGTGATCCATGTTGTGTCTTAAATGATAGGGAGACCACCGAGAATAAGGACCTCCGGCGTCGAGACGCGCGTTACGTAGGGGATCAACTTTGGCAGGATATAGCGAAGGCCGATCATGAGCGCGGCCGTGACACCAACAAGCATGCCTAGTCGGACAAGGATGTCCACGGCTGTGAGTGTGCTGTTCGGCGCCATCAGCGTCACGATGATCATCATCGGCACTACGGCGATGTCTTGAAAGATCAGGATGCCTAGAACTGCACGCCCATGTGGAAGCCCAAGCTCACGACGGTCCTTCAACATCTTGATGCAGATGGCAGTCGAGCTTAGTGCCATAGCCATGCCCATGAGCAGGGCGGCGTTAACGGAGAGTCCACCTTCCGTCCATTGTGCAACAGCGTAGGCGCTGAGCCCGATCACCGCTGTTGACGCGATGATCTGGAGAGGGCCGCCAATGAGCACGACCTTGCGCAGACGCTTGAGATCATCAAGTGAGAACTCAAGGCCGATCGTAAAGAGCAGGAGGATCACACCCAGCTCGCTCACGGCGCTGATCACGTCATCCTGGGCAACAAGTGCAAGTCCGCTGGGACCTACCAACAGTCCGGTTGCGATGAGTCCAATGATGGGCGGGAGCTTGAACCGGTTGAAGACGATGATAACGCCAACGGCAACCAGGAACAGCAGGACCAGTTCGTCGAGAAACTCAAATCCGTGCATATCCTGCTCCCGATGTTAACGATCTCCAAAGACTGCCGACCCCACTCTGATCATGGTAGATCCTTCTGCGATGGCCCATTCGAGGTCGCCGCTCATGCCCATCGAGAGTTCAAAGGCATTCGTCGGTGCAAGACCGCGGTCGATGGCTGCATCACGGATCTCGCGGAGCTGGGCAAAACCGCGGCGGACGATCTTCTCACTTCCGGAGAGGGCACCCATCGTCATGAAGCCGCGCACGTGCAGACGGCTTTGTTTGCCGACGAGTTCCAGCAACGCATCAACCTCTTCCGGTTTGCAACCCGACTTGGAGGCCTCACCGCTGGTGTTCACTTCGATGTAGATATCCAGGTGACGATTCACGGCGGCACATTGCTTCTGCAGCTCTTCTACCAGTGACGGTCGGTCCACCGACTGCACACACTGGATCAGGCTGATGCAGTCTTTCACCTTATTGGTCTGCAAATGACCGATGAAGTGCCATACCACCTCCACATCTTTCAGTGCCGCTACCTTTGGCACCAGTTCCTGGACCTTGTTCTCACCACAGAGGTGAATGCCGGCCTTGATGGCTTCGGCGATGCGTTCGGGCGTCTGGTCTTTCGTGGCCAGGCACACCCGCATATCGCTAAGATGGCGTCCGTTCTGCTCGCAGGCAACGTTCATGCGCTGGAGCAGGATCTGAATATTCTTGGTAATGTTCATACAGCGGTTATCTAGCGATCATTAAAGGACGAACATACTCACAATCTGCCTCTTGCACACGAATGAAGAGAACCTGATGTGCTACAGGGGGCAATTGGAACCGTATCATCGTATTCCCGCCCTCATGCATACCTATGATCTCTCCCGTGACCGAGTAGATCCAGATCCGATCGATCGATCTGGCACCTCGTGAAGTGATCGTCACCGACGTGCCTTCCATATTCATATGCGGTTCCTGATCACAGGTATTGGATCGAGCGTGTGCATCGTCCTTGATCCCCACAACCCCTGTGAATGTGTACTTGCCAAAGAGCCCCTTATCATGACTGATGTATGCATGCTCGCTATCCATATCCCATGCAAAACTCGGCAATGGTGATGACAGCTCATACGTAGCGACGATCGATCTCGAAGGAGCATCGATCAGAGTAAGTCTATCAACATCGATAAGAGCGATTGTGCGTTTATTTGGTGACGTAACCGCATAGGACGTTATGGTACTCTTGATCGGCAGCACTGTCCGATCCAATGGATCATTTCCTGATCTCAAAATGACCCTGTCGTGGTTGTCGATTATGATGAGTTGCTGGTCAGTACCGGTCGGAATGACTGCCTTGCATGTGTCGTTGAGATACTTGACCTTTGGTGCGTCTTGATAGCTCCACGTTCCATATTCATCGACTGCCAGATTCGATGCAAATGAGTAGACCGGTGTTCGTGTTAACACGGTCTTATCGAATGGAGCCTGGACAGCATAAAGACCAGCACCAGAAATACGGTTTGTGACCTTACTTGCGGGTGGCAGGATCGTCGCTTTCGTGAACAATGATGGATGATACACATGCGTTGAACTTTTACCCTCAAAGATCAGCCACTTGTCTTCTCCATCCATGCGAAGAACCGGCTCACCTTCAGATTCGGCGTTCATGATACGGTCGATCCGCCGTATGTCTCCGTTGATAGTCACTATCGCAGACTTCGTCTCCCATGTGAATAGGGCCAGCACAGAAGTATCTGCCGACGGAACAAACCTCCTGAACAACCATGACGGTAGTGCTTCCTTCCCTCGAGGTAGCAGTTCGGTCAACCACTGATCATCTATGGGTTTCCATGTTGATGGATCGATCAACTCGATCGCTCCTGTGTACTCAGTGACGAACCGAGCGAAATGCCGACCATTATGCAATAACCGCACCTGTTCGTCATACTGCTTTGCTGCGAACTTCCCCGAGGGAATCTCAAGAATCACTACTCCGATCTCGGTGGTGACGTCACGACCGGTCACCATGACAAGCAGGTTGTGTTCCGGTAGATAGTCAATATCCGAGATCTGTCCGATTCCCAAGGAGTATGGAATTGGATATTGGCGAAGTGTATCTGTTCTATGATCGTAGATGTAGACGTTGCGGCCATTGCCTGCTATGGCCACTCTTTCACCACCTTCAATGAGACAGGCGGCAACGGCCGTGTCCTTTATCGTGAAGCTTGTTGCCTTTCCAGTGTCATTGACGATATAGATCTTTGGATGGGTACGTAGTGCTGCAAGAGTATAGCCGTACTTATCGTTAACAACAAGAGAATGGAACGGCGATTCGTCCGTGCTTTTTCTGAACGCTGGAGGCTTTCCAAGATACTTCTCGGTCCAGCGCGATGTGTCCGATAGTGAGCGTTGATGCACAAACAGAGAATCATGGTGTTTCCAGAGCACAACCAATGTTGAGTCGGAGTGCCGCAACGCCATTCTGTAGAGTTTATACGAGTTGCCAACAACTGGGTAGAGTGCCATGGCATGTGCTCTACCGTCTTTTAATCCTCGAACGATCACACGACCGAGAATATCTCCGGTATAGAGCTCTTGGTTCTTTGATGATACCGCCACATCAACAATGGAGCGGATATGCTCGTAGTACGAGATCTCGTCCGATTCATCAAACGTTCTAGTCCCTTTTACCTGGATAGACAGTGGTCGTGAATACCAACGATCCTCTGATGCAGAGTACAAATCGGAATTTGCTGGTGGTATCCACATGCGGCTATCACGGATGTATCCATTTCGAAGGTCCACCTTATGGAATGTTGAACCGCTTTTAACATTGAACGGCTGGTAGGGTGATCTGAGCACCTTGATCGGTAGTCCGTTCAGCTGGAAGATCTTCCAATACGCACCCTTATCAAGGTCATAGAACGTAACTCCATGAACATCGTCACGAAAGCTTACGTATCTGTGACTCATTCTCGACCACTCGTCTGTTATCTTCGGCCATGGCTCAACCTTGATCGTATCAAAGGAGCCATCTCTCAGATCCCACCGAACCTGAAGATCTCGGAACGCGAACACGATCTCGTTCTCCGAGGCTTCATAGGCGAAGAAGGAGGTCTCTGGGGTACTCCAAGTCTGCTGTTCTCGAATGACGTTGATCTTGGCGTCATAGACCGCAACTCGAACACCAATGCGATAGTCTATGGTGATGCCCAACTTCCGTCCAGACGGTAGATTCTCAAATCTTGTCGCTGGAGGAGCGTACTGCTTTAGTGGCAAGGTCGTAGATGTTACTCCGAATGCCGAAGTATACATCAAGCCGTCTCCGACTCTCACTGCACTTCCAGCTCTCATATCGTCCAGTGTCTCGCGTTCATTCCAGTTGACTCCTGAGAAGCGCTCAAGACGCCTGATTATGCGCGTTCCACCACCATCGCCCGAGACCCATTCCTGGCCTTGAACCACCTCGTATCCCGGATCGTCAAAGAATGCCGTTTTCCTTTCATTCGAAGACGGAATGGTGCCGATGATCCGCTCCTCAGCAAGACTATACACTGCCAGGTATCCTTGGTCGGCAACCATGAGTAGCTTGCCATCCTTGGATTCGTCAATGATCCGTAGTGAGGCATTGGGTATCGGAAACCTTGGACGCAGCGGCTGTCCATCACGAAGGTCGTACGTTATAAATCCCTCTCCAGCAACGATCGACATACGGCGTCTGTCTCGGTGGAGAAATCCTGTTGTTCGTTTATAGTTAAGGATGACATCCCTGGTTGCAACATCGTACACAGCTGCATGACCCGTTTGATCCAGGATCAGTCTTGTGTCATCATCCACTAACTGGTTCCAGCGTCCGACCTTCTCAACTGGCCCCTTCCACTCCCAAACAGCCTGCGGAAAGTCGCTAGCAGTGAGGCAGGTGGGGCTGAAAGCCAAGAGCGAAATCCAGTAGAAGAAGAATGTTCTCATGTATGCCTCCATCCGAATATATTGCCGGATGAAGAAAAGCCTGTTCCTTCGTTTTCTCGATGGCGTAGAGCGCCTCGGCAGCAAACTGCCGGATCCGATCACGATGTTCCTGCTTGCCGCCGTCCTGGTGGTGCTGGTCTCCTGGCTTGCGGCTTCGGCCGGAGTAGCCGTAACCCACCCGGGAACGGGCGAATCCGTTGGCGTCGTCAACCTTCTGGCCCCTGAGAACATCCGCCGGATGTTCACGGATGCGGTATCGAACTTCACGAACTTCCCCCCTCTGGGCCTGGTACTCGTGACGATGATCGGCATCGCCGTGGCCGAACGCGGCGGCTTCATCACGGCCCTGCTCCGCACCACGGTCCATAGCGTCCCACGTCCCCTGCTGACCGCTGCGTTGGTCTTTGCGGGCGTGAACTCGTCTCTTGTAGCCGATGCCGGTTATGTGGTCCTGATCCCTCTGGGAGCGGTCATCTTCGCGGCAGTAGGACGCCACCCGCTCGCCGGACTCGCCGCAACATTCGCTGGCGTCGCCGGCGGCTTTAGCGCCAATTTGTCCATCACCTCGCTCGATCCGTTGTTAGGGGGCTTGACAGAGACCGCTGCCAAACTTGTTGATCCGACCCATACCGTGAGTGCCGCAGCGAACTGGTACTTCATGATCGGTTCAACATTCTTTCTGACGATCCTCGGCACCATCGTCAGCGACCGGATCGTGGAGCCACGCCTTGGTGAGTGGCATCCTACCAACGGCACCGCCGAGGCATCAATGCAAGAACGACTTACCGCTACGGAGAAACGAGGACTGCTGTGGGCAGGTACTGCCTTTGCGCTTGGTCTGGTTGCCGTTCTGGTACTGTCTGTACCGGAAGGTGCCGTGTTGCGCGATGAAACCGGCAACCTCAAGCCCCTTGAGAAAAGTATCGTACTGATCCTGATGCTGTTATTCCTGATCTCCGGTATCGTCTATGCGAAGATCACCGGCGCAGCACAGAACGACAAGGATATTGCCACGATGGCGAGTGATGGCATGGCCACCATGGGTGGATACATCGTGCTATCCTTCGTGATGGCACAGTTCATCAGCTACTTCGCCTGGAGTCATCTCGGCGTTGTTACGGCCGTGAATGGGGCGAACCTCTTGAAGGCAATGCAGCTGCAAGGTCCACTCTTGCTGACGATGTTCATTCTTGTAGCCGCCGTGATCAATCTGCTCATCGCCAGTGCATCAGCGAAGTGGGCCATCATGGCCCCGGTCTTTGTTCCGATGTTCATGCTCTTGGGCATCGCTCCCGAGGCCACACAGCTTGCCTATCGTGTTGGTGATTCTTCTACCAACATGATCGCTCCGCTGCTGTCATACATCCCGCTGATCCTGGTGGCCATGCAGCGATACAAGAAGGACAGCTCCCTTGGCACGTTGCTGTCGCTCATGCTGCCGTATTCGTTCGCCCTCCTCATCGGCTGGACGCTCTTCATGCTCGGCTGGCTGTACCTGGGTATACCGATCGGGCCGAACACACCGGCATTCATCACACCCTAACGGACGATCTGGATCGACCGCGTAGATGATTCCCGTCCGTTCGTGTAGCGGATC
>Ga0105096_10000791_pt1 | contig 12014 bp, 11 predicted proteins | sample PPLLak3cmMay2015_FD_87036 | JGI IMG/M metagenome (GOLD analysis project Ga0105096, IMG submission 87036) | Freshwater sediment microbial communities from Prairie Pothole Lake near Jamestown, North Dakota, USA - PPLs Lake P7 Core (1) Depth... | ecosystem: Environmental > Aquatic > Freshwater >... | reverse complement strand
TGGGCCTGCGCCGGCTCGTTGACGACCGGTGCCTGCAGCTCTTCGGCGTCAAACGGCTTCTGCAGCAGCGCGAAAAGGTGGTTTCTGGCGCCCTTCGGCGATTTCGGAAAGCGCGCCATCACGGCATCCAGTTCATCGATGCCGGCGATCGCATTCCGGCACAGGGCAAAAGCCACGTCGTTGTCGATGATCCAGCGTTTCGGCTTGTTCTTCTCGATGGCGCGCTGGTCGCGCCAGCGCAGCACACGGCGCAGGCGCAGCTGCGCGTGCCGGTCGAGCGCCTGGTTGGTGCGGATGCCCAGATGCGGATTGGCGTCGATCGCCTCCTCGGCCGCGGCTTCCGCGGCGCGCCGGCAGTCGGCGTCCAGCCATGGCCTGCGGCCCGATGCGTCCAGCTTGGCGTTCAGCACCTCAAAGATCGGCAACAGGTAGCGTACGTCGTCGGCGGCGTAATGCCGCTGCGATTCGGACAGCGGACGCTGCAGCCAATCCGAGCGGGTTTCGCCTTTTTCCAGGGTCACGCCGCACAGCTGTTCAACCAGTTTCAGGTAACTCAAGCCGGCGCCGAGGCCGCACAGGGCGGACGCCACCTGGGTATCGAATACCGGCGTGGGCACGGCGTTGCAGCCGGCCTTGAAGGCCTGCAGGTCTTCGCTGCTGGAGTGCATGATCTTCAGCACGCCCGGGTCGGTCAACATCGGCACCAGCAAAGCGGCGATGTCGGCGCGGGTCGGGTCGATCAGCGCGATATCGCCGTCGATGCACAGCTGCACCAGCGCCAACTGCGGATAGTAGGTGCGTTCGCGGATGAATTCGGTATCCATGGCGACCCATTTGGCATCGCGGTGTTTTTGTAAAAACCGAGTTAAATCTGAGGGTTGGTCAAGCCAGAGCATAGCGGATTCTTGCAACATAGGATAACTTAGCTTAACGTGCCTAAGCCTTCCTTGACAGTTATTTCTATGCGCAACGCCCGCCGCCTGCTATGCAATGCCCTGATGTTGCCCCTGTTTTTGGCCTTGTCGGCGGGTTGTGGGCAGGACAAAGAGTCCCCGGCCAAGGCCGGGGATGCCTCGCTGGTGCGGCAGCCCGATGCGCTGGTGCCCGGCCTGATTTTTTCTGACCGCCTGAAAAAAGGCCTGTACGGACCGGAGCTGGTGGTGATTCCGGCCGGCGAATTCACCTTGGGCGCCGTCAAAGGCGACAAAGCCGACACCAGCCGCGAGCAGCCGGCGCACACGGTCAAAATAAGCAAGCCGTTTGCCATCTCGCGTTCGGAAATCACCGTGGCCCAGTTCCGCGCGTTCGTTGCGCACAGCGGCTACCGTACCGAAGCGGAAATCCGCGGCAGCAGCGACGTATTCGACCTGGCCGGCGGCAAGCTGGTGCAGCGCCCGGGCATCAACTGGCGTTTCGACCACATCGGCCGGAAGTCCGGCGACGGCTATCCGGTGCTGCATGTATCTTTCAAGGACGCCACTGCCTACGCAGACTGGCTCAGCGCCCGGACCGGCAAGCTGTACCGCCTGCCGACCGAGGCGCAATGGGAATTCGTGCTGCGGGCCGGAACCGATACCGTGTATCCGTGGGGCGATAAGTTGAAAACACTGGGCAAAGGCAATCTGACCGGCGCGCTTGACGCGTTCCCGACCGAACGCACCTGGGGCAACGCCATCAAAAATTACGCCGACGGCTACTGGGGTTTGGCTCCTGTCCGTCAATATTCCGGCGAAGGCTTCGGCACCTTCGATATGCTCGGCAACGTCTCGGAATGGGTTGAAGACTGCTGGCATGAAAATTACCGGCGCGCGCCCGCCAATGGCGAAGCCTGGGTCAATCCGGGCTGCGTGCAGCGGGTGGTGCGCGGCAGCGCCTGGCTCAGCTCGGCGGAACAGTCACGCGCTTCATTCCGCATGCCGATGGACGCCAATGCCGGCAACGCACGCCTGGGTTTCCGCGTCATCCGCGAACTGTAGTCCGTTTAAGGCGGTCCAGATCGAAGTGGTGCAAGGCCGCCGACAGATTATGCGCCATGTCGGACGGCCTGCTCAACACCGTGTCATCCTGTCCTAAATGCCGGTACGCCGCGCACAGGGCATTGAAACGGCCGTCCGGATCCAATCCGGCGGCCCACTGCGATTTACTGAGCTTATGTCCCCCGGCATCAAGCACGAGCGGGATATGCAGGTATTCCGGGGTCGGCAGCCCGAGTTGCCGTTGCAGGTAAATCTGCCTCGGGGTCGAGTCCAGCAGGTCGGCGCCGCGCACGACCTGGGTGACGCCCTGCGCGGCGTCATCGACCACCACCGCCAGCTGGTAGGCATACAGGCCATCGGCGCGTTTGAGCACGAAGTCGCCGGTTTCGGCCGCCAGGTTCTGCCTTTGCGGGCCGAGTAGGCCATCGGTGAACTCCACCGTCTCATCGGGCACGCGCAGCCGGATGGCGCCTTGCCCGGTGTGCCGCCGGTTCACGCAGCGGCGGTGGATGCCCTGCTGGTCCCGCAGCTGCGTGCGTGAACAGCTGCAGAAAAAGGCCTTGTCCTGCTCCAACAGCCGCTTGAGCGCGGTTTCGTAGAACTCCGAACGCCGTGATTGCCACAGCACCGGCAGCTCGGAGCGCAGGGCGAAGCTGCTCAGGTCATCCAGCTGGCGCTGCGCCATGCCGGGGATTTCACGTGGCGGATCAAGGTCTTCGATGCGTATAAGCCATTGTCCGTGCCGGCTTTTGGCCGCCAGGTAGCTGGCCAAAGCGGCCGCCAGGGAGCCCATATGCAGCGGGCCGGTGGGCGAGGGCGCGAAACGGCCCCTGATGATTTCAGGCTCAGTCACGTGAAGTTCACTTGTAATTCGCGAATTTGGCTACAATTAAGTATCACACCGACTGTTCAATCAACAAAGGGTTTTAAACATGTTAAAACGGATAGGCTTATTCCTCGCGACCAACCTGGCCGTGCTGGCGTTGCTGAGCATCGTGCTCAGCGTACTGCAGAGCTTCGGCATCAACCTCGGCAACAACGGCACCCTGCTGGTGTTCGCGGTCATTTTCGGCTTCGGCGGCTCGCTGATCTCGCTGCTGATTTCCAAGTGGATGGCCAAACGCACCACCGGCATGCAGCTGATCGAAACCCCTAAAAACGAGCTGGAGCAGTGGCTGGTAAGCACGGTCCGCCGCCAGGCCGACAAAGCCGGCATCAAGATGCCGGAAGTCGGCATTTACGACGCGCCTGAAATCAACGCCTTCGCCACCGGCCCGAGCAGGAACAATTCCCTGGTCGCGGTCTCCACCGGCCTGCTGCGCTCGATGAGCCGCGATGAGGCCGAAGCGGTGCTGGGCCATGAAGTCAGCCACGTCGCAAACGGCGACATGGTCACCATGGCGCTGCTGCAGGGCGTGATGAACACCTTCGTGATCGTGCTGTCGCGCGTGGTCGGCCGCGTGGTCGACTCGCTGATCTTCGGCAACCGCGACAGCGGCCCGGGTTTCGGTTACTTCATGATCGTGTTCGTGCTCGACATGATCTTCGGCCTGTTCGCATCGTTCATCACCGCCTGGTTCAGCCGCAAGCGTGAGTTCCGCGCCGATTCCGGCGGCGCCGCCCTGGCCGGCAAGGAAAAGATGATCGCCGCCCTGCAGCGTCTGGCCCAGAACCATGGCCAGAGCAGCCTGCCGACCCAGATCGCCGCGTTCGGCATCTCCGGCGGCCTGAAATCCGGCATCGGCGCGCTGATGATGACCCATCCGCCGCTGGAAGTCCGCATCCAGGCCCTGCGCGACGCGCGCTGATAACGCTGTTCCGCCTTGAATGGAAAAACCGCCGGTACCGGCGGTTTTTTTCTGCGCGATCGCTTCCGTGTCAGGGGCTGAAGTCGTAATTCATCTGTGCCAGCGGCGGCGACAGGAAGTTGCCCTGGACCCAGTCCACGCCGGCGCTGAACAATATGCCGACCGTTCCGGCATCGGAGACGAATTCGGCCATGGTCGACTTGCCGTCGTCCCGGGCATGCCGGACGAATTCGCGGATTTTCGCCTGGTTCTGGGTGTTTTTGTCGAGGTCTTCCATGAAGCTGCGGTCGATCTTGATGACGTCGGCATCGATGTGCCTGAGCATTTTCAGGGAATCGACGCTGGTGCCGAACTGCGACAGGCCGAGCTTGACGCCAAGCGGCTTCATCGCCGCCTTGAACAACTGGATGTCTTTCAGGCGGGTGATGACCTTCGACTCCGGCAGCTGCAGGATCAGGCGGCGCCCTTCGACGCCGTTGGCCGTCAACGCGGTCGAGATCAGTTCGATCAGTGCGTTGTCCTGCAGCGAATCCGGCGAGATCTTGATGAAGATCTGCGTGTTGATGCCTTTCTGGCGGCGGTCGGCCAGCAGGCTGATGGCCTGGCTGACCACCCATTGGTCGATTTCGGCGATCAGGTTGTTGGCCTGCGCGATCGGCAGGAAATGATCCGGAGACACCGATTCACCATCCGGCGCGTTCAGCCGGACAGCCAGCTCATAGCTATGGATGTCCTCTTCCTGCATCAGGTTGATGACCGGCTGGTAACGGAGGCCGAATCCATCATGTGCCAGGGCGTGGATCAGCCGTTCCTTCCAGGCCTTGTTCAGTGCCGCGTCGGCACGGTCGCCGGCGTTCGGATCGAACACATCGAAGCGGTTGCCGCCCAGGCCTTCCATGGACTGCAGCAGGCGCGAGGCGGTGCTGAGGATGTCCGGGACGCTGGCATTCTGCTCGGTGATCTGCACGGCGGCGGCGCTGACGCTGAAGCTGATCGAATGGTTTTCGATGTCCAGCAGGATGTTGTCGAATGCCTTGTGGATCGACTCGGTCAGCGTTTTGGTCTGTTCAAAACTGCTGGCCGTGCAGACTACCGCCAGAGTTTGGTCGCGGTAGTGGCAGCAAATGCCCTTGTCGCCGACCGCGTCACGCAGACGGTGGGCGAATTCAACCAACAGGTTGTCGGCCAGGTCCAGGCCGAGGCTCCTGACCCGGGTTTCGAACTGGTCGGGCTCTATGAACAGCACGGCCTGGTTGCTTTTCCCGGAACCGGCGGCGCTCACCGCGGCCTCCAGCTGGGCCATGAAATATTTTCGGTTGTACAGCAGGGTGTTGGCGTCGCGGTCTTTCAGTTCGCGCAGCTGCTCGCTCAGCCTGCTGTCGACCATCTGCGGCCTGGCCACCAGCTGCAGGCACTGCTCAGTGTCGTAGCTTGCCGGCGACAGCTCGAATTCGACCTGCACCGGTTCGCCGTTCTCCGGCTGGATGGTGACCAGTATGGAGCGCGGGCACTGCCTGGTTTTGGCGAAATCCTTGATGATCTGCTTGAATTTCGACTGGTTCTCGCCATCGACCAGGTCCAGTATCGGCATGCCCTCCAGTTCATCAAAGCTGCTGTAGCCGAACATCTGCAGGTAGGAATCGTTGGCGCGGATGTGCATGCCGTCATGGATGTAGGCGATCGGGTCGCGCGAGGATTCGATCAATGCGTCGCAGCGGCGCTCCGATTCGCGCAGGTCGACCTCTATATGGCGGACCGCCCGGCGGTTGAGCAGGGCGTCGAACTGGCGCTTGATGACATGCTGGATATGCTTGCCATGTTCGCGCAGCACCACGTCTTTGGCGCCTTGGGCCAAGGCATCCATGATGGTTTCGGTGTCCAGCCGGTCGACCACGGCGATCAGCGGAACGTCCTTGCCGAGCTTCTTGATGGACGCCGCGGCGGCGCTCAGTGAGACGCTTTCGCCCATGATGTTGGCCAGCACGATGTCGATGCCGTTCTGTCCGATCAGCGCTTCCAGATGCCCGGCGTCCTCGGCCTGTTCCGGCCGGACCGCGATGCCGCCGTTGCGGATGTGGTTGATCAGGAATTCGGCCTGCTCCAGCTGCTCTTCAACGAGTAAGAGGCGAAGCGCCCGTTCACGGTTTGACATACTTCAGAAATTCCTTTGAGAACCTACACAATACCAAAAAACATGCGCTCAGGCTAATAGACAGGCGTTTTGTTGGGCTGTCCGGCGATTTCGCGGACCAGTTTCGGAACCAGGTAGCCGGGCAGGCGCGCCATCAATTCCACCATGATCGCTTTAGCACGCTCAACCGGCACCTCGAAATGCGCGGCGCCCTGGACCTTGTCCAGAAGGTGCAGGTAATAGGGCAGCACGCCGGCTTCGAACAAGCGTTCCGACAGCGCCGCCAGGGCTTCGCTGCTGTCGTTGACGCCTTTCAGCAGCACCGACTGGTTCAGCAGGGTTGCGCCGGTCCGGGCGAGTCTGCCCAACGCCGATGCGACCGCGCCATCCAGTTCGTTGGCATGGTTGGCATGCACCACGAATACCAGCTGTTGCGGCAGGGATTCCAGCCAGGCGGTGAATTCGGCATCGACGCGTTCCGGCAGCACGATCGGCAGACGGGTATGGAAGCGCAGGCGCTTGATGTGCGTCAGCGGCTTCAGCTGGTCACTGAGCGCGCGCAGTTTGGCGGTCGACAGCGCCAGAGGGTCGCCGCCGGACAGCAGCAGTTCGCTGATCGAGCGGTCTTCCGCCAGATAGCCGATGGCCTGCTGCCACTGGTTGGCGGCCGCGCTTTCTTCGGCATACGGAAAATGCCGCCGGAAGCAATACCGGCAGTTGACCGCGCAGGCGCCGGTGGTCACCAGCAGGGCGCGGCCCCGGTATTTGTGCAGCACGCCGGGCATCTGGCGTGCGGCCATGTCGCCGACCGCGTCAAGATCGTATCCGGGCGTCTGCAGAAGTTCGTCGTGCAGGGGCAGAACCTGGCGCAGCAGCGGGTCGTTTATGTCGCCCGTGCGCATTTTGGCGGCAAAGCCCCGGGGTACGCGCAGGGCGAACTGATCCTGTGCCAGAGGCGATATCCGGTCCGAAAAGCCTTGCAAACCCAAGAGTTCAAGCAGTTCTAAGGGGTCGCGGATGCTGTCGCGCCAGAGGCTCTGCCACGTCGGGATTTGAGGGGAATGGGGTTTGACGGTTATCATAGTGGGCTGGAACGGCCGATATGGCCGCTGATCAAGCACACCATTGTACCCCGACGGCTGGCGGCGGGTAAATTCAGGAGCAACTGTATGGCCTCTTATGGCATGAACGACGTTAAAAACGGCATGAAGATCCTGGTCAACAACGACCCCTGCGTGATCACCGAAACCGAGTACGTGAAACCGGGCAAAGGCCAGGCCTTCACCCGCCTGAAGTACCGCAGCATCAAGTCCGGGCGCGTGGTCGAATTGACCATGAAGGCCACCGACAACCTGGAAGCGGCCGATGTCATGGATACCGACATGCAGTTCCTGTACGCCGACGGCGAATACTGGCACTTCATGCAGCAGGAAAGCTTCGAGCAGGTGCAGGCCGACAAGAACGCCGTGGGTGATGCGTGGAAATGGCTTAAAGGCGAGGAAGACTGCGTGGTCACCCTGTGGAACGGTTCGCCGATCTTCGTGCAGCCGCCCAATTTCGTCGAGCTGAAGATCGTCGAGACCGATCCGGGCGTGCGCGGCGACACCTCGGGCGGCGGCGGCAAGCCGGCCAAACTGGAAACCGGAGCGACCGTGCGCGTGCCGCTGTTCGTGGCCCAGGAAGAAATCATCAAGGTCGATACCCGCTCCGGCGAATACGTCAGCCGCGTCAAATAAGGTCAGGGCCTTGCGAATCCCCGTCGTTTTCCTGTTGCTCATGGCCGCATCCGTTGCGTATGCGGCCAAACCGGATCCGGCGGTGTATCCCAATGCCAATATCTACCGCGATCCCGCCATTGCGAAAGCGCCGCAGGCCGGTTTTGCCAAAGTCATCCGGGAATTCTGCCCGGGAATGGGGCGCGGACAGATCCACTTCCTGGAATTGGACGGGCAACTGATCCGCATCAGGAAAACCTGGCCGACCTATCTTGAACTGGCGCCTGGAAAGCACCGTTTCGGTCTTGAATTCATCGGCACCGCTAGCGATGTCTGGAGCACTTGGAACGGCAAAGCCGATGTCAGCGCCGATTTGGAAGCCGGTAAATCCTATATCGTCCGCTATCAGCGCACCGCGGTGGATGCATTCCGTACGGCCATCACCGTCTTCGACGGTTTCGATACGGTCGGTCTTGCAACTTCGGTCTGTGAGCAGGCTCCTTTTCCCGACGTACGGGTGCATCAATGAACGTCCGAAATGAAAACGGAACGGCAGTTGGCCCTGGCCTAATCGCCTGCGACTGGCTGATCGAGGCCGGTTGGGTCATTCCCGTGCAGCCGGGCGGGGTGGTGCTGGAGCAGCATGCCGTGGTCATCGACGGGGATCTGATCACGGCCATCCTGCCGATTGCCGAGGCTCGGGCCCGGTACCTCCCGAAACAGCGGCTGCAGCGCCCGGATGCGGTGTTGATGCCGGGCCTGGTGAACGCGCATTGCCACAATCCGATGACTTTGCTGCGCGGCGTCGCCGACGATCTGGCGCTGATGCCATGGCTGAACGAGCATATCTGGCCGATCGAGCGCGCAGTGATGGCGGCGGATTTCGTCGCCGACGGCATCGAGCTGGCGGTCGCCGAAATGCTGCGCGGCGGCACCACCTGCTGCAATGAAAACTATTTCTTTCCCGATGCGCAGGCGCAGACCTACCAGCGCCTCGGTTTCCGCGCCGCGGTCAGCATCCCGATCATCGATTTCCCGACCGCCTGGGCGGCCAGCCAGGATCAGTATTTCGATAAGGGCCTGGCGGTCCACGACCAGTTCAGGCACAGTCCGCTGCTCAGCTTCAGCATGGCGCCGCACGCGCCGTATACCGTCTGCGACGCCAGCTTCGAGCGCATCCGGCGCTATTCCGAGCAGCTTGACCTGCAGGTGCATTGCCATGTGCATGAGACCGCCCAGGAGATCACCGATTCCATGGCGCAGTACAGGCAGCGGCCCTTGAGCCGTCTGGAGCGTCTGGGGCTGGTGAACGAACACCTGACTGCCGTGCACATGACCCAACTTACCCCTGCGGAGATCGCGCTGTGCGCCGAGCGCGGCGTGTCCGTGGTGCATTGCCCGCAGTCCAACATGAAGCTGGCTTCGGGATTCTGCCCGACCGACGCTTTGCTGAAAGCCGGGGTCAACCTCGCCATCGGCACCGACGGCTGCGCCAGCAACAACGATCTCGACATGTTCGACGAGCTGCGCACCGCCGCGTTGTTGGCCAAAGCCGTGGCCCAGGATGCCACCGCGTTCAAGGCGTTTTCGGCCCTGCATTCGGCGACCTTGGCCGGAGCCCGCGCCATGGGCCTGGAAGACCGTATCGGTTCGCTGCAGGCCGGCAAGCAGGCCGACATCATCGCCGTCGATCTCGGCCAGCTGGAAACCCTGCCGCTTTACGACGTGATCTCGCAGCTGGTATACGCCGGCAGCCGCCAGCAGGTCACGGATGTCTGGGTCGCCGGCCGGAACAAGCTGTTGAATAGGCAGCTGGTCGACATCGACATACATAAAATACAGGCCACCGCGCACCAGTGGCAGCGCACCATAAAAGGGATCCAAAGCCCATGACAGGCAACGTGCACCCGCATGAAATAGAAAAGTTCGGCGCTTTGGCCAGCCGTTGGTGGGATCCGAACGGCCCGCAGCGTCCTTTGCACGAACTCAACCCCGTACGGCTTGCCTACGTAGAGCGCTGGCAGCCGTTGGCCGGCGCGAAGGTACTGGATGTCGGCTGCGGCGGCGGACTGCTGACCGAGGCCATGGCGCAGCGCCAGGCCCGGGCCACCGGCATCGACCTGTCGGCGCAGTTGATCGACGTCGCGCGCCTGCATCTGCTGGAGTCGGGCGTCAAGGCCGAGTACCGGGTGATCGCCGTGGAAGACCTGGCCGAACTGGAGGCCGGGCAATTCGATGCCATCACCTGCATGGAGATGCTCGAACATGTTCCTGATCCGCATGCCATTCTGCAGGCCTGCTTCACGCTGCTCCGGCCCGGAGGCCGCCTGCTGCTGTCGACCCTGAACCGTACGCCGGCCGCGTTCGCTCTGGCCATCGTCGGTGCGGAGTACGCGGCACGGCTGCTGCCGAAAGGCACCCACGATTACCGCAGCTTCATCAAGCCGTCGGAACTGGCCGCCAGCCTGCGTCCGATCGGCTTTGAACTGCTGGACATCAGCGGACTGAACTACAATCCGCTCAGCAAAAAAGCCTCGATCAGCGCCAATGCTTCGGTGAACTACCTGATGTGTGCGGAAAAACCGGATGACTGACGCCTTCGCACCCCTGGTCCTGTTCGATCTGGACGGCACGCTGCTGGACAGCGCCCGCGATCTGCATGCGGCGATGAACCGCCTGTTGGCGGAAAAGTCCGAAGCGCCGGTCGCGTTCAATGTGTTCCGTCCCGTGGTTTCCAAGGGCGCCCGCGCCATGCTGAAGCAAAGCTTCCTACATGCCGATGAGCGCGCCAGGGAACGGCTGCTGCCGGAATTCCTGGCCATCTATGAACGCGGCCTAGCGGAATTCAGCAATGTCTTCGACGGCATTGACGAAGTGCTGGCGCATATCGAGGCGCAGGATGCGCTGTGGGGCATCGTCACCAACAAGCCGTATTATCTGGCCGAACCCCTGGTGCAAAAGCTCGGCTGGTCGCAGCGCAGCGCCATATTGCTCGGCGGCGACAGCCTGCCCAACAAGAAACCCGAGCCCGACCAGTTGCTGCATGCCTGCAGACTGCTGGGCATAGCGCCGGAAAAAGCCGTGTACATCGGCGATGACGAACGTGACGTACAGGCCGCCAATGCCGCCAATATGCGTTCCATCGGTGCGCTTTGGGGCTATCACCCGCTTGATGACGTGCCTGAACGCTGGCAGGCTGACGACCTGGCGGAAACGCCCCTGGATCTGATCAGCGGCCGTTTGATGCACAGCCTGCAATGAGTCCGGGCCGGCAGCCCGAGCCTTTCGCCGGCAAATGGCTGGCGCTTTGGCCGGAGCAGGCGGTATTGGAGGTGTTTACGCCGGAGCGCCTGAAGCCGTTGGCGCGGGCCTGGGGCAGTCTGCTGTTCGAGCTGCACGAGTGCGCTTTCAGCCTGGAGCATGAGCCGGTCCGTGTGCAGAAGTCGCTTTGGTGGTCGCAGGAACTGCAGGCCGCGCAGTGCGGTTCCGCCAATCATCCCATCACCCAGGCGCTGCAGGGCTTTCCCGGCGCCTACGGCGAACTGGCCGGTCCGTTGCTGGGCCTTGTAGAGCAGGCACCGATACGCGCCGGTGACCGCAACGCGTTGGCCGGAACGCTGGCCCCGTTCGCGGATGCCGTCGCCCGGATTGAACAGAACCTGTTCGGTGGCAAATACGCCTCGCATCCGGATGCGGTCAGTGCCCAGCTGCTGCTGATGCGCCTGCCGCATGGCCTGCAGGCGTTCGACCGCGCCCTGATTCCGATGAATCTTCTGGCCCGCCATCAAAGCCTAGAGCATGTCAACGATGAACAGGCTTTGCTGCAGGACTGGCTGTCCGAGCTCGCCGGGCTTCTGCCGGCCGAGCAGGGCGGCAATTGGTTCAGGGCGGCGCAGACGCGCTTCACGCAGCGCCGCATCCGGCGATTGCAGTCATCGAAGACGCCGGGACTCAGCCCGGGGCATGTGTTGGATGCCTGGCGCGCCATGCGCGCAAAGCCGCAGGCGTGAATCCCTCCGGGATTACAGCACGCGCCAGCGGATCGCTTCGCCGGCACGCAACGGCACCAGCACGTCATCGCCCATTTCCCGCGTCGCCGGCGCGTTCCAGATTTCACGCCGGAGCGTGATGCTGTCGGCATTGCGCGGCAGGCCGTAAAAGTCGGCGCCGTGGAAGCTGGCGAAGGCCTCCAGTTTTTCGAGCGCGCCGGCGTCTTCAAAGGCCTCTGCGTACAGTTCGATGGCGGCGTGCGCGGTATAAATGCCGGCGCAGCCGCAGGCCGATTCCTTGGCGCCGATCGCATGCGGCGCGCTGTCGGTTGCGAGGGAGAACTTCGCGCTGCCCGAGGTCACCGCGTCGATCAGGGCGCGCCGGTGCGGCTCGC